>Ga0210393_10000560_pt1 | contig 33347 bp, 45 predicted proteins | sample IncBWC27OmetaG_FD_160068 | JGI IMG/M metagenome (GOLD analysis project Ga0210393, IMG submission 160068) | Forest soil microbial communities from Barre Woods Harvard Forest LTER site, Petersham, Massachusetts, United States - Inc-BW-C-27-O ...
AGACATCTGGACCCTTCTTGCGCCGTTCGCGGTACAGGCAACCTTCTTGATACCGTCTGCTCATTGTGTCTCCTTTCGGTTGTGAGCAGGCGGGTTTTTCTGGCCAGTCGAATGTAGCACAACCCAAGCATCGAGCTGACTTTCACGGTAATACCAATAAATCCCTATACGAATGGCAGGCAACTCACCCCGCCGCGCCTTGCGCTGCACGGTCTTGGGATGCATGCGGAGAAGTTGGCCTGCCTGGTCATCATCCAACAGTGGCTCGAACTGGTGCGACGGTACGGCGGTAGCGTGTGGTTCAACTTGAGGTGCCGGTTCTGTTCCAAGTCTACGCATAGAGGAAGTCTCCTTTCGAGCCTGGCGTAAAATGTCCCGGCTCGTCTAAAGGTCTTGGCTACCTCGTAGCGTTCCGACACACATGAAACCCTCTGTGGATGGCAAAGAAGAACGAGAGCGGCTACCGTGATTCACCCTATAATCAAATTATATCGGAAGCCTGGCTAGTTTAGCAAGTCGCACTCCACGCGCCACCACTGGGCTCGGTAGCGGCGTAGTCTTTAGGCCGCGGAAGTGTTGCGCGTGATCACCTTCGCCACCAGGTAGCGGGTCTGGGGATCAATGAAGCTGTCCTGAATTTTGATCGGCGCAATTTCCTGCTCTGGCAAATTGAAGTGCGTCAGCATTAACCCCATCAATCGCTTGGCGAACGCAGTGCGAGTCTTGGTCTGCGCAGGCAGCCGCCTGGCTTGCTTGGCGATGAAGCGGTAGCAGTCTGCCAGAATGCTCTCCGGATCACGCGCCGTTCGATTCGCCCTCTGGCTCCGCATACGCGGCCCCTTTGCCGCCAGCATCTCGTCCACCCACTTGCTATAGGTCGCGGCCGTGCCCGTCTTCGGTGGCGGAACTTTCGCGATAGCCTCGGTGTAGATGCCGAGACTGGGCGAGTGCCGCGCCGATACGATCACCAGCTTGCGGTCCATCATGGCCTCGACTGCGCCTTCCGGAAGCTGGCTCATCGCGTTGCGGTAGCCGTACATGTAGCCATAGGCAGTGCGCAGCACGACCTTCAACGCCTCCAGGCAGCGGGCAAAGTATCCGTACGGCACGAGGATATCGCGCAACTGCACCAGCCGCTTGCCGATATACAAGGTCGATCGGGACGTGGATATTTCCTCCATGAGTCGGAGCACCTCTTGTTTCTCCTGTTTGGTCAGGAACATCAACTCTTCATCGCTGAAACCCTTGAATTCCATTGGTAGGCTCCCACCTCAAGTTGGACAGAGACTAGCAAAATTAGCCACGCAAGTCAAGCGTTATTCGCAGAAATGTGAGCGCCGAGTTTTGCACAGAAAAAATACAACCTAGGACTTGCTAATTTAGCGCGGTGAGTTATGCTGACACTAGGAGGTCACAATGACCAAAAGCATTCGACCACACAAGCGCGAAACAGCGGCAGAGAAAAAGGTCAAGAAAACCAAAGCGCCGGTGCGCTCGCTGCAGCACAAAACTTTCGGCCCCGGCGTCGTGCTCGGGACTTTCGAGACCGCCGCTGGCGGTCTGGTCGCCGATCTGGACTTCAACGGGACGCGGCGCTCGCTCTCGTTGGAAGAGCGCTATTGGGTCGGCGACGTGGCCGACTTGTTGGCAGCCATGCCGCCACAGTCGCGTTCGATCAAGCCCGAGTCGAAGTCAAAGAAGACCGCCGAGCCCGATGCCGACAATGACGAAGCCGAGCCGGAGTTGGAGCTGGTGAGCGGCCAGCTTGTCGAATCGGCCGAGGAGAGCGAGGACCCCGACGATGGCGAAGACGTGGAAGCCCAAGACGGCGAGCTGGTTTCGGTGTGAATCCTCTGGTTGAGCACGGCGCGACACGCCCAGCGCAACCAGCACATGGGCACAAGAGGCGGCACAGCCGCAGAGAGGGAACATATGTCGAACACAAGCGTAAAAGGGCTCGAATTCCCGAGAACATTCAACTGCCCCGAGTGTAACAAGGAACACGTGTCCCACTTGTATTTCGATTTTGGTGGGTTCTTGAGGTGGTGGCACGAGCTGGTGAGACCTCCCATCCTGCCAGTGGCAGAACAGGTTATAGATCACGTTCTCGCCGCACATGAATGCGGTCATGCTGTGTGCGCTCTCGACAACGGCGTCGAGGTCTGGGAGATTCAGAACGGGATTCAGAACGAGGATAAAGACCCATTCACAGTATACGACTTGAGTACCTTCCCCCCGGACCCCCAGGTGCGGAAGCTTGTGGCTATAGCGGGCCCTGTGGCGGAGGCTGCCTTCTTAAGGCAAAACGGCCTTAGGTGTGAGGGGCGGGTATGCAGCGCCGGTGATGCTGCCCGCCTCTTGGGATATAGGGAAGATGGCCACGACCAAGGCGATGTGCAGCAGATGATAAGGGTCCGCAGGCGCTACATAGAACACGCCGAGGTTGCCCGTCTGATGGCCAGCTTGGACGACCACCTCATGAACGGGAAAGACCTGCCCTCCGAGTTTCAGCATTTACTCGGATTGATAAAGCAAGCCAGGGAAACGTTATGGAAACACTACGCCTTGCACGATGACCTTGTTAAAGCCTTATTCGCCAAGGGCGGTGTGCTGCGCGAGCGCGATATACAGCGCATCTGGAGCCGTCACTCCAAACCACCGGCTCCGCTTGCAGGAGCCGATCTTCCGGCAGCACACATCCCGCCTCCGGCAGCGTTGGCGCAGATAGCTGGGAGCTAACCACCACAATAGCCAGGGCGAGTGGGAGCGCCTTGGCCGCATTTAGGAGATGAGCGTTCGCGATTAAGAGAGGACCAAAAATGAAGCGACCAAAGCCACCGCTTAGCCTGGACCAGCTCCTCATCGAAAACAACCGCGTCATACTGCGCGGCGATGATTCCGCTGAGAACTTCAACGCCGCCGTCTGGCAACTGATGGGACTGCTGCGCGCTGGGTATGTGTTCGATGAAGTCCTGATACGGAAGCACGTTCCCCGCCGTGAGTACGAGGAATGGGTCAGCGGGCAGCACCGGTGACCCCGACCCTACATTTTGTAGCCGTTTTGTAGGTGCATTTGCTGAACTGGGGAGGGCAGCATGACCGTGATGATCGACAGATTCTTCGGCTTGCCGCAGCAGGTAGTTAAGTCGGGGCTGTGGAAGAAGATGCTCCCAGGCGAGAAGGATCTGTACGTCTTCCTGATGGAGGAGAGCGAGCGCCTCTGTACGCGGCAGATGTGCTGCACTGACGCCCAGATCACCAAGGGCGTGGGCGCATCGAAGCGGACGCTTTGTAATGCGAGGAAGAAGTTGCAGGAACGAGGGCTGATCTCGTGCAAGCGCCATCAAGGAAACAAGTACATGTACACCATCTGCGATCCAGCCACAGGGAAGCCATATCCAGGCGATGCCAAGCTGAAAATCGAGTATGTGAAGCAAAGTGCCGAAAAGCCAACTGAGCCGCCGCGCGTGCCATCGCGTCCGGCAAACCAGCCGCCTGCAGGTCAGGGGTTGGGTCAGGATTCGGGGTTCCACGGTGTACCACTAGCATGGTCAGACTAGCAAGAATTGCCGGTCTGCTTGGTTCCATATCAGGTTTGAGACTGGCAAGTTTTGCTAGTCAGAGTAGCAAGATTTGCTAGTCAGACTAGCAACTTTTGCAGTGGCCGATCCCGCAACCGGTAATTAGGTCATGGAGTTACGGCGAGCGACTCCATTCCTATAAGACATTCCTAATAAGAAGATTCCTACTCTTAGGGTTGCAGTAGGGTGAGTAGCAAGGGTTTGGGGTGGTAAGAGGGCACTTAGAAGGCAAAAATAGATGCGCTCGAAAGCAAAAGTTGAATCGGTCGAAACTCGCTCGCCGCCAAGCACATGCTTAGCACCTGCCTGACTTTTCTACTTCGTGGACGGACTGACTATGAGAACAGGAAATTTCGAGCCCACAATCTCAACCCCGCCGCTCGCCGTGCTGGTTAGTTCATTTTCCGGACTGAGCTTGAAAATAAATGTGCAGAAAATGTCATTATCCACAGCCCGCTTCCGGAAGAAGAGTTCTCATAGAAGATGGCCGACAGTGAAAACCCGCAACGCTGATCCCGTAAAACTCGCCCCACCGGTGTGTCTATCTGTACCACTCCCAGTCGAAGACCACCGCCTGATCCCATTCTTCCGTGCCATCGGCAGCCTGATGGAGTGGCAGGCGGGCTTGATCTCCGACGCTGATGTGTGCAAGGCATTGCGTAAAGCTGCAGCCGAGGTCAAACGTGGCGGTTTCTGATCTCACACTACCGTCGATTCCACCTGGCGGGATGTTCCCGCCAGTCCGGATTCCGGACCAGCTTTGGCCGCCGCCTGGGGTGCCAGCGCCCAACCTGTATAAGCGCGGCATGACCGAAGCACGTGAAGTGATTCGCTTCTACTACGGCTCCACGACCACCGACAAATTGGATGCGTTGAAGCACTTGGCCAACATCTGCACGATCAAAGCTGGCGGCAGATACTGGTCACCACGGCCATACCTGAAATTCAAGGACCAGGACGGCCGCCTGATGAAGGACTGGGAGAACTGCGATCCCAACTTCCCGCATCTACGTCGTGATGCCACGCGTGGATTTTTCGTTACGGCGCTGCCCGCGCACCTCGACCGCTACTCACCGCGCCATGTCACGAAGGCTGAGTTGTTAGGGCTGGCCAGCATTCGCGACGAAGACTTGCTTCATGTCTGCCACACTCTGGTCTGCGATATGCAGAACGAAGGGGAGAAGCAACGGCGGCACGACCTCGGCTTCTCGACGTTGCTGGCAGAGGACGGCGACTACTTCTGCTACGAGGACAACCATGAGGTCACGCAGCCCACAGCGGCCCCGAAGTTCCAGCCCGACTATGCAGGCGCTGTTGAGATGCTGGTGAAGGATAAGGCACTTCGCTCAGCGCTGCCGGTGCGGGTTTGCCGGACCCTAGAGATGGTGCTGCGCAAGCTGGCTGCTGGTGTGGATGCCGCCGAGGTAATCCCCACCGTAGCTGAGGGCATCCACCAGAACCAACGCACCGTGAAGCGCCACTTGGCCGCAGTCAGAAGGACCGCTACCAACCTGGCCAGCAGCTCATCGCCCCTAATGGATGCGCTCGCGAGCCACGTTCTGCCCGACAGGCGTGTGGATGCGATGGCCGAATCCACCGCGATGAAATCCCCGTACGTGAACTGAGCATACGACTCCGAAGTAACTTGTCCCCGTTCGTTGGCACACGGATACTGGTGGAAATGGGGGTACGACGATGAAGACCTTGGCCGCGATCCTACTGCTCGCCACGTGCGCAGTTGCCCAAGCAGCCGCGCCAGCGCAAGACCAAACCGTTCCTACCGTGGCTGGCACGTACTACCAATCAGGATCAGGTCCATCTCGCCTGGAACTTGCGATCAGCTCTGGATTCAAGACCAGTGGCATGGCCAAAGCGGCGTTCAGCTACGGCATCGCGAAGGTCAAGGGCAAGTGGCTGTATCGCAATCCTGCCGCCGCTCTACAATTAGCAGACCACCGTCCTGTGTTCACGTTGGTTTCGCTGATCGACGTTTCGACGCAGGCTGTTGCCCTGATCCGCCTCGATGTGAAGAAGGACCAGCGTGAAGCGCAGTATTGCGAGGTAGGTGCGTGGTCGGGAGCCAAGGTGGAAGACCAGAACATCATGCCTCTAACCGTGACGCGCATCGCCAACACCAACAATCTTACGGTCACTCCTCAAGCAGATCTTCCTGCTGGCGAGTATCTACTGATAACCGATCAGGGCAAGGGCTATGACGGTTTCGACTTCGGCGTGAAGAAATAGAATGCCACAATCGGCCCAGCTTCACGGGATGGGTTGGGCTGTCACTTCAGACCGCCCGCTTCAGCCAGCTCTTTAAGTTCCTCTTCGTTCAAAGCGCGGGCTCGATTCCCTTCAGTTACGGCCCAGATGTCGTCTCCCGGTTCACAAGTCTCCAGCGCCTCTCGCACTGTCGAGTAGTTGTATGTCTGCGGTTGAGGACAACCTTGTCTTAGCCACACCATGTATCCAATCGCCTTACTCTTCCGCTTCCCGTCTTCAGCCTCACGAATTGTCGGCGAGCAGTACGTCCGCTGCGCCTGCATGGCCTGTGGAGCCTGCGGCCAGTATTCCTGTGTGGGCTTAGCCGATCTGAGGCACGAGCGAACGACTGCAAATACCACCAAGCAAGCCAGTATGTAGTCCATGCGCTCCGCCCATTCAACGCCTGCCGTCGTTATGAACATTGCTTTGAATGCTACACAGAGCTTGCTTCTCCTGGCGTTGCTACGTGAGGTCGCGAGAGTACGAAGGTAACCGTCAAGGCCCGCATGATGCAAAGGAACACACCACGAACAAACGCGACCGCGAACGAACACGACGACAACGGGCCAGAGAGCGCACACGCCGTATTCGCGAGCGTGTCCTGGTTAAATACGGCGGCAAGTGCCAGTGCCCAGGCTGCGAGATCACGGAGTATGAATTCCTCGTGATTGACCACGTTAAGGGTGGCGGGACCAAGGAACGCCGGGAGAAGAAGTTCGCCAACTCCCAAGCCTTTTACAACTACCTCGACAAGCACAAGAAGTCGCCCAAGTATCAGCTCCTTTGCAATAATTGCAACGCCGCGAAAGCCTTCTACGGCGGCTGCCCTCACGCTAAGATGCCCGCACCAATTCCAGTCACGGTCACTTACACCGGCAAGATCGAGCTGCAGCCAGCGCCGTACATTTTTATGACAGCCCAACCCAGTGCGCCCGCGCTGCGGCTGAATTTAAAACGTGCAACCTTCCGTGCCAATTCGTACGCGGTGTCTGGCATGCGGACTGCGGTGTCGGTACAATGCCGGGCATGGACCGACCCTCCGTTGGGACGCGCGCTAGAAGAAAAATATGGCGGGATACGCTCGCTTCTGCCAAACGGCGCGGCACACCGTTCGTTATCGGCCTCACGGGTACAGCATTGGGATTCCTCCTCAATCATGTCTGGCTTCACAAAGACACAGCGAAGCAACTCGCCATAGTGGCGGCGATCTCGTTGGGGGGCTCCTATGGAGTGTGGTTTCTCGGTGCTTTTCTAATAAACGCGCTTCGCATTCCGTGGCTCTTGGACGCCGAGAGCACTGATCTAATCAACGCTCAGGAAACAAGAGCGCAAGTTGCAGAAAAGAATCTTGCCGACATACACGCTGCAAGGCAACAGCACGATCTTTTTGCGTCGTTAATGCAGCAGGGTATTGACTTCTCCTGCGAGATTGCAGGATGTCAAACGGACGCTCACTTTGTCTCTTGGGATCGACATTCGAACGAGTGGATTAAGTCAGTCCAGCAGGCTATGCGAGATATGGGTTTCCCTACTGATGCGGTGGAGTTCGCCAGAGCTGCAGAGTACGCTGCACCCGTAATGGGTGTCGTGAACGTTGGCAGTAAGCAGGAAGAAAGAGCGCGTGTGCTTGCAAAGCACCAGGAGTACTTGGCCGACTTTGTGCGTCGGCGTCTCTCCTAACGCTAGTAAGCCTTTCCGAGACCGGCTTCAAGCTCGGCAGCAGTGTTAGCTCTCTAGCAATTCCATTCCACTTTAACCCTCTGCTGGCGCACCTCGGCCTCAAAGCCCGTACCCATGAAGCCCGCAGAGTCCGCACCACCAGGTCTTCGATGTCGTTATTCCTGCCGGTTCATCAACCGGCTCACCCGATACTGACGCTAACGGTCCCGGTAAATAACGAGGGTCAAATCACGCCGCATGCCAAGGCAGAACATAAAGGCCATGCGGTGGAATCGCCAGTCAGTGGCGACGCCCAACAGGTATGGGCGATAACCTCACAGTGCCGACGCTGCACGACACCAGCGCCGAAGGAGATGGTCCGTAAGCGGCCAACGTCTCCAGCAAGAAAGCCAAACAACTTCCTTGAGAGTGGAACCTATGAGTCTTCGTGAGAGGACATCCTGCTAGTGATGAGTACCTGCTGGCTACCTCTGCCTGCCTTTGGGTGTCGTCCAGGATAGGTGAGTACTAAAGAGTAAACAGTACTAAACGGTAAACATACGCTCCCCAGCACCAAGGACGAACGGCACAATTTTACTTCCGGAGAATTTTAACTATGAGCCTTACCCCGCAGCAGCAGCGCGCCATCATAGAAAAAGAGAGTGCGTGGGTCGATGAGTCATTCGGCCAGCTTGATCTGAGCGCCTTCCCGGCGTTGGCACCACAGCCCGTGCCCGAGACCCACGATAGCAAGTTCGCCCGCGAGTGGAACGATACAGGACTGAACCGCAGCGCGGCTGACTTACGGGCGTTCATCGAGAATCCCGACCTGGAGAGCTTGGCCCGCGTGGGCTCTGAGACCGGCATTACCGACTACATTGACGAGGTCCGCGACCGCAAGGGTGAGTTGGAGGCGATAAAGTTCAAGCGCCTTCGACCGGATTACCTGCAAACTGATCGCAACTACCGCAGCATTGTGGAGGTCCTGAGCTTCAACCACCTCACAGTACATCAGCAAAATGGCAGTATCAAAGAACAAATGGACGCGCTCTGTGCCGGAGGTTTCTGGACTGCCGCGAATTTGGTTGGGGCTTACGACGCTCTGAATGAGGAAGGCGCGTTAGATGTAGCTGCTGGCACTGCTCGGCAGTTATCCAGCAGCGAGACACTTGATGTCTCAAGGCTGGCGCAGAATGGAAAGCAGTTCGAGGCAATCGACAGATTCCTACAGTACAGCCTGCCCGACGAAGACCCCGGCGTTGAGATCCTCACCGATCCAGCCTACCGCGACTTGCTGGATACGGCAGTCCTGTACGTCTGGGAGCTGGCTCAAGAGGATTACAGCCCGACCGCAGAGCGGCGCGAATTCATTCAGAACTTTGCTGCAGGCCGCCCGCTAACTCTCACCCTGGTAGGTTCCGCGTGGGCCGCGTGTCAGGAAAATGAAAAGCGCCACCTTCGTGGCGAACTGCTCGAACAATATCAACGGCCGGAAGACACCGCGCCGCCGACCCAGAAGGCGCTCGATAACATGGGAGACGCGGAGTTTGAAAGGCTCTATCGGGATTCCATTCGCGCGTACGCGCAGTCGGTCCGTGGCAGTGGGGTGCTGGCCTAAGATGGAACAGCTAGAAGTGGGTTTGCCCTACAACGACCTCCTCTTGCCGTGGGCGCTTGAACACGACATGGAAGCAGCCGAGATCATTCTAGCGGTGCAGGCGAAGGCCGCTAAGTGGCGACCTCCCCGACCAGCGCAACCGCCAAAGCCTGTGGCCATTCGCCCGAAGGTGTTACCGCAGCCTGACGATGCCGATACGGAGAAGCACACGTCAAGCTCCTTAAACGAACTAGACGACCTTGCGGGCTATGTGGCCGACCGTTCCTGGCAAAGCGAGCCGATGCCCGCTATTGCTCAACTAAATGTAGAACCCGAGCTTCCAGACACCCAGAAGCTAGAAGCGCTGCCGTGGAACGTCCAGGACGTAACAGATAACTTGCCAGCGCCGCTGGCAGACACTCAGGAAGCCCGTTTAACACCAACAAACCATCAAACGGGCTCGGATGCCTACGCGAACTACAGCGCCCCTGCCGCCCAACTATCTGTTACACGCTCGAAGTCAGTCCGGCTAACGGACCGAGAACGCGAAACGGCGCTCCGCCTTGGCTTGAAGTCTCCCTTTGCGCCGACCTATCGCACGTCCTCGGTACTCGATGACTACGAGCGGGTTGCTCGCCCTGGCAGACGATCTGCGGTGCCATCGAAGAATCTGCTCATCAAGCGCGTGGTCGCTCAGAATGAAAAATGCGGGTACTGCGACAGGCTCTTCGGTTCGATGGTGCTCATCGACGGCAACTTCATAACGCTCAAGGCGGAACCGGATCACTTCACGCCGAGGGCAAAGCGACTCAACAACTCGCCGTCGAACATCGTGGCAGCTTGTCAGGTTTGCAACGGGCTAAAAAGTTCGCGCTCGTTTACCACCATCGAACAGGCGCGAATCGTTCTTCAAGCGGCGTGGATCGAGCGCGGATGGGGAGACGCGCCGTTGCTCGTTCCGTACAAGCTGACGATGCCGTTGTGCCTGAACTGACCGGACTGCCCGACGATGTAATCGAGATGTTACGCCACTCAGTCGGACTGCCCACTTCCCCACGGGCCGTCGCAGTATCGGCTGAGCCTAGTGGAGACAAACCATTGAGCCAGATGGACGATCAGCAGCATGGCGAACACGTTGGTTGCAAGGGCAGAATCAAGGACGAATTGCGCAAGTATCTTGCCCTCCACATTGCTACCCATGATGAATTGTCCGACAAACTGGAAAGACATGAACAGAACGATCCCGAACAAGTAAAACCCTGCAAGGATTGCATAGCGCAGGGTTGCGCAGCGATTTCGGAGTACAACGACCGTGTGACGAGCGACGGGGTCACTTATGCCAAGATGTTTAATCGAGCGAAGACGCGAGATCGTGGACACAACGCAAAAGCCCGCATACAGGCAAAGGGCGCAGTGTGCGTAAATCAGACAGTGCCACAGGGTTGAACTCTGGTGCCAGATGGACCAGAGCGCATATGGTGGGTCAAGATTCATCAGTGCCCGCCTCGATCATTAGAAGAGATGAATAAATTATTGCGCTGCCAATGGGGGATCGAAAAGTGACTACTGTAAGGCCATAAGTTTTTGAACTGATTGCGAAGCCGTTTTTCGGTACGGTCAGAACGAGTTTTGGCGCGACAGACCCTGCAACGGAACAAATCAGTGAAACGGTACAAACCACTGCCATAAAGATCAACAACTTTGACCAAGTCCATCGGGACATAGGGGTCCTACGACACTACTTCAGGATCCACTAGTGTGCTAGTGTCACACATTGATACCTGACGAAATCAGGCGATTACAACTCGAACCCCCGCTCCGGGGGTGAAGCAGCAGATCGCCCGGCTCACACACAACTTTGACCTCGCCAAACCTGGCGAACGCGCAGGCGGGGCGCACAACAATGACCGGTTCCCGTCGCAGGCATTCAGCCTTTCCTCTAGCCGGTCTTATCACTTCAATCATGTCATCCTCTTCATCCTCACATTCCGATTCCACTGGCATTAACCTTCCCGACATCTCGGCCCGCTCCCTCAGTTACCTGATGGTTGGCGCTTTCACTGACGCACTCACCGACAAACCAGGTCGCGCCACCGATCTCACAGCCCTCGTCGCTGAAGCGGCCCGGCGCAACCAAGGGGCGCACTACTGGCTCAAGCTCCTTGGCGAGCATCTACGGCGGCTAACGTAATGGACCTCACCAACCACAAGTTCGGTCGGCTTCGGGTCCTATCGCGCGGAAGCCGCAGCAATGAGCGCCAAACGTACTGGCTTTGCCGCTGCCGTTGTGGAGCGCTGACCCAGGTGCGGTCTGACGCGCTCCGGCCCAACGGCACACGGTCCTGCGGCTGCTTACAGGTTGAAGCCTCCAAAGCTCTCGGACATCATCATCAACGCGGTGAGCGCTTCTCCCGGCTGGTAGTCATCCGGCAGGCTGGTGTCGCCAAGCGGCACGGCCGCATCTATCTGTGCCGCTGTGATTGCGGCCGGAGAGTTAAGGTTCAAGCACGCCACCTTCGCAGCGGTGAATCACGATCATGTGGGTGCTGGTTCCGCGATACGCGGAACCTCCGACATGGTCAATCGCGCGCGAAGACCCCGACCGGAGCCTATCTCGCCTACACACGTCAGCGCGGTTGGTGCCGCAATCCGCGAGATCGACGAGCCTGTGCCTTTCACGACCGTGGCATAGAGTTCCGCTTCGCCAGCTTCATCGAATTTTACGACGAGGTCGGGGATAAGCCCAGCGACGACCACTGGTTGCGCCGCATAGACCTTGACGGCCATTTCGAGGTTGGCAATCTGCACTGGGTCGCGATCAAGCGGCACCGGCGGAAACGTCGCCTCCACTAACACTTTAACCTTCAGCCGCCACGGTAGCAATCGGCTGAATCGGGGCGTGATCGCCATCTGCTCGATCGCGCCTTGTATAGCTTCGGCAATTTACTTGCCGATAACACACGCGGCCAGGCAGGCGAGCCTTGGCACTGCGTAGGGACGGCTGGGTAACCGGCTGTCTCTTCATCGCGGCACTGATTGGGCGATCGGTGCTTGCATAGGGCGGTTAGGCGTATTGCTCAACCGCCCGCTCCTTTCCTTTCATTCTTCACCGGCCCCGTTGATGGTCCGCGCTCTTTCTTCCCAAGCTAATTTCCGTTTGAGGTTTACATTCATGCCAGATTCACCCGACCCACAACAGACACCAGGTCAAGTACTCGCGGGCAGTCCTCCGCCGCAGCAGACTACTCCGCCGCAGCCTGCGCCTCCACCGCCGCAGGTCCAGGACGCGCCGCTGAACTCACGTCAGGGGCCAGGTCTATCTCCGTCTGGGTTCCCTCAGCAGCAGCGGCCAACACCGGCACAGGCCGTAGACCTGCACCACCGCACGCTAGGCAAGGTTACCTCTTTCTTGTTCGGAAATGAGGTCGATCCCGCCACTGGCCAGCCGGTTAAGCAATCGCCAGGGCTTGTGCTACGCAGCCTGTTGGCTGGCGCGCTCCTCGGTGCATCGGCCGGTCTCAAGGAAGGTCATGGGGCACTCGGCGGCCTCGCCGCAGGCGGTGTCGCAGGCATGCAATTTCGCGACCAGCAGGCTCAACAGGCCCAGGCGCAGGCTGACCGGCGAAAGAAGATGTCGCAGGAGGAGCAAGCGGCAGCCGATGAGCATCTCTTTCACCAGGCCAGTACTGCACACTTAGTCGCGGAGACTGTTTCGTTCCATCACCTGCAGGAAGCTCACGACCAAGAAGCGATCGATGCTAAGAACAAAGCAGCTCGCATCTATATGAAGACCATTGAAGATGCAGGCGGTCGTCCCGCGCAAATTCCCGAGTACAGTGCGCGTGACATTAGTGACGCAATCACCAAAGATTCCAGTGTGCTATTCGGCTCGCCTGGGACTGTTCGGCACTTTGTAGACCTGCACGATGCTGGTGATATTGAGTATGTACGGGGGAAAGGTTGGCTAGACGCCAGCGGCAACCCGGCGAACTTGACGATGACCACCATGGTCAAGGTCGTTGACGTACCCGAGAACCTATACAAAGTGCCAATCCACAAAACCGGCAAGGACATTAACGCCCTCGTCGGTTATCAGCTCATCCCGAAAGATCAAGAAGATCACGTTTACACCATGCCTCTCGATGCTGTAAGCAATCTCTACACGACGAACCTCAAGAACCTAAACCAAAAGGCGCAAGCCGATCAGCGCGAAGCCGCTGCAAACAAGGCCAAGGGTGCTGCCGCTGGTAAGCGTGGTACACCGGCCCAATTCAGGGCGGTAGAAAAAGACAAAGCGACCGCACTGGCTAAGGCCGAAACCGCGTACCAAAAGAGTGACAAGCCCGAGAAGGACGCGCTCGCTGACTTGAACATGGCAAAGGGTGCCGCGCAGAAATCATACGAAGACCAGGTCAAGGCGCTCAACGGCTCGATCACGCCCACGGCAGGCAAGAATGCGCAGCCTAGCACGCCCACGGCGGGCGCTCAACATAAGGTTGGCGACAGCGTGACGTTAAGGGACGGGCGCACCGTCACCATTAAGGGAATCAACCCAGACGGCAAGGGCTTCACTTACTAAGGACTGCAATAAATGCCAACCGCCTCATTCAGTGACATAGCTCCACAGCAGAACGTCGCATCGTTCGATGACATCGTTCCCGCCACGTCTGCGCGGAAGAATGTTGCATCGTTCGATGACATAGCCCCCAACCGCATCGCGTCTTTCAGTGATGTGGTTGCCGCTCCCATCCACGACCCTAATGCGCGCTTCTTCACTGGTGGCCAAGGCACGATCGGTGCGGCTCCAGAGCCTAGCGTGTGGGACAGGATCAAGTCGGCCGTCTCCGGCGCTGGCTCCTTCTTGCAGGCCGCTGCTACTGGTAAGGGTGGTGGTGAAGCTGTGCCCGATGCCACGATGCCTGCCCTGGCTGTTGCTAAGAAGTACGGTGTTGATCCACTAAACCGCATGAAAGACGCCGGGGAGAACTTTGGTCGGAACCTTGGCCGTGATGTGGTGACAGGCGGAACATTACTACAGCATGGCGGCGACTATCTCAACGCCACACTGCCATCACCGTATGGACCGAAGCCGACTGTGGAAAGCCCAGAGAAGCGTGCAGAGCGTGAGCACTATCGCGTCCTGGGAGCGGCTGAAGGTGCTGGCGCTATCGCTGGTGGTACCGTCGCCGATCCACGTAATTGGCCTTTCTTCGCATCGTCGGCGGCGCGACCTGCACTGCAGAAGCTAATCGCACGTGGCTTCACGACCCAGATGGGTGTTCAGACATTCCAGGGCGCAAAAGAACTGTACGACCACTGGGATCGGCTGACTCCAGAAGAACGCTGGGAGCTGGGAACCAAGACCGGCGTCAGTGCGCTGTTCACTGCCAAGGGTGTGTCAGAGAGCGTTGGCAAGGTCGAAGCCCCATCGCACGTGCAGGAAGTTCCAACGCGTGCCGACTCCCCCCTCGCTGACGTACTCCATGAACCTGCCCAGGTACCGCATGTTCGCGTCGTTGATTCCAGTGCTGCTGCGCACGAGCTGTTAGAGAAGGACACGGTGCTGCGGCCGGTGGCCGAAGTGCCAAGCAACATCAACGATCCCGCTCTTGTGGCCAGAACTACTGGACCCACCGACATCGCTGCCTACCGCAACCCAGGTAGCGCGCGTGTGGTTAGCGACGATCACGTGCCGGTCGTCTCTCGCGATTCAATCCTAGCGGATGGTGTTCAGCGCATCATCGACAACTCCGACGCACTCAAGCAGGCAGGCGTTGACCCAGCCACCATTCAGACGCGTGGCGATATCGACGCAGCGCTCGCACGCGCTTCCGATCACATCAAGTCCAACCTCGATCCACGCGCAGAAGCCGTGATCACTCTCGAAGGTCAGCGGGCGCTCGCGTCCGATCTGGGCATGACGGTCGAAGACCTGATCGACAGGCGCAAAGGCGAAGCGTTCAACGCAGAGGAACTGGTGGCCGCACGGGCGCTGCTGAAGGCGAGCAACGATGCTGTGATAAGCCGCGCAAAGGATGCCGCCGCAGGTGGCGACCTGGACGCATTTACTCGTTCACTCTCCACGCATAAGGCGCTACAGGAACAGATCGCCGGAGTCAGGGCCGAATCCGGTCGCGCGCTTGGTAGCTTTCGTATCGACCAATCGGATCTACCACAATCGAAGATTGCCGATGTCATGGCCAAGCTCCCAGAGAAGACGCAGGCAGCAGCGGCGAAGTTAATCGCCCGGCTCGATCCCACCGATCCAGCCAGCGTGCGCCGCGTTAACGAATTCGTTGAGCAGATCAAACCGTCAACCACGCTGGATAAGCTCTTCGAGTACTATCGCAACTCGCTGTTGAGCAGCCCGCATACCATCATCGTTAAAACCGCGTCAGAAGCGGCGATGGCAGCGTTGGAGGCGACGAAAAAGTTAGTTGCGGCTGGACTAAGCAAGGTTCCAGGTGCCGCAGCGAGGTTCAAGGATTCACCAGATCGCTTCGCCGCCGAGTCGTGGTGGTATGCAAAGGGAATGGCGACAGCGTTAGCCGAACATGCCAAGCCCATCCTTAGTGGCGAGTTCAAGCTAGCGGGCAGCCCTGGCTTCGAGAGCGCCTCCCAGCAGGCTATAAAGGGGAAGCTAGGACAGGTTGTGCGCGCTCCATCTGCAGCTATGTCACGCCTGACGGACTGGATGTATGCGGGCAACTACCTGGGCGAAATAAACTCGCTCGCAGCCAGGCAGGCGTTAATCGAGGGTCTGGACGGCGATGCGTTCCACGCTCGCCAGGAATACATAGCGCACCATCCCACTGTGGCCATGCAAGAGTCGGCCCACGAACTGGCCACACGCAATACGTTTCAGTCTCGCCTTGGCCCATTCGCCGAGAAGATTGGACAGGCCATTGCGACCAAGCCGAGTGCCGCGTGGCTACCGGAGCCCGCGAAGAGCGTGTCGCCACTGAAGTTCCTCTTCCCCTTCTATCGAACCCCAGTCAATCTGGTGAAGGCCACACTCACGCACGTCTCGCCTTACGAGCTACTGAACGGCATCGCGAAAGGTGACGTGGATGCGACTGCGCGCGGCTTGGTTGGTAGCTCCATTGCCGCATCTCTGGCGGCCCTCGCGCTCTCTGGTCACATCACGGGTGGCGGACCTACCGACTTCAGGAAGGAAGAAACATTACGCGCCACTGGCTGGTCGCCCTATAGCCTAAAGGTCGGTGACCGTTATTTTTCTTACCGCCGATTTGAGCCGGTTGGTCTGGCCGCTGGTCTCGTTGCTGACACAGTACATGGCATGCAGCACGGCGACAGCGAAGTGGTAACGCAATCGAAGGCTGACACAGCCGTCAAGCACATCATGCGTAATTTAGATGACATGCCATTCATGGGGACCCTGGCCAACTTGTTGCAGGCCGTTCACGATCCGGCAGGTGGCCGCGCTCAGTCCTTCATAAACCGCGAAGCTGGCAGTCTGGTGCCCGCTGGCGTTGCTAACGTTGCTGAGACCATCGACCCGACTGTGCGGAGACCGACCAGCGCGATGCAGGCCATACAGAGCCGCATACCCGGTCTAACCTCGGCGGCTTCGCCAATCGTGGACATCACCGGCCACACCGTTCAGCGTCCAACTTCTAACCTCGGTGGCGCGAACCCGTTCGAGTGGACCACAGCCAAGCATGATCCGGTTGTCGATGAACTGGCGCGCCTCGGCATATCGACGCCGCAACCTCCTAAGCAAATCACGTGGCGGGGTGGCAAAAAGGCGCAGCTCAGCGAAGCGGAACAACAGCAGTTCGCGCAGCTCGAAGGCCAGGAATTCTATAAGCACGTGTCGCAGCGCATAGCCTCACGTTCATGGCAGAGGCTCAGCGATGACGCCAAGCGTAAAGCGCTAGTTGAGATCCACCGCGCGATTGACGAAGCCAGACCAACACGTCTCAATCGCATGCGACGCCAGTCTGAGGAAGAGACAGCGCGCTCCCGCCTTCAATGATCTGCTCCATAGGCACTCAACAGCTTCCCCAGCAGAGCGGGCCATCATCGAGCCCGTCATCTTCTCCCGGCTCGTTGACTACCGGCGCGATCTAAAGCGTGGCCAAGGTGCCGACGCTGTTACCGACACTCTGCTCGCGAGCTACAAACCAACGGCACAACACGTTCGACAGAAAAGAAAGAAGTAACCGCATGGCATGGTTAATGGAGCCAGAGACAGTTCTGGAGCGAGTCGTAGATGACCCCAAGGCCCCGGTGAGAGATCGCGTCGAAGCTTTACGCATGTTAGAGCACCCGCCCCTCCTGCTTCTGCGCCGCCTGTTAGTCCAGCCTGTGCCTCACATGCAGCACAGCCCGCGACCACCCGAGAAGCCAGTCCCGCCCAAGCTGCGTTCGTTGGCAGCCCTCAAGTATGCGCGCGAAGTCAGGTTCCGCCAGGATAGGGCAAAGGCGAAGTCACCAGGCGCAGACACAGACACAGGCAACCCTCTGGGAGTTTAAGATGCGCTTACCTCGTAAAGCCAAGCCGAAGGTGAAAGAGCTGGGCAGCGGCATTGATGATCTACCCATCGCGGTCGCGCTCGTTGTCGAGGAGAACCTCGCGCAGAGCCGAGCAACAGAGCCTACGTCAGCCAGCGCATCGCCTGCAACAACTGCCGAGCTGGTTGAAAGGCTGACTGCCATTCGCGAGCGCATTTGGCGATTGCGCGCCGTCTTCGCCGTGACACTGAGTCACGACGCCGCAGTGGAGGCCGATCGATACGTCGAGATGTTTCAGTCTATCGGTCGCGAGCTGCAAGCCAAGGACGCCGGTGAATATGCGGCGCTCACCAGGGGACACGAAGCGCTGCTGGAATCCCCACCCGTCACTGTGCGCCCCACGATTCCACTGGCCACACAGATGTGGTGCGAAATGAAGTGGCTGGCTCAACGTCAGCCGGAAGAGCCAGGTCGCAACACCGGGCCAGATACGATCCACGACGGCATGGGCCAATTCTTATGACATACGTAACGCCACTGGAGCTGGCGTACAGAACTATCTCGCGCCCATCTCCACCTCCCCAGCAAACCGCTGCGACCACACAGCAGGCGAAGGTGCCCAGCGAACTGACACGCGCCGATGTTGATCTCATTCTCCAGCGCAAGCGCGATGCAACGGTGGACGAGCTGCAGTACATCCTCGACAACCACCGCCAGTTCCACCTCAGCGATGGGCAAAGAAACCAGATCAGCACCGACCTAACCATCACTGCCGCTGCTGCGCGTGCCAGAGCAGAACGCCGGTCGGATGACAACTCACAGTTCATGCTGCACAAGCTGGGTTACGCGGAGACGCCCGTGGGATTACTCGCGCATCGCGTCTACTATGAGAGCCTGTTCAAGAGCGGCTCTGCGGCGATCTCTCGATGCTGTAAGCACAAACCACCGAAGTGCGAATGCTGGAGAAACGTGCGCGACGCGCTGTGGGGAATTCAAAGTCATTACGGTGCCAAGTCGCCCGAAGCTTTTGCAGCCACGCGAATTTATTCAAGCCTCGAAGAGTTAGAAGTCGCAGCGAGGCCAGAGCCCATCCAGCAACGCACACCCCCGCCCACGGTCACGTTCCCCTGGTCGAAGCGTCCGCTGATTAGCAGAGATCAGATGGATTAACACGACGCCACCGCCCCAAACGCCGCTGCCAGAGCTGGATGCGGAGTACCTCGATGTTACGCGCTGGACTACTTAATCTCCCATAACGAGCGTTGACACTTACCCGACGTGATAGCGAATGCCGCAGCACGCAGAATATCTTAGACAGCGTATAAGTAATGCGAGCAAATCAACGGCGTGGCCGACGTTCAGAGAGGAATGAAACGATGACGACAAACCAGCGCCGTGATCTGCACCGCACCATCAACTCACTCACGCCCGACCAGGTGGCTGCGATCGTGCGGAAGACCCATCCCCGCGTGCGAGCTGGCCAGGTGGATGCGATCGCGAAACGCATGATCGCAGGCGCGCACCGCCAGGTCAGTCCACGCTTGCCACGCAAGATACCGCGCGGATAAAACAGAACCAAGCAGAAACACCGAAGCCCGCGCCACCTGAACTCCAGGTGCTGCGGGCTTTGCTGTCTTTATGCCCTGGCTGTCCCTCGATGAGTGCTATGGGGATGTTTCGCCAACCATTGCAGGGCCGTGTTAGCCCCCGATTTCCGGCCTCGCGGTAATGCCACGCTGAGGAGCCTTCTTGTCCAGCTTGAGCCTGAGTTGCAACGGGTTGAATAGCGGGTTATCGAATCGGAGGTAGTACACACTTTTACCGCGTTGCAAAGAAAAGCGAAAATGCCCGTTCCTGTCCGTTGTGGTGGAGCGTAGTACCGCAACCCATTCCTTGCTGCGATCTGTCACCGTCATGTTCGGGATGGGAGCGCCCGAAGGATCAAGAACATCACCCTCGACTCGTTGAGCAGGCTGGAGTTCGTCAATGGTGACAAGTTCTCGAACTGCCTTCGCAGAAGAGACGAAGAATGCGCATATAACCGCGATGACTGCCACACGATGCACGGAACGATTATCGGGCATCCCTTGCCTCCCGGCACTCTAGGTATGGGTCTTGTTTTTCTGCTCGGGTTGTTTGCGGATTTCCGTCCAGTATTCTTCCCGAACGTCGGCATCTATTTCCACTAATAGCGCACTCTTGCCGTAGAGACGGTCCAGTCCATCGCGACGTGGACCCGAAATCCAGTACCGTTCCCCGGTTTCAGTTTCGCGGTAATTGGCTTTGAAGCCCTGCCCCTTGAGGCTTTGGAACGACTGGCCCTTGTAAGAGAGTGTGCGTCCGGTCCTGTTGAAAGTAACACGGCATATCCGGGCGGGACCGTTTAGACCTTCGGCTTTCGATTCGATATACATGATGCGCGACCGCATGGCCCAAGGATTATAGAACGATGACGCGGATAACTGCGCGCGGCATTTCTGTCTCCGCCCGTTGTCGCGACCCTTCGGCAATTCAACACGGTGTTACCTCGGTAATTTATTCCGTTTCGCACATCTTGATCGACAGCATTAAGATGGGGACCATTGGCAATGCGGAGTCGCCGATGAGCTACAAGATCGAAATAATGGACGAGTACAGCTTCGGTCAGTGGTTCTCGTATCACCTTCGGTTCGCGACCGAGGCGGAGGCGGAAGAGTGTTCGCTCCACTTCACCCGCGCAGGATGGTATGGCATCCTTGATTTGCGTGTTGTGTCGAGTGGTGAGCCCGTCAACGCTAGGTGGACAGAGAAGGGTCTCTTGGACAACGAAGGACAGCCGATTTACCGTCGGCCAGCAGCCCCGACCTGGGAGGAAACACAGGAGGAAGCAAAGAAATTAAGGCGGCGGTGGCAACGGACTGTGGATCGGTAAAACGGATTCCTCTCAGGCGATTACGCTGGCACGGCCTGCGACCGACGCAACGTGTCCTTGGGTACGCCGACCTCTGCGGCGATTGCGCGCCAGCTTAGCCCGTCACTCCTTAGCCTGCGCACCTTAGCCGCATCCACTGCCACCGCAGGCCGACCAAACCTTACGCCGCGCCGCTTTGCTGCACGCTGTCCGGCGACTACGCGCTCGCGGATTATGCTGCGCTCCAACTCGGCCACCGCTCCCAGGACCGTGAACACCATGCGGCCTGCTGGCGTGCTGGTGTCGATGGCCTCGGTGACGGACACGAAGTCAATGCCGAGCGCGGAGAACTCCTCCAGGGCGCGCAGGAGATGCGAAGTCGATCGCGCGAACCTATCAAAGCGCCACACTGCAAGCACGGAAAATTTTCCGCGCCTGGCATCGGCCATGAGGCGGTCAAGAGCTGGCCGCCGATCCTTGGCACCCGTCATTACATCGCTGTAGATCGTGTCCGCGCCCAAGCTCCAGCCACGTCGCTCACAGAACTCTGGCAGCTCACGCGTCTGTAGGTCGGCGTTCTGCTCGCCGGTCGATACCCTTGTGTAGATCGCCGCTCGCTTCGTCTTCATGGGAAAGCCTCCCGAATGTCGCACAAGTTAAAACCTGTGCGCCAGCAACAGCCGCCTCAAAAGCCCGGACCACACCACCACAGGTTGTGCTTTACGTGGCTGTGCCGGTGGGACATTTGCGACACGCGCCTACGCCTCTTTCTTCAGGTACATTTCAATCGCGCGCCGAATCAACTCGGACATTGGCGCGCCTGTCTTGTCCGAGAGTTTGTCCAGCTTGTCCTTCTGCTGAGGGTCAAGGTAGATGTTGAGCCGAGTCTTCTTCTTCATAGGGTGCGTGCTCCCTTCGGAGTGCCATTGTACGCCATCCGGCAACCAATGGCACGGACTAGATCATGTCATTTATTTCTGCCAGCTAAGATGACCCATGACGCGCCAAGGCAGAGCCGGACGTGTCAGGGGGCAACTAGGCCGCAAGCAATTCCGTTTCAAGGGTCATCAAAGCATCTCTCACATTGTTCAGGCTGTCCTTGGCGATGCGCGCGAAGTTCGGCTTGTCTTGGCTGGCAGTCTCGGCATCCCACACGCGCTGCAAGAGACCAGCGATGCCATCGGAGAGCCCATAGCTGGAGAAATCGATGCGACGGCAACGGCTGAGGAAACGGGATTCCAGACAGTCCACGGTATTACACGTGAACACAAAGATTGTGTGCGGTGGGAAAGCGGTCCCGTCCAACTTAGACAGAAACGCCAGTTGCGCGGCTGGCGTCATGCGATCGGCTTCGTCTACGAGCACGACGTGGAATCGGCCGGGTTGACCAGTCTCCAGGATGCGCGGGTAATAGTGGCATCGGTCGGTCGTTGCCTTGACGGTTGCCAGGTCGCACGATTGGCTTGGGATGTGATGTAGTTCACCTGCGATTGCATTGCAGATCGCCATCGCCATCGAAGTCTTACCCGTACCGGATGGGCCAACGAATAGCCAAGCAGACGTGTACGGCGCTTCGGCGAACTTGGCCAGGATCTTCTTGGGCTTTTCCAGTCCTACGAACTCCGCGACAGCCCTTGGCTGGTACTTCTCCGCTAGAGACTGCGGGAATTGAAATGCAGACTGCTCGGTAATCGCTTGCGTTGCCATGTTTCCTCCAGGAATGCTAAGGCGCATCAAGCGCACGGCTGGGGGGCCGTGCCCATGTCGCGTCTTAGCTGGCGTGGTTGGCCACGACGGCATCGAGTAGGCCGAGGTTCGCAGGTGGCTTGGAGTAGATGACGCTATGGACGGGCGCGCCGTTGGTGGCTTCCAGTATCACGTCAAGCGCTTGAGTCTTGAGCCGTTCACCCGTGCCGATGACGGCATTCTCCGCGCGTGCCTGATCGATGGTGTAGCCTTCGCGTGCATCAGTTATCCGCGCCGTGCGGTAGTGATCGGTATATTCAGTCACGGCGTTCAGCAGGTTGTAGCCCGTGCCGCGAATTGACGGGAACGCGTTGCGATCGTTGGATTCGTAAAGCGCGATCACTTCGGCGAGAATGTTTTCGCGCCGCGTGGTGTTTTGTTTTTCGTCCACAGGCTTGGGGAAGAGCCTGTCCATCACGGCCGTCATCGACTCGCGCGTAATTCGCCGTGTAGCCAGCATCTGGAGTTTGGCTTCCAGTCGCTTGGCGTCCATCACCACGCCTTCCATGGTGCGCTTGGCGTCATCGAAGCGGGCATTTGCATTCTTGGTGTGTTTAATCCGGAGAATCCCGGTATTGGTACTCAGGGCTTGTCGAAGCGTATTGCGGCAAACCACTCGCACGCTGGACAAGGCGGCCGTATGCGCCATGCTTCCATCGTGCGCCGTGGTGAAGACTAGGTAGGACTCGTGCTTGTCTTCACCGTTGACGGCAATGTCGGCACGCGGCACGCGTACAGCACACCAGATCGTTGCACCATTTCCGAGCGCTCCCGCTGAGTCGTAGTGCGCGCCGCCATTGGCTTGTAGCAGGTCATCTACGAATGCAAAGCACTCTTGATTTTGCTTTACGGTGAAGCCTTCGCCAACGTTTGACGCCAGCTCAGCATTGTCGGTATCGCGGAAAATGCTAAAGCTGGACACGGCGACAACCTGTCCAGCCGCGTTGCGGCAGTAGTTTTGATTCTTGACTACCTGCCAGTCGAGCCCAGCCAATGTCATGGCCGCTTCCCAGTTAACGGCGCTGTCGCAGCGCTGGCCTAGTTTGTGCCACGCGTCTTCCCGTGTACCTACAACGAACATGCAAGCCCTGCCAGTGTGGTCGGTGAATAGATCATGTGCCATTGTGTTTTTCTCCGTGTCGGTCGGTTTGTCGTGCAGCGCGACCATACGCGACCATAGTGCCGGTCGGCAGATACAGGCACTTCAACCAGAAGAAAACAAACGCAAAATAATCCTTGACAGCCTTGCAGGAATTCGCACGGAAATTTTCGAGCATTAAGCGGTAGCAGCGCCGCTTGCGAATGTGCCGCGAATGCCGCGCTAATCGTGGCATCTGACGTGGGCAAGCTTTCATTCGCCGCAGCAACAAAACGCAAGCAACGCAACGCAAGAACGGCGCGCGGGAGGAGTTCAGCAGTGGATTAGCAGAGCAATCGCGGAGGATTCGCAGCTAGGAAATGCAGGATGGGGTTAGTACTACTTTACGCATTTTGGCCGAGCATGGGGGTGGCTTCGCACCCCTTGGTACCTCGCAGGATACCGTAGTCGCCGGGCGATCGAACTTCATGCGCCACACCCGAGCCCAGTAGTGGCTTGTGTAGAAGTCTTCCGCCGAATCCTCAATCCGGCCTCGCAGTAGAAGCTTTCTCGGCTGGCACAGCATAAACTGAAACTTTGCGGTCGTTTAAAATGGCCAGTTTGTCCCCGTCCGGGGACAGGGCAAAGCCGTAGTCGTTTCTTGGCAGAGGGTCGATATTCACGGTGAGAACCAGCTTCCTTAGAGCGAGGTCGTATACCGCTATGTGCCTAGCACTGAGAAGAGAGCTGTATTCGGTAAGAAGATGCTGCTTTACTCCGACGGTATCCACCGACACGGCAACAAACCGCCCATCTTGAGCAACGGCCTTCTTAGACAGCGTTTGCCCATCGATTGACCCCAACGCCTGGAAGCCTTGCCGAGTGGTCCACAAGAGCAGATCATTACAGTCCCGCACAACGAGCGACTCGTCAGTCACTAGCGTCGGGCCAATATCCTGCCCGCGGGCCAAGCAGCGAGACTTCGAGGTGTCTAAGATTGTGTTCCAATTGCTGTTCCCGAATTCTGCCACAATAACGTTACGGTATAGGGCCGATATCTTGTCGTCCGAGATTGAAAAGTGGGAGTATAGCGGTGGCCTTATGTCCCAAGAGCTGCGAATCTTTAGGGTACGTGAATCAAGCATATCAAAATGGCTAAAAAAAACGTGATGCTCCCTTTCGATGACGCGGCTGACTGCGATGGTCTTTCCACTAGCCGAAACGCTCGTGAAAAATAGGCCATCGACGTCCAATGCGAGCGGCAAGTCGCGGACTTGAGTAAAGTCCGGGGAGTACAACTTGACGATTCCTCCCCTTTTTATCAGCACACCATCGGCTGTTACTTGGACTGCGGAGTCGTGGGCACGCGTTCCCCAGTCCCTCTCGAATGACAGCTTCCCCGATCCAGCATCGAGCAACCAGAGATGCAGGCGAAACGGACTAGATATGTCGGGATTTTCACGCGACGAAAGTTGCCGCAAGTCGTGAACGACCGCGTATACGATTATCTGCCGACCGCTCAGGAAGGCTACTCCGGCCTGATTACCCATTCCACTTTGTTTGTGGCCAAGATCGGGAACCATTGCCTGGCTCCAAATCGGAACCTCGTCGGGTCGGCTCGATTGGGCAGCAAAGAGCCCCCCCACAGTCAGTAAGAACATGACTAGACGGGATATCCTCATGAAATTATTTATGGGTTCCTTGGTATCCCTCCGCTTCACCATGAATTGCCGCCCCTTGTGACCATCTCCAGGAAGCCGTATTCGCCAGGCGTGCGCGACGTGTCAGTGAAAGATGCTGCGTATCGCAAAGTAGAACATCAGCACTCCGATTACGAACACAAACAGTCCAGCCGCCCGGTGGCCGAGTCGTGAGCAGCGCTCTATCGTAAGGCGCTCCTCAAAGCCGGATTTGCGAAGGTGCCAGTTCCGAATATCCACGTACAGGGCTGGGTTAAAGAGCATCAGGTAACCAAAGCCGACGAATATTACGGCTACGATAGAGAAACAAGAAATCGCATATACTCTTCCGATAGCCATAAGTTATTGAGCCTGCGCGCCTATTATTCTTCGTCACGGGCACACTCACTCGAACGATCGGTTGGGGCATTCCAAGATCTCATGATGCTCTCGGACTAGGGAGTGGCTTAGTTGCGGCGACAACGATCTCCCCTGTCCGCGTGTAGACCCCCGGACCTTTTCTGATGCAATGCTGGCCTCCCAGCGAGTCTTTCAGATGGAGTATGAACTCTGCATTCGGGAATTCAACATCTTCGCCGAAGCTATGCAACTCGAAAGCTAACCAGCCAATACGTGGAATTCCTTTCGAGTATGTTTCGGATTCTGCCGGTGCGCCCAGGGCCGGTGCAATAGTTAGGTCCTCATACCCGAAACCCAGCACACCAGTCTTCTTTTTTCTGATATGCCACGCGTCCGGAATATTCGCGGTCTCGGCGAGACGTTGAAAGTCTCCTAAGCTGATCTGTAGACCACAATGTGTTATGGTCGCTTGATCTGGGCCATGATTGACTATGAGGACTTTGCACAGTATGTGCTTCGGTGCGAATGAAAATGCCATAAAGTCCTGCGGACCGTAGAAGTACATCTCCAGTATTTCGCCCCGTAAATCGACAGGTCGAGGTAGAGATGGAACCGATGCTGATGCAAGAGCGTTCTGATCGTCGATAGAGGGAGGGAGCACGAAACCCGGTGTCGATTTGACAACTACAAGAAAATAGCCGATCGCAAGAATGCTGAAAATGGGCGCAGCCAAGTTAAGCCATCCTCCAATATTCGCGTGGAGTACGGCTTGCAGGAAATGGGCAAGCCAAGTCAATCCGCTGCCTGCCACGAGCCAGCATACAATGGCCCATTTGAAATTACCTTTGATGTCGCCGTATTGCTTTTTCAACCATTCCAGCATATGGGCCATGCTCTCACTAGGCGTGGTGCTGCGTCCATTGGTTTTGGGTAGTACAGTCGTGGGGCGAGAGGATAGGGAGATGGCCAGGACACGAAGCCGCGCTTGTGCACAGTACACGGCGAACAAAAGACGAACATGCTACCATCCCCTCGATGGACGAAGGGCGAAAACGCGTGATCGGCATCATGGCCGCGATCCTCACCTCACTGCACATGCCAACGGCCGACGACCTGTTTGGCGCGCCGCAAGGCAGCCCCAGGACGGACAAGCTGATCGCGGCGAGCGAGTGGGCGGTGTTGATAATGAAGAAGGTGGATGAGGTGTGTGGCGGAGGACTAGGGAGCGGATAGAGCTTAGATATTAAGGAGTCAAGGAGTCAATATGCACTGGCACTGGCTGACTTCTCACCTCACGTTATTGGGGTACGGGTATGAAGTTCTTGGCGGAATCCTGATCTTCTATTCATCGGCAGTGACCGAGACTTCCATGCCAGCGGATCGAAAAAGATGGACGCACTGGATCATGTTCGGCATGATTGCCGTGGTTTATATCGTGTTTGGCATAGGGCTTCGGTTCACCGAGATACAACAGAACGACAAGAACACCAAGCAAGCTGACGAGGATAGACAAGAACTGCGGGACAACAGGAGACGCATGGATAGCCGCATAGACAATGTGCTGTCATCCTCCCAAGTGCAATATCTGCAACTCGCCTCGCTGTCATCGGAAATTGGCGTTATGAGAAAAAGCTTGCTACAGGCAATCTACAAAAATGATCCGCGCCAGATCAGAGACCTCGAAAGCAAGATGCAAGCGGCGCAAGAGCAGGCAGATACGCTCTCGCACGAATTGCTGGCGTTGACAATGGTTCCCCAGATCGTCAACCAACTATTTAATTGGCAACTCGAACAACGTAGCGCAGAACAAGAGATTAAAAATTTTGAGTGGGAAGAATTGATGCGATATCGAGAGACCCATCATCCTAGCGACCAGAAAGCAGAAGAGCAAATACTAGCCAAATACGAGCCTCGGATTGATAAGTCAAACGCCGACTACGCAGAGAAACTTATAGAAATAATCGCTACGGCTGACTTCGTCCGCAAAGAACTGCTGCAGCGAGTCCCGTTGCAGGGGGCATACGACAAGCTGGAAGAGCAGAAATTCGCGCAGGCGAAAACCAACCCCGAGGGCCTGGACAGGCACGACGCCTCCCAATACCTTGAACAGCTCGCAAAGCGGGTTCCGCCGCCGAAATGAATCCAGCGTGGTCCCTGCTATCATCCTGCCGGGGGTCCCAAAGGTAAACATGTCCGCACTAGTTGAGCAGTTGAAGGCCGAGCGAGCACGGGTACACAAAGAAGCCCAGCGTATCGACGCGGCTTTGGCAGCTCTCGGCACCGCCACCACCACCAACGGCACACGCCCACGCACCATGTCCGCCGCAGCTCGGCAGCGAATCAGCATCGCGCAGAAGGCGCGTTGGGCGAAACAGCGGGCACCAAAGCCCAAGCGCACAATCTCAGCAGCAGGACGAAAGCGGATCGCAGCGGCGCAGAGAGCGCGGTGGGCGAAGGTGAGGCGCGCGAAGTAAACTACAGCTTATCTAACGTCGCGTCGATGGTGATGTTTCCGCCAGCGGTAATCGTCATTCCACGTTGCCACGGCCTCAGTCCGTCCTTCTCGACTTCGACTACATGGTCACCCGGAGTCAACTGGATAGTCGAAGGAGTGTTGCCCATGAATTTACCGTCAACGGTTATGTCAGCGCCGGGAGGTGTGGATTTCACGACTACGGTCGCAGGCTTGGCGACTACAGCTTCCTCTGCCTGCGCGTTGTCGGCGGGCTGAGGCTCCGGCTGCGCCGGTGGCACCGTCGAGGTTTGTGCGAGCGCTATCGGCTTACCGTCCTGTGTCTTCAACCTGGCCAGCGCGCTCATCGCGTCGTCTTGCCCTACCGGAATCAGTCGGCCGCCACCATGCCAACCCCCAGTCATGATGATCATTTCCAGGTACACGGTCTGGCTCGGATTCACAGCCACTTCCAACGGAGCATCGTTTTTCGCGGTGGACCCGAAGGTGTGTTTCCCAGGAGCAACCTGCAAGGAAAGATAGCGCCCATTTTCCAGGCGCGCGGCCTGGTTCCCGTCAACGTAAACGGATGGCTTCAGCGCCGAACCCGTGAAGGCGCTACGGCGAAAGACAACCACCGTGCTGTCCTGAGCCACTGACAACGATGCCGCGAATACCAGAACCAGTCCCAGGATCTTCTTCATGGCTTTGTACTCCTAAGCTACGAGTTGTAGATCACCCGTGGTAACGGGACAAGTTACGGGCGTGCTCAGAGAGCAAGGTGGGCGAGGGTGACCGTATAATCTCAAGCGTGTTCTTTAGCTGGCTCAATGCCGTTCGCAAAGAGTTCGGGACGCTGATGACCGGCTCCCTGCTGCTGGTCCTGATGGGGTTAGCTCAGGGAGTATGGCAAGTGCCGATTCCTCGATGGTGTTACCTCGCAATCGGTGGTTGCTTCCTGACATGGGCATTCTATCGGACGTGGCGGAAGCAGCGCTTAGTCTTGGACGATGTCACCTTGGCCAAGAAGACGGAAGTGGAGTCTCTCAGAGCGGAGAAGGAAGCCGAAATAACTGCATTGAGCGAGCACATCACAGAATTGAGCCGAAAGCCGTACTCAGAAGACTTGGAGCGCTGCGTTAATCAGTTACTAGACCAGATGACTTATCAGGGTTGGCTTTTGCTGCGTCACCTGCTGATGCACGAGCGCGTGGAATTGGGAAGGCCGTTCATGCCCGCTGACATTCCCGTCGAGATACAGAATAAACAAATGGGGATCGCGATGAGTAGCGGAGTGGTGAAACACGACGCAACAGGGCAAGGTCCGTTGGTCAGAACGTACTACGTTATCAATCAGCAGTTCCGGCTAGTTCTGGAGCGCGTGCTTTACGAACGACTGGAACGCCAACCGCAGTAGAGTCACGCAGGGATGCCCGCTAGGTCCTCTTTTCTGGATGTTAGCCGCTTTCCTTTTCTACGGTAACCTTCAGGGAATCGCGGTCGAAAGCCAGCACGTAGCTCCGCATGTGAGAGTCCTTGAAAAAATCCTCGTAAATGACGTTCAAATTGCACCGCAGTCCGTAAACCATCCGAGGCTGCCCGTAGGAGTCTCGCCTCATTTCGGCATTGCCAATCCGAGCGTTGACAGTAGCATCTATAGGGACGATCAGAGGCTCAACTCGAAATGGTGTGACTTTATTCCCGCCTATTTCAGTGAGATCTCCGAGCAGCGTTACGTTACAGGCAGCGGTGCGCCCATAGTTCTTCAGTTCTACGATGATTTCTCCGGCTGCAGAGATGAACGGTTCAATGCCGAGGGAAGCCGCGTAAGTGAGGCGGAGAGATTTTTCAGCAGTTTCGGCATTCATCCGAGCCGCCTCCGCATTTTTATTGGCAGCTTCCGCGAGTTGTTCCAGCTTCGCATCATGCTTCTCCATCCATCGCTCATGTCCTCGCAATACGCGCCACTGCAGCACGCTGACCACTACCAAAGCAAGAGTGAAGACTGCGAGAAGTGCATCACTTATTTTCTTTACGGTCTCATTGCCATCGGAATTCTGATAGTTGTTGGTGTTAATCTGAGTTTCGGGGGCTTTGCTCGGATCGGAAATGCTTCGGTCTACGGCGGTTTTATCTATTTGGGATTTTGCGTTCCGTTTATTGCCAGCATGCTGTTTTGGTGACTGCAGAACACCGCTAAGACACAGAATGACGACCAGCAAGCAGCGCATGGCCGCCAGTCTACGCTCTTTTCACTGAGTCCGCCGTCGCACTCATGCACATCGAACTTGCGCCTCAAGCATTCATCCGCCCCGATGGCGTCGTTCGTGTATGTGGCCGGGGTAAAGAACGGGCTACAGCGTAAACCAGAACTCCCACTCGCTTGGAGTGCGCGTCTCTGCTGTTGGCGTTCTCGGCTCGGGTCTTATCGCGGTAGTGGCTGAATTTGGCTTGCGCTGAATTGGGAGATGGAGAGAGAATTGAACGATGGATGCCCAAAAGCTGAAGGTGGGAGACGAGGTTACGTTAACCGTCCTAGAGAGAGCAAGAGTGCTTTCCGTTGTGGGCGCGACGCACGTTACGATCGAAGTACTCACGGGCCCCATGAAAGGCCAGACGATCTCAGTTCCTCGTGAAAAGATCAATTCGGATTGATAAATAAAAAGCCCGGATGCCAGTCCGGGCTGTGGTCCTCTGCTCATGCCCACATTTGGGCCGGAGCATCGCGTATGGCAAATCAATTTGCCAGTGCCCGTCGCGTCCTGGCGGTCCAAGGAAAATTACCTTGTCGCCAGTTCCCAGAGATACCTCCGCTGACTCGGTATATCGATCGGGATCAAGACCTGCGATCTTGAAAATCTCTACGGTTCCAACGCGCTCAAAAGCTGCGCCTGAAAGATCAACGAACATCTCAAATCCGGCTCCCGTAAAACGCAAGCCGCTCTCGCCTACAATTACGACAACGCCGCGTGCGCTAAAACTCAAATTACCTCCGATTGTAGCGAACGATGCGCGTATTTCCGCGCCGCTTGTGTTCCATTTGTTTAACAACCTTAAACCTTCCTTATCTTCCGACGAGCGCATGTTTCTCCTTCGCGCGATGGATGGAGGTATGGCCGCCAGTCCGTGGCCGAGAAGTCGGTACCTCCGCACATGGAAGAGATTATAGGCAGACCGCCGAACCGCGCGCTTACATTGCCCGTGGGGCAACGGTGGTGGAGGCGGCGCTAGGGATCACGTCAACGGATCACTTCCCTGGAGGGTTTTTCTGGCCAGTCGAGCACAGCACAACCCAGGCGTTAAGTTCGCTTGATCGATAACGGTAATACTTGCCGACCCGATGGGCGGGCAGATCACCGCGTCGCGCCATCCGCTGCACACTCTTGGGATGCAGGCGGAGAAGTTGGCCTGCCTGGTCACCGTCTAACAGCGGCTCGAACAACGGGACGGCGGCGTGGTTTGAAGTTGAGGCGCTGGCGGGTCTTCGCTCTTCCATGGGTTACCTTTCTGGACCAAGATTTCTACTGCGGAGAAGCCGCCAGAAAACCCGCCTGCTTGGTTAGTTCGTTCCCACATTTCTCATGGGAACAAACGTGGGAACGGAAACTAAACACCAGTGTTTAAGTACATGATTCTACGTGTCCAAGGTGTTCCAGTAGATTTCTGGTAACTCCTTCAATCTACTAGAACCGCGTAGCTTAAAAGGGCATTGCTCTACCAACTGAGCTACGCGCCCAACAGGGCCGCGTCCGCGGCCTTCTGACGGCTTGCATCCATATTAGCAAATAAATCGAGTCGACTCGCGCCGCGGTGGCTTGATGGGCTTGATGGGCTTGAGGCGTGGGCCCCAGAGCAGGGTACGAGGTGACGGTAACCGAAAGACGTTGCGCTGGAGGGTGTTTGACGGGAGAATGGACGGGCTTTCCTGAACAATTCCTGGCGAAGAGGGTGGAGTGATATGAACGTTTACGGCGGGGTTTGGGCGAAACCGATTTGCAACTGGAAAAGAACGTGGGCGCGGCGTGTTTTTGATTTCTTCTTTTGTTTTTTTCTGTTTTTCGCGGTGGCGTTTTCTGCGGCCGAGGCGCAGACCAGTCTCAAGTATCAGGATCCGCCGAAGGCGATGATCGATCTGGTGGATGCGCGGCTCACTCCGTATGTGGAGGTTTCTCCTGGGGAGGGAGTGAGCGGGCGGTGGTTGCTGATCGAGGAAATCTCGGGGCTGCCTTCGATCGCGGATCTGGCGCAGCCGGAGCTGCGGCTGGCGGGGCTGCGGTTCAATCCCAAGACGAACGGGCCGAGCCGTGGACGTTACGGGACGGGCTTGCGCCTGAAAGCTCTGCCGGACGGCGCGGAGCGGGCGATTGCGGGAATGCCTGCGGAAGCGAAGATACGCTTTGCGGGTTGGGCTCCGGATGCGCGGCACGTTTTTTTCGTGAATGTAAGCGATGCAGCGGCGGATGCGGGGTTGAGTTTATGGATAGTGGATGTGGCGCAAGCGCAGGCGCGACGCGTGCCTGGCCTGACGCTGAACGGAATTTTCGGACGTCCGTGCGAATGGATAGGAGACAGCCGGAGCCTGATCTGCAAAGCGGTGGTGAAGGGAAGAGGCGCGGCGCCGGTGCGGAGTGAAGTGCCGACGGGGCCGGTGGTGCAGGAGAATCTGGGGCGGGTGACGCCGGGGCCGACGTTTGAGGACCTGCTGAAAAATCCCGAGGATGAGGCGATCTTCGATTATTACGCGACGTCCCAGGCCGTCGTCGCGGGGCTCGATGGCAAGATTGCACCGGTGGGCAAGCCAGGGGTTATCGAGAGTGCGTCGGCTTCTCCGGATGGGCGGTACGCGCTGCTCGACGAGCGGCATCATCCTTATACGTATCTGCTGCCGTTCGAAATGTTTCCCGAGCGAGTTTCCGTGGTGGATCTGAAAAGCGGGAGCAGCAGGCAACTCGCAGACAAACCACTCGAAGATACGGTTCCGAATATTCACGATGCGGTGCCGACTGGAGCTCGCGAATTTGAATGGCGGAGCGACGCACCGGCCACGGTGTTTTGGGCAGAAGCGGCGGATGGGGGAGATCCGAAGGTGGAAGCCGCGGTGCGTGACCGGTTATTCACGCTGGACGCGCCGTTCGAGGGAGCGCCGCGAAAGATGGCGGAACTTTCGCTGCGCTTTAGCAGCGTCGGGTGGGGGAACAGCAAGGTAGCGATTGTGGAAGAAGAGCGATGGAAGGATCGCAAGCGGATCATGCTGGCGGTTTCACCTGTGGGTGCGGGATCTGCGGTCAAGTTGTTTGAAGGATCGTTTGAAGATCACTATCACGATCCGGGGCGGCCGTTTGAAGTGATGAATGCGGCAGGGAAGGCGATCGTGCAGATCACGCCCGACGGGACTGGCTTGTACCTGCGTGCGGAGGGAGCGTCGGCGGAGGGGGATCAGCCGTTTGTAGCGATCCTGAGCCTGGCGAATGCTAGCGTGAGCCCGACGGTTCAGGCGGTGAAATCGATCCGGGTGTGGCAATCGGCTCCGCCGTTTTTTGAATCGCCTTTGGCGGTGTTGGA
>Ga0210393_10000563_pt1 | contig 33262 bp, 27 predicted proteins | sample IncBWC27OmetaG_FD_160068 | JGI IMG/M metagenome (GOLD analysis project Ga0210393, IMG submission 160068) | Forest soil microbial communities from Barre Woods Harvard Forest LTER site, Petersham, Massachusetts, United States - Inc-BW-C-27-O ...
CGAGCGTTGCCATGAGTCCTCCGGTTGCGTAAGTCAACTCACCACCGAGTCACGGAGCAAACCTTCTTTGCGGGTTGCCTTCTCTGCGTCTCTGTGACTCTGGGGTAAATAAGGTTTTAGTTACTTCGGCACTTCTCCGCTCAGCAGTTTCCCCAATGCCGCTGCCGGACAGCGCACTCCTACATAGAACTGGCCGAACAGTGCATACACGGCGCTTACGTGATCGAAGCGCATCTCATAAATCAGCTTTTTGAAGACCAGCGGATCGTCAGCAAAAAGGTCGACGCCCCACTCCCAGTCATCGAAGCCGATTGAGCCGGTGATAATCTGCTTCACTTCGCCGGCATAACGGCGGCCCACTAGTCCGTGATCGTTCATCTGCCGGGCGCGCTCTTCGAGGGGGAGTGTGTACCAGTTTTTCTCTTCGCCGCGCCGCCGGTCCATGGGATAAAAGCAAATGTAACGGTGCGGTGGAATTTCAGGGAACAGCCGCGGATGCATCGCCTCGCGATGCCGTGCGAGTTTGGATTCGATTTCTGCTTTCCACTGGTCGGAATGCGGCTGAATCCCCTGCGCGGTGAGCTCTTTATAAATTTTCAGCGTGGAGTCGTACAGCCCGAGCTCGATGATTGACAGATAAGACGACGTGGGTTCGAAGTACTCACTCAGGCGCAGGCCGGCGAGATTAAGTTCCGCTTGATTGAGGTCGGCAAACGAATTGCGGAAGTGTACAAGCATCAGGTCGCCTTTGTGGCCGATCAGAGAAAAGAGTGCGGATTGTCCTCCTGATCTTTGTTCCATTTCGCCCAGCGCTGACGCCGCTTCCTGGGTGATTGCTGATCTGGCTCCCTCGGGCAGAGCTCGCCAGGCTGTCCCGCGAAACCGCATCATCTGGTGCAGCACGCTGTAGCCTTCGGTAGTCAGCGGAACTTCAGGAATCTCTGCCGATTGGGTTTGCGGACGAATGTGAGGAGTTGTGGTCGTTGTCATCGGATTCTCACGGTTTGTGCTCATCTAGATTCAATGTCCATTGTACGCAAAGAAATGTAGGCAAACGAATGGCCGCAGCAAGTCCACGATTTACAATCATCCTGGCGATCAAACCCAAAAGTCATGCGAAGACTGATTTTATTAGTCGTTCCTGTCCTTTCCTTTACACTTTCGTTGCCCGCCCAGAACAAGCGCCTATGGGTTTTACGCGCGCCGGGCGAGGCGGTAGAGTATGACTCAGCAAACTTCGCGGAGAAGCAGACGGTTAAGGTTCCCAAGGAAGCCGCAGCGTCACCGCAGAATTTGTCCATCAATCACCTAGGGCAGATGTTGTTTGCCATGCCCGCGGCTTTGCCGCTGGTGGAGGGCGATCTCTCCGCCGAGCGAAAAGTCTGGCTCTGGGATGGCCACACGGCGACCACAATTTCGCGCGACGTCGCCCGAACTACGTCAACAGCGGGGTCGAATCTTGCCATCACCGAGTCGGCTTCTACGCCATTTCTCTCGGCGGATGGAATCCATCTTTACTGGTTTTCGAACCATGCGCGTCGCCTGCAGCGCGATGGCGTGGATCTTTCCACCAAGACCACATGGTTGAGCTGGGAAACGGACCTAGCCGAGGCTGGGCGTCAGGACATTGCATCGATCACGTTGCCCGATTGCACCTGCACGACCGGAGGGTGTGAGGAAACGTGCGCTTACGGGAAGGCCTGGGTTCCTGATGAAGGCCTTGGCAAGTTTTTCTTGCTGACGCAGTTTGTGGAGGGGCAGACCCAAGCGACTTACAAGTCGACGTCTGTCTACGAGGAGAGCGCGGGCAACTGGACCGCAACGCCGATCGATCCCTCGCTTCGGCGAGTGCTGGACGCCGCGAATGCGGCCACCATTCTCGAAGCGGTTCCCGACACGGGGTGTTGCGGATGGTCCAACGAGAGCGATGATCAAGCTCTGCTGCGTCTCCGCGACAAAACGCTGGCTGTCTTCGATGAGCTTGCCGCGTATAAAAACCAGGACTACGACGTGAGCTTCTACACGCAGACCGGCAAGCTGTCGCCCGATCTCGGGTCGGTGGCGTTGACGATAAATGCCACCGCTAAGCCAAACACGGCGATTCAGCTCGCCGAACAGGGACAGGCCAATCCTGCAGAGTCACAGCGGATTCGCAAGGCTCTGCAGGATCTTCCGGCGGTTGAGGTTAAGAGTGTAAATGTGAAGAGCACTGAAGACACGCCGCGACGGCTCGCTTTTCTACCCCACGTAACCCTAGTGGGCTGGATCAGCGATACAGAGATCCTCATTGTCGAGGACCACTTGCTGGTGGCCTATAACCTCGCGCGTGGAAGCCGTAGAAAATCCAGCATTCGCGTGGAAGATTACGAGCACGTTTTTTTGCGCTGAAGACCTTCACCGGTAAGCAAATCTGGATGCCCGGTGGGCAGAGCTTGCAATGCGCGCAACAAACTCAAAAAGCTCGTGTTCATTGACTTGACAGGCTCACCGACGTAGGATTTTGCCACGTGATTGGGCGGACTATTTCGCATTACCGTATTGTCGAAAAGCTCGGCGGCGGCGGGATGGGCGTGGTCTATAAAGCGGAAGACCCGCGTTTGCATCGCTTCGTCGCACTAAAGTTTTTACCCGATGCGGTTGCCCGCGACCCGCGAGCGCTCGCTCGCTTTGAACGGGAAGCTCAGGCTGCATCCGCACTAAACCATCCGAATATCTGTACGATTTATGACATTGGCGAGCAGGACGGGCAAGCCTACATCGCTATGGAATTTCTGGATGGACTGCCCCTGAAACACCGCATCGCGGGGCGTTCGGTGGACACTAGGACTCTTCTCTCGCTCGCAGTTGAGATCGCCGATGCTCTTGACGCCGCCCACACTCACGGGATCATTCATCGCGATATCAATCCAGTGAATATTTTTGTCACCAAACGCGGTCACGCCAAGATTCTCGACTTCGGGCTGGCCAAGCTAACCGAGGGTGACGAGGCGGTTCTCAGCGGCGACACTTTTGGGGATGTCACACAGTCGCCGGATGATCCGGCGCGCCCCGGCTACGCCTTGGGAACTGTCCCCTACATGTCTCCCGAGCAGGCGCTAGGCCGCCCGCTGGATTCCCGCACTGATTTGTTTTCTTTCGGAGTCGTGCTCTACGAGATGGCTACCGGCGCGCTGCCTTTTAAGGGACAAACCACCGCAGCATTTTTCGACTCGCTGATTCACAGCGTGCCGGAGTGGCCTCTGCAATTTAGCGCCGCGACTCCCACCGAACTTGAGCGCATCGTCAGGAAAGCCCTCGAGAAGGACGCCGGGGACCGCTACCAAAGCGCTGCGGAGATGAGGGCTGATCTACAGCGCCTGCGCCGCGAGGTTGAGTCCGGACAAACTTTGGCGGTCGCTCCTGCCGGACAGCGGGTACCTGATTCAAAAGATCGAATCCGTGCCATGTTCGCGACCGCTCTTACAATTGCTGCTCCGCCACCCAAGCCCAGCAGGGCGCCGTTCCTGGTAGCGGGCAGCCTGGTCGTGCTGGCGGCCCTGGCGGCGGTGGTCGTATTTCTTAGATCGCCCGAATCTCCGCCTGCCATGATTTCGTCGTTGCAGATTACCAGCGACGGCGCCTCAAAGCGCTCCCTCGTCACCGACGGACCTCGTCTCTATTTTTCCGAGCATGTGAGCGGCCACTCGGTGTTGATGCAGGTTTCCAGTTCAGGTGGAGAGACTGCACCTGTGCCAATCCCTCTGCCCAGCGCCGATGTTTATGATTTCTTCCCCGGCCGTTCTGAATTGCTAGTCAAAGGCTCGGCCGAGGGTTCCGACACTGAGTGGCCGATATGGATATTGCCACTGCCCGGGGGCTCTCTCCGCCGGGTGGGGAACATCCTCGCCCACTCCGCCACCTGGGCTCCCGATGGTCAACGCATTGTGTATGCCAGGCAGTCCAGCCTGTACCTGTGCAACGCGGACGGAACTGACTCCCGTGAGCTAATTAAAGTGTCGGGAATTCCGTTTGCACCTCGATTTTCTCCTGATGGCCGCCAGGTCCGCTTCACCATCCGCAATACCGAGCAGCGCACTTTTTCGCTGTGGGAAATTTCAGCAGAAGGGCGGGACTTACACCCGCTCTTGCCGGGATGGAACAAGCCCGCCCAGGAATTTGGAGGAACCTGGACTCCCGATGGAAAGTATTTTCTGTTCGAATCCACACGCGACCACACCCAAAACATCTGGGCGCTGCGCAACGGCTCCACCTGGCTTCGCAAAGCAAGTACTGAGCCCACCCAGTTGACGGTCGGCCCGCTTATGTTCAGTAATCCCACGCCGAGTCCGGAAGGAAAGAATCTGTTCGTCATCGGACAGCAACTCCGTTTCGATTTGATCCGGATGGATGGCAAATCGAGACAGTTTTCCGTCGACCTTCCAGGCGTATCAGCCGGCGAGGCCGATTTCACGCGCAATGGCGACTGGATCGTTTACGTGTCGCATCCCGACCTCACCCTATGGCGGAGCAAAGCCGACGGAACGGCGCGTATCCAGCTCACTTACCCTCCTCTACTCGCGCATCTGCCGCGCTGGTCACCCGATGGTACCCAGATCGCATTCATGGGTTCGCGTCCAGGAAAACCATGGAAGATCTTCGTGATGCCGGCCGAGGGCGGCACGCCTCGTGAAGTGAGTGCGGGAGACCGCAACCAGGGCGATCCCACCTGGACGCCCACTGGCGATGCCATTGTCTTTGCCGGGATGCCCTGGCTGGAATATGGAACCGCCGGCGGATCCAACATCCACATCGCCGACGTGAAGACGGCGCAAGTTTCCGACGTGCCGGGTTCGGAAAATCTTTTCAGTCCGCGCTGTTCGCAGGATGGCCGCTTCCTTGCCGCCCTGTCCGCGGACTCGAGCAAACTGATGCTGTACGACGTGGAGAAGAAGTCTTGGACTCAACTCGCCGTAGCCCGATTCGCCTTCGAAAACTGGTCACATGACGGAAAGTACCTGTATGCAGAAGATTATTCCGACAGTACCGATGACATGGTGCGAGTGACGGTGGCGAATGGCAGGACGGAACGCTTGCTCAGCCTGAAAGAAATTCCGCGCGGCTTCGATCCCTGGGAATTCTGGGTCGGCCTCGCGCCGGATGATTCGCCGCTACTGATGCGAGATAAGAGCACGCAGGAAATTTATAGTTTGGATGTGCGCTTCCCGTAGGCTGGGTCGCTTGAGGCGGCCGGTTGCCGATTTCACAACTAAGAATTGCCAGGACCATCATCCGATCGATCGCCCTCTTTCTGCCGCCCCGCGCGATAGATTGCCCATCCGAGCGCGTTCGCTCCGAGCACGCCGCCGGCAATCTTCAGTGAATACCCCCACGAGCTCTGCACATCAACAATAGGAAAAATTGAGAGTACAACGTAAAGCAAGGTCATGAGAAATCCCGAGACTGCAGCCAGCCGCAACCACAATCGCGGGCGAAGTCCACGATCGTTCGGCGACAAGAATGGAATGGCGAACAGAGCCAGATATGCGATGGCATAGAAGGTAAAGGCCCACGTCAGCAAGAGTTCGTAAGCTTCCTGCGGGCCCACACCGATCAGCGCCACTACGCTGCCCGCCAGGGTTACTGCTCCCAGAAACAGGATCGAGTTGACCGGAGTTTTGTACCGGGGGTGCAGTCGAGTAAACCATTCCGGCAACAGGTGGTCCCATCCCGCAACCATGGGCAGCCGCGCACTGGCGCTGAAGTATACGCTGAAAGATGTGGGGTAATTCACGAACAGGAGAACAATCGCCAGCGGGACGATGAAGGCTGCGAAACCGAAAGCCCGCGAGCCTGAGCGCAACACCTGCGGGATTGCGCCGACCACGTCCACGGCCTCGGGCGAGACGAATGCCAGTATCGAACTGGTAGCGAAAATATAGATGAGCGCGATGAAAGGCGCGGTGATGAGCACCGAGCGGGTGAGATTGCGCGCCGGATTGCGGCACTCTCCCGCAAAAATCGCGACATACTCAAAGCCGCTGAGCGCGCCAAACATCATCTTGCTGAAAACGCTGAGGCTGAAGACGGTGAGCGGCGGCATCGTCAGTCGCAGCGGATGATACCCGGCGAGCGTCCCCTGCCCACGGTTCAATAGCGGTGTAGCGATCAGTATGGCGAGAGTGATCAGCGTAGCAATGCTACCCGCATTGCTCAGCCATTTGCCAACGCGCAGCCCGAGCGCGGTCAAAAACATCATGGCGAGAATCAGCCCGAAAGAAACAGCGAGGATCAGCCACCGGCTGGAAGCGATCCATGCGGCGGCAGGGCCCAGGGCGTAAGCCACAAAAGTCGTGGTCACCAATCCAATCACGGCCACGTACAACATCACGAAGAGCCACAAATTCCAGGCCACGAGAAATCCGACTTTATCGCCGAACGCCAGCCGTGCCCACTCATACAAACCACCTTCGAGCGGCATCAATCGATTGAGGTGAGCCACAACCATCGCGAGCGGGATGAAAAACAGAACGAACGCGACGAGCCAGAAGACGACATGTGCCGATCCGGCTTTGGCGGCTGTCCCGAAGAAATCGAGCACGATCACGAGCAGCACTTGCGCCATGACCAGATCGAACAGGCCGAGTTCCTTGCGCAGTTCCTCGCTGTGGGCTCGGATCCCAGCTCCGGCGGCCGGCAGCGGAATGTCGTTCTCGATTTTCAACTCGTCGTCCGGACCATTTTCTATCTACGGCTCTATGGCAATTCGAGGATCTTTAGCCGGGCGCCGCCATTTTGTCATATCGATAGGTGATCCGTATGCTTGAGACCTTGCTGATGGGCATTCCGTTCGTTATGAAGCGGTGCATCCCTACCTCCGGAACGTGCATTCCTGGAGTCAACCTGGTCGTCGGTTCCGGGGAGTTTCAAGTCACGCTTGTCGCGGGCAATTGTCGCTGGTTTACCCACTCTGAGTGCAGATGGCCGGCGAAGGCTGGCTCAGCTTATGTCTTAATGCCCTGAGCCTAAGCGTGGACACCACGGACCTACGAAGCCTGAAACCACATGTGAATCAGCGTGGCTCCGCCCAGCGATGCCAGAAGGGCGACCGGCATCGCCACGGTGCCTACCTTAAGAAAATCCCAGAAGCTTACACCAAGATTTTCTCTACGCAATGCGATCAGCCACAAGATGGTCGCCAGTGAGCCGGTGATTGACAGGTTCGGTCCCAAGTCGACGCCGATGAGAACGGCATTTGCTATTAGACCTTTTGCGTGCGCGGTCTGAAGAGTGCTCCCGGCGATCAGCCCAAGCGGTAGATTATTTATCAGGTTGTTCGCGATACCGACGATAAATCCAGTTAGGAATGCGCCGGTAGTTGATCCGAAGGTCTGGGCCCACGCTAGCCATTTCTGCGTGAAGCGCAGCGCCCCGATACTCTCCATCGCATCCACCATTACAAAAAGTCCGGCCACCAGCATTAGAGTTGACCAGCTCATCTCACGAGCGAGAGCGAGAGGATTGCATCGTGCCTTGATCGAGGCAACCGCTGTAATCACCAGCGCAACCAGACATGTGGGCAATCCCAAATCTTTGCCCAATAATGATGCAGTTAACAGTACAGCTACCATGATCCCCAATCCACCCAGCACCAGCTTGCCGTTGCCCTCTAGTGCTTTCGCCTCCACCTCGCATTCAATGGCCGCGCAGAGTTGCTCCCGGAAGAGCCAGCGCAACACGACGAATGTCGCGGCAACGGAGAGCAGACACGGCACGGCGAAGGATAAGAGCCAACTGCCTAACGGCGGCATTTGATTGTGAAAGACAACCAGATTCGCGGGATTTGAAATCGGGAGAAGAAATGAAGCTGCATTCGCGATGAAAGCGCAGACGAAAACATACGGCAAAGGCTCGACTTTGGCCTTGCGCACCGCGGTTAGGATCGCTGGCGTCAGAACCACCGCCGTAGCGTCGTTTGACATGAAGATCGTGACGACCGTTCCAGCGGCGTAGACCAGCGCAAACAGCCTTGCGCAGGAGCCGTTGGCTCCGCGCACCGCAACTGACGAAAGCCAGTCGAAAACTCCATGCTCGCGTGCCAGTTCAGAAAGCAACATCATGCCGATGAGAAATAGGCAGACGTCAACCGCTTTGGCGACCGCTCGACCCGCCAGTTGCGGTGGCACCAATTGCAGAACAAGTAGAAAGAGGACGCCACCGCCAATCCAGTAAACCTCCGGGATATTGCGGGGACGGATGAGCATCAGCACGATGCTGACAACGACGATGAGAGACAGCAGAAGATGCGCGTGCGATATCAACTAACGCTGGCTCCCGTTCTGGTTCGGCTTAAGCGCGGCATCATGGTCGATGTCGCATCATCATTTCGCGACAGTGGCGCGCGATCTGGCGCTCTTCCTGGGTGGGGACAATCTGAACCTTGTCCGCGGTGAGCCCAAGTGATTCAAGGCCTCGGGTCGCGGAGGATCGAACGTGCTCGCTGTGTTCTCCGATCCCGCCGGTGAAGACTAACAAATCCACCCCGCCCAGCAAGGCGAGATACGCCCCGATTGTCTTGCGTACAGAAATGGTAAATACATCGAGGGCAAGTCGGGCTTTGGGATCATTGGAACGAGCGCGTTCTTCGAGCGCCTTAACATCGCCCTCGCCAGACGACAGAGCGAAAAGGCCGCTCTCATGATTGAGCAGATCTTCTAGCTTGTCGGCTTCGAGCTTTTGGTTCCGCAGAAGATAGAGGATGACTCCCGGGTCCAGGTCGCCAGATCGTGTCGCCATGGGAATGCCGCCTGTGGGGGTGAGGCCCATCGTGGTGTCGATCGAGGCCCCGCTTTGCAGTGCACACAGACTCGAGCCATTCCCCAGGTGAGCGAAGATGGCTCGCTGGGGAAGCGTTGTCCCGAAATGATGCACCAGCGACTCGTAAGAAATACCGTGGAAACCGTAACGACGAATGCCTGCGTCAAAGTAGCGCTGGGGGAGGGCGAAACGGCATGCAGTCTCCGGCATCGTTTGATGAAAAGCGTCGTCGAAGCAGGCATACTGCGCGGCCGAAGGAAAGATCGACTGCGCGGCGGCGATGAGCGACAGGGCCTGCGGAATATGCAATGGAGCAAAGTGGGTGGCGGAGCGGAGCTCGTCCAGAACTTGTGGTGTGATGATTTGGTGTCTGCGAAGGTTGGGGCCGCCGTGCACCACGCGATGGCCGACAGCCAACGGCATGTTGTCGATATGTTCTCGTATCGCCGCAGCGAGAGCGTTCAGGGCTTCGCTCTGCGATTCGTGAATACACTCGCGCTGCGAAAGGGAAGTGCCATCGGAGGAACGAATGTGTAAGGATCCATCGTCTCGTCCGACACCTTCCGCACTCCCAGTCAGCATCGGCTCTTCGTCGGTTTCGCCGGGACGGTAGATGCCGAACTTCAGCGAAGACGACCCGCTGTTGAGTACCAGGATGAGACCGTCTTTCTTTGCCAGTTTGTTCGCCATCTATCCCGGCCACTTCCAGTTTCGAATTTCTTCCTTATCGATGCCTTCCGCGTGAGCGTAGTTGACACTCTCAATGATTTGACCCTTCAGCCATTCCTTAACGTGTGCCCCAACGGATCGCAGTCGCGGAACTCGGTCGATGACATCAATCGCCAAATCGAAGCGGTCGATCTGGTTAATAATCGCAAGCTCCAGGGGCGTATTTATGTTCCCCTTTTCTTTGTATCCGCGCACATGAATGTTGTCATGATTGTTTCGCCGGTAACTGAGTTTATGAATGAGCGAGGCATAGGAATGGAAGTTGAAGATGACGGGCTTGTCAGGGGTGAAAAGCGAATCGAAATCGCGGTCGGAGAGTCCGTGGGGATGCTCGGTCGCCGGCATGAGGCGGAAAAGATCCACAACATTCACAAATCGAATCTTCAAATCGTGGAAGTGTTCCTTCAGAATTGCGACCGCGGCAAGAGATTCCATGGTTGCAATATCGCCGGCGCACGCCATCACCACATCGGGATCCTCACCATCATCGGTGGATGCCCAGTCCCAGATGCCGATTCCCTTGGTGCAATGGGTTACGGCATCCGCCATGGTCAGGTACTGAAGATGTTCCTGCTTGTCCGCGACAATGACATTGACGTAATCGCGGGACCTGAGGCAATGATCCGTGACGCTAAGCAGGCAGTTTGCATCCGGCGGCAAGTAAATGCGCACCACGTCGGGGCTTTTGTTGGTGACCACGTCGAGAAACCCCGGATCCTGGTGCGTAAATCCGTTGTGATCCTGCCGCCACACCAGAGAAGTGATGAGAAGGTTGATAGACGGCACGGGAGCACGCCAGGAAAGCTCATTCTTCGACTTCTCCAGCCATTTCGCGTGCTGGTTGAACATGGAATCGATGATATGGATGAAGGCTTCATAACTGGAGAAGAAACCGTGTCGGCCAGTGAGAACATACCCCTCAAACCAGCCTTCGAGTGTGTGCTCGCTGAGCATCTCCATGACGCGTCCGGAGACGTCGAGCTCGCCACCGTCGGCGTCTTCGGGCTTGTATTCAGCGAGCCAGGTTTTCTTGGAGGCGGCATAGATGGCTGTAAGCTTGTTGGATGCGGTCTCGTCTGGGCCAAAAACGCGGAAGGAGTTCATGTTGCGACGCATCACTTCAGCCAGAAAGTGTCCCAGCACCTCAGTCGGCGAAGAATAGGTCGCACCCGGCGCCTTTACCTCTGCGGCATAATCGCGAAACTCCGGAAGGGCGAGTTCTTTACGAAGCAGGCCGCCATTTGCATGCGGGTTGGCCGAGATGCGACGCGGCCCCGCAGGTGCAAGTTCCTGTAATTCTGGTATAAGAGTTCCGTTGGCATCGAAGAGCTCTTCAGGTTTGTAGCTTCGCAACCATTCTTCCAGCAGCGTCAGATGTTTCTTATTCGCAACCGGATCGGCTATGGGGACTTGGTGAGCCCGCCACGAGCCTTCCACCTTGTGTCCGTCTACTTCCTTCGGACCTGTCCATCCCTTCGGGGAACGCAAAACGATCATGGGCCAGCGCGGACGAGTCACATCTCCGGTTGTGCGGGCGCGTTGCTGAATCGACCGAATCTCCAGGATGCATTGCTCCAGGGTGGAAGCCAATTTCTGATGCATCGCAGACGGATCTTCCCCTTCTACGAAGTAAGGTTTATGGCCGTATCCCGTCAACAGTGCTTCTAATTCTGCATGTGGAATGCGCGCCAGGATCGTAGGATTCGCGATCTTGTAACCGTTGAGGTGAAGCACCGGCAGGACGGCTCCGTCGCGAATCGGATTCAGGAATTTGTTCGAATGCCAGGAGGTTGCGAGCGGACCGGTCTCCGCCTCGCCATCGCCCACGGCGACGGCGACCACGAGATCGGGATTATCGAACGCCGCTCCATAAGCATGCGAGATGGAGTAACCAAGCTCGCCGCCTTCGTGAATAGAACCAGGCGTTTCTGGGGTGCAGTGCGATCCGATTCCTCCGGGAAAGGAGAACTGCCGGAAAAACTTGAGCAAGCCCGCTTCGTCGCAACTCTTGTCGGGATAGATCTCGGAGTAGTGGCCTTCGAGGTAGCAATTGGCAAGTGTGGCGGGCGCGCCATGACCGGGGCCGGAGAGGTATATAACATTCAGGTCGTATTTTCGGATGAGCCGGTTCAGGTGAACCCAAATCAGAGATTGGCCGGGATCGGATCCCCAGTGACCAAGAAGCCGATTCTTGATGTGTTCCCGCTTCAGCGGTTCACGCAAAAGAGGATTCGCGCGAAGATAGATCATGCCCGCTGACAGATAATTGCAAGCTCGCCAGTAGGCATGAATCTTCCGCAGTTCTTCGGGCGGAAGGGGTGTTACCTCATTCGTAACCGCCATCAGATATTCTCCGACAAGATTAGCTTCGGCCCCCGCAGCAATATTCTAACCCTACAGCCTCGAATCTTCTGATGCGCAAGGTTGAGTCTTCGATTTATTAACAGATCGTTACTCGTCCACTGGGAGAGCGCGAATACGTTGGGGAGTGCGGGCGGTCTGTCAGAGTTTGCTCGCACATCGCGCGAGAAGTCGTGCGACCAATGTCCATTTCGGCTGGCAAGGGCGAAGATACTGCACAGCTATTTCACGAACGTCAGCCCATGCGGCACGGCCCACCGGAAAACATAAGCGTAAAGCAGCACGATGATTCCTACGATGGAGCAAAGTGCCACTGAGTGCCACGCGACATAACGGAAAATAATCCCTTCGTTGCCTACCTGCTCGGTAGCTGCCGTCGCGATCGTGATGGACTGCGCATCCACCATCTTTCCCATCACTCCACCCGCGCTGTTGGCCGCGCACATGAGGATGGGGTCGATGCCGAGTTGCTGAGAAGTGATTCGCTGCAGGCTGCCAAAAAGTGCGTTCGCGGACGTGTCACTGCCGGTTAGCGCAACGCCCAGCCATCCCAGGAAGGTGCCGAAAAATGGATACATCCATCCCGTGCGCGTGAACGCCAGGCCTAACACGGCATCCAGTCCCGAGTAACGGGTCACATAGCCCAGTCCCAACATGAATGAGATCGCGACCATGGCGAGCCGCATTCGCACCAGAGTTCGCCAAAAGATCTTCATTAACTGAACCGGGCCTAATCCCAGAAATAGTCCCGACACAATCGCGGCAAAGAAACACCCCGTGCCGGTGGCGGAGAGCCAGTTGAAATCGTAACGCGCCGCCTCGGGTGTCGGCTTCGTAACGATGGGAGCCGCGCGCGAGATGGCGTTGTGCAGGTATGGGACATCCCATCCCGGCGGACCGGGCCGAACTTTACCATTCGCCAGGACCACCCGAAACGCCGGCGTGGTGGCCAGGTTCATGGCTAGTTTTATTTTAGGCAGTCCCCACAGCAGTACAAAGAGTGAGAGGATCGCGAAAGGCATCCAAGCCTTCAATACCTGTCCGGCGGGGTAGGTGCGGGCTGTGACAAGTCCATCGAATTTCTCCGCCGTCCATTCGCCGCCCACGTCGTCGCTAATCTTCCCGGTCGCAACCGCAGGCGCCCCGGCTTTGTCGTCATAATCGAATCGCCAAATTTTCTTCGGCTTCCAGAATCGGAGGAAGGCCAGGACTGCGACCAGCGAGACCACGCCTCCCATAATGTCCACTAGGTTGCTGTCTACGTAATTCGACCAGAAGAATTGAGTAAGAGCGAAAGAAATGCCAACTACAGCGATGGCGGGAAATACTTCGAAGGTCGCCCTCCAACTGACCATGGTTTTCACCAGCCAGAAGGGAACGATGATCGCAGTGAAGGGAAGTATGCGTCCGATCATGGCGTTGAGATCGGATTCTGGCAGCGCCGTTACCGCCGCCAGCGTGTGAACCGGAGTACCGATCGCTCCCCAAGCCACCGGTGCGGTGTTAGCGATCAGATTTAATGCAGCGGCATGAAAGGGTTTGAATCCCAGCCCGATCATGAATGCGCCCGCAATCGCCACTGGTGCCCCGAAGCCCGCCGCGCCCTCGATAAATGCGCCAAAACAAAACGCCACCAACAGCACTTGCAGCCGGCGGTCAGCCGTGATTCCGGCCACTGACTCCTTCATGATTTCAAACTGTCCGGTCTCGACCGAGATGTCGTAGAGATACACCGCGGCCAGCACGATCCAAGCGATTTTCAAAACCCCAAAGGCCACGCCGTAGCCAAAGCTGAGACCTGCCAGCATGGGAGGCATTTTGAAAAAGACAATTGCAACCGCCACCGCCGTTGTCGCACCGGCGATCGCGCACCAGTGCGGCTTTACTTTAAAACCGGCGAGGAGCCCGAGAAGAACAATGATGGGAAGAGCCGCCACCAGCGTGGAGAGCCACCAATGGCCGAGTGGATCGTAGATCTGAGTCCACTGCATTCACAACCTCCTGGCGAATGGAGTTTGCTGCGCAACAGAAATCAAACACGCGAAATGGAACTTTTTCACAACCGGAATCAGTTTTCCCAGCCGTTCGGAACATTCACGTAAGAGCGATCCAGTTGAGCGACCGATGGGCAACCGAGCAAGCGCAATGTGCGATCCAGATCAACCCGCAGGATCTCGATGGCGCGGTCGACGCCAGCTTCACCGGCGGCTGCTAAACCATAGGCGTAAGCGCGGCCGCACAGCACGGCGCGCGCTCCCATGCAGAGAGCTTTGGCGATGTCAGTTCCGCGGCGGATGCCGCCATCCATCAATACTTCGATTCGGTCCTGCACAGCTTCCACCACTTCCGGCAAGGCTCGCAGAGAAGCTGGCACGCCATCGAGCTGCCGGCCGCCATGATTCGAAACTGAAATCGCCGCGGCTCCTTCATCCATCGAGCGGCGCGCATCGTCCGCTGTCAGCACACCCTTGACGATAATCGGTCCCTTCCAGACTTCTCGGATCCAACTCAGGTCAGCCCACGTTACCGCGGACTCCGCCAGGGCCGCAGCCACATCAATCAGCGGCAACGGTCCCTTTCCCGGCACAATGACATTAGGAAGTCCAGGCAGACCGCCGTCCAGGAAGTAATCGACGAGCCAGCCTGGACGCGAGAGAATCTGCGGAAGAAATGGGATCTTCTCGAATGGCCCGCCGCTGATCAGTTCCTTCATCCCATTGCGATAGTCGCGCTCGCGGATTCCAGAAACTGGAGTGTCTATGGTGACGACGAGTGCGTTGAACCCCGCAACCCGTGCTCTCTCAATCGCAGCCTCGGCAGCGCCACGGCCGCCCATGAGATAGAGCTGATAAAAAACCGGGCCAGTGGAAGCAGCTCTCACGTCTTCCAGCTTGTGTCCGGAAATCGTCGAGAGAATATAACCGGCGCCCGCCTTGCCCGCAGCGTGCGCGGCCGCCACTTCGCCCCCGGGGTGCATGAGGCGGCTGTACCCGACGGGTGCGAGCAAGAACGGAAGAGAAAGATCGAAGCCCAGAACACGCGTAGACAGGCTGCAGTTCGCGAGGGCGACAGCGTGTCGCGGCCGAAACGTAACATCGTTGAATATGCGGCAATTCTCACGCAGGGTGACTTCGCCCTCGGCGCCGCCATCGAGATAATCAAAAACCGGCTTCGGCACCCTGTGCCGAGCGATGGGGCGGAAGTCATCGATGCTAACAACTCGTGGCGACGCGACAGCGCGCGAAGATCTGGTCATGGCAAGGTCATCGTCCGAAATGATGAAGGCGGTTATCCTACCACCTGCAGAAACCCTCAGGAGACGAAATTTTCCCGGCAGCAAGCCCGCAACTGCGGAAGCCCGAGAGCGCATCAGGAGACAATTGTGACGATTTCGAGTGGGCTATGCGTCTGGCCTTTGTGGACCAAAACCGAGTTATCCCTCCTTTCAAGAAACAAGTCAACGCTTATGCCCCCGCACTGGAGATCCTTAATGGCGAGGGTGGGAATTCCCTCCGGGAGATAGGGGTCAGCGAAGACGATGCGCTTGCGTTCTGCGTCGATGGAAATGCCGAGACACGCCTGCAGAATTAAGAATGGAGCAGCCGATGCCCAGGCCTGGGGCGAGCACGCGACCGGATAAAGCGTGGGACCTTCTCCCGGTCGGCGATCGATGCCGCAGAAAAGTTCCGGCAGCCGGTGCAAGTCGACCATGCTGCTCAAATCAAGCAGACCCATAAATATTCGGCCGGCGAGTTCCTTGTGACCATACTTCGCCAGCCCGCTTGCAATGAGGGAATTGTCATGCGGCCATATCGATCCGTTGTGATATGAAAGCGGATTGTAACGCACCTCGCTCGAGGCTACTGTTCGTACGCCCCAACCGCTGAATGACGCCGGTTGAAACAGGGTTTCCGCAACCCGCCGCGCGCGCTCCGGGGACGCAATCCCCGTGTAAAGGCAATGGCCCGCGTTTGATGTGCGGACACGGCAAGGGCGCTTCCGACCATCCAGTGCCAGCGCATAAGTGGAAAGATCTTCACTCCAGAATTGTTCTTCGAAACGCGCGCGGAGATTCTCCGCCTCGAGCTCCAGCGCGGCCGCCTTTTGGGCGCCACCGGCAAAGCGACATAAGTAAGCAGCGGCTAATTTCGCGGCATAAACGTAACCTTGCACTTCGCAGAGCGCGATTGGAGCCGTCGCGATGGCGCCGTCCGCGTGGAAAATTGAATCGTTCGAATCCTTCCAACCCTGCTGTACCAGCCCTTTTGTCGAGCGTTGCTTATATTCTACAAAGCCGTCGCCGTCGATATCCCCGAACTCGTCAATCCAGTTCAATGCGCGCTCAAGGTGTGGCCACAAACGCTGTATGAAGCTGGAATCCGCGGTGCGCTCATAATAAGCGCGCGCGAGGATAATAAAAAGCGGCGTCGCATCCACGCTGCCGTAGTACTTGCCGAACGGCACTTCGCCAAGGGCCGCCATTTCGCCGCAACGCATTTCGTGCAGAATCTTTCCTGGTTCCGCCTCAATTGTGGCATCCACTCTATCGGCCTGACTCGAGGCCAGACATTCCAGAACACCTCTTGCCATTCCCGGATTAAGCCAAAGCGTTTGCAGAGCCGTGATGATCCCGTCCCTGCCGAAAACCGTGCCAAACCATGGCACGCCGGCATATGGGTAGTCTCGTTCTGGATTTCCAACCATCATCATCTGCACATCGGAGATGGAACGGTTGACCCAATCGTTGAAACGTGAATTTGAACCGTACATCCGCGGAAAGGATTCGCCCACCCGTTCGAGTTCCTGCTGCGCAACATTCTTGGCTTGGGAATGGCTCGTAGTGTGCGGTAGGGGATCGGAGTCGCAGGATATCGACAAACGAAAGCTGACTCTTTCCTTGGGGCGAAGGTGGACTTCATAGTCCAGTCCTTGCGCGCTTGCGTGGTTGGGCGTCGCCTCCCATCGAATGCGCGTCCGCCGCACAACATGGTCCAGTCCTTCATACGACAACAGAATCGATTTGTCTTCCACTTCCGCTGGCAGGAGCCTGCCTCTCTGCGGTCTGTGCATGCCTCGCACTTCGAAAATATCGGAGAAGTCTGCCCCGAAGGTCGTGCGAAAGGGAACGAGAAGTTCGGAGAGGCCATGATTGACAAACTCGATCTCCTCGTAGCAAGTGTTGCTCCACAAAAATCTTGAGCGCAGCACATGCAGCGTTCCCCGCGGAACCACTACTTCATCGTTGCGCGAAACGTCGAGGTTCGCCAGGTCGCCTGCAAAAAGAAAATTACTGGACTCCACGGTTGAACTCAGCAGCAAGGGCCGCGTGCCCCACAGAAGCAGCACGAGTTCGGACAAGTGCCGGGTGTCTTCAAAGAAGAGTCCCTGCTCCCCCATGCCCGAGGTCTGGACATCGCCGAGACGGTCGAAGACAAAAAACGTTCTCCCGTATTTGAGAACTCGTGCGCGATCGTCGACTGGCGATTGAGAAGTCGCTATGTAGTACTGTTGGGTGCCAGGTCCGTCCAACTCAGAGCTCCATCGTTGATCGTGATTGCAGTTGGCTCTTTTTGAACCAGTCTTTGGTAGATGGTGAGGTACTCCGCTGCCATTCGTTCAGCGGAGAAATGTCGCTCGAAATGTTTACGGCAGCTCTGGCGACTGATTGCTTTTACGTTTTTTACGGCCGCCACGGCCCCCTCTGCGTCGGCGACGATGAAACCCGTCACCCCATTTTCCAGGATCTCGGGGACCGAGCCGTGCGCGTAGGCGATTACCGGCGTCCCACAGGCCAATGCTTCGATCATAACAATTCCGAAAGGCTCGGGCCACCGGATGGGGAAAAGCAAAGCAGATGCGTCTCCAAGAAAATCATTTTTTCGATCGTGCCCGATCTCGCCGATGAATTCAACCAGTCCGTGGTTCAGCAAAGGCTTGATTCGGTTCTTAAAATACTCCGAATCTGCTTGATCCACTTTAGCCGCGATTTTCAATCGCATGCCGGCGCGGCACGCAATCTCGATGGCCTCGTCCAGACCTTTCTCCGGCGACGCTCTCCCCAAGAATGCTAGATAGTTTCCATCCCCATGGCCCATCGTAAGCGCTTGACGAGGCATTCCGTGGTGTACTGTGCCTTGCCAGTTGACCCATGGAAGAGGGGTCCTCTGTGCATCCGAGATCGATACCAGCGGCAGTTCGCGGAAGCTCCGATACAAAGGCACCAGGTCCGGCATGTCCAAACGTCCGTGCGGAGTGGTCAGACACGGTACTGCGGAGCGCAGGCTCAAAGAAAAGTGAAAATAGTCGGCGTGGAAGTGGATCAGATCGAAGGTCGCGGCTTCCCGAAACACGTGTTCCACCATGAGGACGTGATGGGCCACCGGATCCTTACACTGTGCATCGAGCCGCAATGCTCGCGGGCAAACAGGCACCAGCTGGGCATTGGTCACGGAATCACCGCTTGCGAAAAGAGTGACGTCATGCCCCAGCCGCACCAGCTCCTCGGTGAGCCAGGAAACGACCCGCTCCGTGCCGCCATAAAGAAGGGGCGGAACACTTTCGAAAAGTGGTGCTACCTGAGCGATTCTCATAAGCGATTGTTATCTTCGTAACGTCCATTGCAGAATAGATTTCAATGCCACGTGGGTCTATAAGGTGGGCGCTGTAGCGATGGGTGAACTTACTCTTGTGATCTGCTCACGAACCTGGAAATATGCCGAGAACCGCGGGTATAGTACCCGATCGACTCGCGAGCTGCCACGTAGGCGCGGCCCATATCGGCCTACGGGCTCTCACGCCGGAGCCCTTTCATGCGGCGGGAAATGCGCCAACATCTTGTCAACCACCTTATCGAGTTTCTTTTCCTTCTTCTCCGGAATGTTGCTCAGCGTGTTACTGGACACACCCTGCCAGATGAGTTGCTTGTTGTGCGCATCGTGCTTGTTGTGCCCATCGTAGAAGTCCAGAACCAGGGAGCCAACGGGATAATTTTCCACCTGCGTGGGGGTTTCACCTATACCTCCCCAGCGCCAGCCTCCCATACCGTCATAAAAGGTCTGGTATTCCTGCTCGTTACGAGTGCTGCCCAGGGCGGTGATAGCGACGTCTCTCCCGTTGTCTACTCGCTGCCAATCTTTCGATTGCAGTGCGTGGTCAACCGCACCCTGAATTCGGTTCTGCCACCAGGGGTCGGTAGCCTTAAAGTATGATATTGGGAAAAGTTTGCCTGATGGTCATAGTCGGTCTTCACATCCTCGCCAGGGCGCCTGCAGCTAACCTCAGCAGGATGGAGAAGGTTGAGCAAAAAACGCGGAGTGCTTTCATAGGTTTCTCCGAAAGTAACAATCTCGCGCGCAAGGCAGACGCAGGTTCGCGCTCAACGGATTGCGCAAAATGTGAGACGCATGCGTTTCTAGCGAGGATTATTGCTGAGTTTTTGACTTTCAAGGCCGCCCCGGAATTACCGATGAGATCGAACGGTGATTCAGACTTTACGCCCAAGGGCCTCGTTCGTTGCACCCCACGCTCGCGATCAGGGCGACATGCTGGGCCGCAAGATCCGGAAAAGACATGGCGAAAGATCGAGGGCCTTCGTCGGCAAGCGATGCGTGGCAACCACAAGAAAAAAAAGCACATCCAAGGTGCGTGCCTGATGGGTCAAATTTCCCGTCCGAAGCTGAAGTCCTACCTGTAACCTCGTCCATGCCAGCGGACGTTCCGGAGGAACAGGCGACGCTATTTCGGGAAGTGCTGACAGTGCTCGAAGAGGAGGCAGTCCCTTATGCGGTTTCCGGCGCTTTTGCGCTGCGTGCACATACAGGAATTTGCCGATTTACCAAAGACCTTGATCTCTTCATGACGGCGAAAACATCTTGCGACATCTTTCCCTACTTGCGCCAGCGCGGCTTCGATTGCGAGGTGCGCGATCCAGTCTGGCTGGGCAAGGCTCGCAAGGGAGATTTTTTTGTGGATCTGATTACGGGCATGAGCAATGGCGTAATCGTCGTGGAAGATTCCTGGATCGAGCGGGCCAGCCCGGTGGTCGTATATGGGGTTAATACTCGCGTACTAGCTCCCGAGGAGTTAGTTGCTTCCAAGATCTTCGTGGCCAAGCGGGAGCGCTTCGACGGCGCCGATATCGCACATGTGATCTATGGCACGCACAGCTCCTTCGATTGGGAGCGGGAATTGAAACTGGTGGGCGAACACTGGGAGATGCTTTTGTGGTCGCTGCTCCTGTTTCGCTATGTCTATCCCGCGCAGACGCACTACGTTCCCACTCCGATATGGCAGAAACTGTTGCGTCGTTTCGAGTCGCAGATCGCCAGCCCCCATCCCGACGCCAGCTTCAGGGGAAGTCTGGTAGATGAAAACATGTTCGCTATCGACATCAACGAATGGGACCTGCCGAACTTGCTCGAAGAGACCCGTCAGAAACGTCTCGCGGAAATCGGTGCAATTCCGGAATGTAGCAGCGCCACGGAAAGATCAAGCGTCCTGAATCGAAACGCATGAGAATCGCGGCCACAGGCGACCTGCATTTCACACCACAGGGTTACACCAAGCTCAAGGACCAATTTGAGCGGGTGCGCGACGAAGCCGATGTCCTTGTATTGGCGGGCGATCTGACGAACTTCGGACAGCCTGACGAAATGGAGCCGCTTTTAAATGTCTTAGTTCGTTTGCGTTTGCCCACCATTGTCGTGCTGGGGAACCACGACTATGAAAGCGGCAAGGAGGCGGAACTTGCGCGCCTCATCATCGCGTCAGGAATAAAGCTTCTAGATGGAAGTGCCTACGAGAGGGAGGGTGTTGGCTTTGCGGGAACCAAGGGATTCGTTGGCGGATTTGGGCGTGGAATGCTGACGGCATTCGGGGAACGCGAGATCAAAGAGTTTGTTCGCGTTTCCGTCGATGAAGCGCTTAAGCTGGAGCGCGCAATGTCCCTGTTGCGCACAAAAAAAAGGGTTGTGGTGTTGCACTATTCCCCAATCGCGGAAACCGTGCAGGGCGAGTCTCCCGAGATATTTCCTTTCATGGGAAACTCACGGCTGGCGGAGGTCGTGGACCGTCATGGTGCCGACCTGGTTGTGCATGGCCACGCACATCATGGAAAGCTCGATGGCCGGACCACGGGCGGAGTCGCGGTGCACAACGTTGCAATTTCCTTGCTTCAGGCGCAGGAGCCGTCGTCGGTATACCGGATCTTCGACTTGTAGGCGCAGGGCGGATCTTTCGTAACTGTTAACGAAATAGTTAAGTCATGCTATAATCCCTTCAACGCTACTGCCACGGTTTGCTCGTGACGCGGTGATCCTGTTGGATCAGATTCATCTCCGCTTTTCCTGCCCGCCGTTTATTCAGCGCAAATCAAAAATAGAGTAAGAGCGGCTGGGAACTCGCGATACGTGTATTCGGAGTTCGATCCAGCCCCTCCAGAAAGAAAATTACGAATGACAAGTTTTACGGAACTACCGCTATCTTCTGCTTTACAGCAGAGGCTGGCGACAGCTCAATTTATTATCCCTACGCCAATTCAGGTGCAGGCCATCCCTTGCGCCCTTGAGGGCAAGGACGTGTTAGCGACCGCGCAGACCGGTACCGGTAAGACGCTGGCGTTTCTTATCCCGGTGATTGAAATGCTGCAACACGAGTCCGCCAAAAAAGCCCGCGTGCTGGTTTTGCTGCCCACGCGCGAACTGGCGATTCAGGTCAACGAGGAGTACGAAAAACTGCGAGGCCGGGAACTCTCGAAAGCTGCGCTGGTAATCGGAGGCGTTTCCGAGAAAGCTCAGATTCAGTCAGTACGCGGCGGAGCCGCTATGGTGATTGCAACTCCGGGCCGCTTGCAGGATTTCATCGGCCGCAAGCTGATCGACCTGCGCGACATCAAGATTCTAGTTCTCGATGAAGCTGATCGCATGCTCGACATGGGCTTTCTGCCCGCCATTCGCCGCATTCTCGCGGTGTTGCCGCAACGCCGGCAGACGCTGTGCTTTTCGGCCACTCTGGAGCAATCCGTTGCTGGTCTGGTGAACGATTCAATGCGGGATCCTGTCCGCATCGCCATCGGTTCGGTGCTCAAGCCAGTCGAGAGTGTTCGTCTGCAAGCCTACGAAGTGCGTCCGGCAGAGAAACCGGAAGTGCTCCGGCAATTGCTTTATGCTGAAAAGGGACAAACTCTCATCTTCGCCCGCACCAAGCGTGGCACCGAGAGACTGGCTAAGGAATTGGTACGTGAAGGTTTTTCCGCGGCCATGATTCACGGGGATCGTTCGCAATCGCAGCGAAATGGCGCGCTCAGTGGATTTCAGCAGGGTAAGTTTCAGGTGCTGGTGGCTACTGATGTTGCCGCGCGTGGCCTGCACGTGGATGATGTCGCACACGTCATCAATTATGACTTGCCAAAGATGGCCGAGGACTTTATCCATCGCGTCGGACGCACTGGCCGCGCCGGCTCGCAGGGCCTCGCCTCCAGTTTGGTGTCGGGTGCCGAAGTCATTGAACTTCGTCACATCGAGCGCGCACTCAAGCTGCGTATTGAACGCAAGCAGGTGGATTGGGCCAACGCTGGACGATCGCAGCATGTTGTCCAAAACACGCTGGCCAGCCGGACTCTGACCCGGTTGCCTGGCGAAGTTTTTGCCTGAAGGTATAGGGAATCCGCAAACAACAAAAAAGGGCACGTCGTCAAGACGTGCCCTGCTTGTTTAGACACCTGAGGAAGAACGTTAGGATTCGGTTTTTTCCGGACTGCGCTCGCGGGGAATGCTGGAAATATCGCCGTCGTCTGCTCCCATTTGAAACAGAGCGGCTTGCTCCTCGGCGTGTTTCTGCAGTTCCGTCAAGTCCAACTCGTTCGAATCGCTTGACGTTCCCAAAGGTTCCTCGGTTTTGCGTTGAACCCTTCGCTCGGCTTTGTCGCGCTGTTTTTGCTGGCGCGTGTGTTCTTTCTGGCGTTTGGTAAAACTTGATCGACCTCGTCCTGGCATTCCCTATCTCCGATTGTAAATTTTAGCGATAGCGGCTGGCGCACCTCGCGTTTGGTTCTAGTGCAGAGCTGAGGCTGCGGTAACTCTATCACCAGCGGCAGCCGCCTTAATCTCATACCTCGGCCGGTCCTACCAGCGGGGCTCGCGAGGCTGGCGTGCGTGACCCTGGTAGTCGTCGCGACTGCCGCCACCTCCGCCGCCGAAGCGCTTTCCGCCACTCCCCCCGCGCGGAGCATCGGTCTTCGGCTTTGCCTCATTGATCTTCAGTGCGCGGCCGCCCAGTTCGGTGCCATTCAAGGCTGCGACCGCTTTGTCCGCTTCTGCGGGATTTGTCATTTCCACAAAAGCAAATCCTCGCGCGCGCCCAGTCTCCCGATCGGTCACAATGCTGACCCGTTCGACTGCTCCGTGAGCCTCAAACACCCCGCGCAATTCCGCTTCCGTAGTGCTGTGAGGCAGGTTGCCAACATACAAATTCTTCATAAGGTTTCTCTTTCTGTCGCGATTGTTGCTGCCAAGGTCGGTTGAGAACGGATTTCCTCGGGCTCAGAGTGCCGCTCGATCGCTTCCGCCCAGCGCGATGGCCGGGGTGTTTCCCGTATGGCCCGCGATCGCGCCTCGCTGACCGAACGAACCGAGGAAATTCTTTTGCAGGCTTCCAGGATTCCCCAGCGTTGTGACACATTTTCCGAACTCTGGGCGAGCAGCGCGGCAATCATCTCTTTGTGAAGAGCCACTGAGTTCGTCGCTCCAAGCGCTTCATCAGAATGCGGGGACACGGCAAGATACTCGGGGCTACCCACAAAAAAAGCAATCCGCTGCCCGGGGTTGGCACCGCGAATGTCATTACAGAACTGGTCACGGCTCTCCGGTTCCCCTGTCGCATTGATCAGAACGAGATTGTATAGGTCGGCGCGCCACCAGCACCGGGCCTCGAGCACATCGGCAGCACAATCAACTTCAATGCCGAGCTTTCGCATCACGTCGGCCCGCAAGTCGCGTTTCGTCTGAGAAGTATCCAGCAGGAGTACGCGCTTTTTCTTGGGCAGGCTGGCACTCGGAGTCGAAACCGACAATGTCACAGCGGACGCGGTCATACCGCTTTCTCCTTCTGGCTTGTCTGCGATCCCGCAGGCACCAGATGTTTCTCCGCCAAGGTTTTCAACATTTTCTGATTGCTGACCCGCCGGCTGATCTTTTGCCTGCGCCGCCGGTTGAATCTCGCTTTGTCGCCGTTGATTCCGGACATTTGTTCTCTCCTGCCCTAGGGCTGATTAACGTAAAAACCTTGCGGCACTCAGGCTGATGTCCCGCGTTGGCGCGCTGTCACGCCGCGGCACAATGGATGGAGAGCTTAAGAGCGCACCATCAAATAGGCCACACCGCAAATTCGTTGGGTGGCGGGTGTCTTGGGTTTAAGAGAGTGACTTCCTGGGATTTCGATTAACACGTCACTCGCCTTTCAGAGAATGTTCTCAATCGCGAAGGCGCAACGTGCTGTTCTAGGGTGTCTTCGAGGTCAAGAGCTTTAGTATACGCTGCATTCAGAGATTCTGCTGAAGTCTTGGCGGGGACGCGAGAAGGTCTCACAGTAATCCAGATCGTTCAGGGCAGCGACTGGCAGAACCCGCATCCACTGGCAGCAGCGACAGAGGGAATTAGGATAACCATCATCCAGGAAACAAAATTGCGTGAAGCGAACACACTCATAGCCGGTTAAAGTACAGAACTGTTTTCAGAAGATGACCGCGGCAGGGAGCCGGATCGCCTATTTGCTTCTCTCGAGGCCATTCGCGCGAAAGCAACTTTGGACCGGGCTGCGCAGCCTTGTCGACTCCGGTATGCTTGGCAAGCACGTTTTGATGATGAAGACGATGAAGATCGATTGTCGAGTTTGATCCGAGATGGTTATCCGAGATCGTTTGATTCGAACATGCGAACAATTCCCGCAAACGCACCGGTGATCGAATTTCGCGACGTGGCCTATGTACTTCCTAACGGCCAGCCATTACTTCGAGACCTGAATCTTCAAGTGCAACGCGGTGAGACTCTGGTTTTGCTCGGACGCAGCGGCTCCGGCAAAACCACCACCCTGAAACTGGTCAATCGTCTGCTGAACCCAAGTGGCGGGGAGGTGTGGGTGAACGGCGCGCCCAACGCGGAGACTGACGTGATTCGCCTGCGGCGAAGCATCGGCTATGTCATTCAGGACGTGGGCTTGTTCCCTCACTTCACGGTGGAACGCAATATCGGTCTCGTTCCCCGGATCGAAGCTTGGCCGACCGACCGGATTCATCTTCGCGTCCAAGAGTTACTGCAGATAGTTGGGCTCGGTAGAGAAATTGTTTCGCGCTATCCTTATCAACTTTCCGGGGGACAGCGGCAGCGAGTGGGAGTGGCTCGTGCTCTCGCCGCCGACCCGTCGATCCTCCTGATGGATGAACCGTTCGGCGCTCTCGATGCGCTGACCCGCGATCAATTGCAGCGCGAGTTTCTATTGTTGCAGGAGCGGCTAAACAAGACGGTAGTCTTCGTTACGCACGACTTGCGCGAAGCCTTACGGCTCGGTTCTCGCATAGCGCTGATGGAGGCGGGGCAGTTAGTTACAGTTCTTCCCCCGCAGGATTTCTTGCGATCGACTGACCCATTGGCCGCCGCCTATGTGCAAGCTTTCGGAGAAGGACTGAACTCGGTGGCAACTCGAGGATCGGAATGAACGTCTTTCACTTCTTCCTACAGCATCACGAAGAAATTCTGGAACTCACGCTGGAGCATCTCTGGCTGGTAGGAATTTCCACGCTGCTGGCCGTGCTGATCGGCATTCCGCTTGGCATATTGAGCGCTCACTGGCCAGTGTGGAACAAACCGGTGTTGGGAACCGCGAACGTTGTCCAGACGATTCCGAGTCTCGCATTGTTCGGCTTTCTGCTGCCCGTGCCCTGGATCGGCGCCCGTGCCGACCGACTCGCCATCCTCGCCCTGACGCTTTACGCGCTTCTGCCCGTGATTCGCAATACCTATACAGGAATTCGCGGCGTCGATCCCTCCGTCGTCGAGGCCGGTCGCGGCATGGGACTTACCGGCCGCCAGCTCTTGTTTCAGGTGGAGTTGCCGCTGGCGGTAAGTGTGATTCTTTCCGGTGTGCGGGTGGCGGTGGTCGTCTCCGTGGGCCTTGCCACCATTGCGGCCGCGATTGGAGCCGGCGGTTTGGGCGAGTTCATTTTTCGCGGGCTCGCCATGGTCAACAATCAGCTCATTCTGGCCGGAGCGATTCCCGCCGCAATACTAGCGCTAACTGCTGATTTTGGCTTGGGATGGCTGGAGAGGCGTCTGCAACCGCGATGAAAGGGGATCGCCACGGGGTGTTTCGCAGCTCTTTGCATGCGCGACGACGAATTGCGACATTTGTAGTTCTTGTCGCTCTGCTCCTTCCGTCTTGTGCGCCACCCCGTGCAAACCGCATCGTAATTGGCTCCAAGAACTTCACCGAGTCGCTGATGCTGGGCGAGCTTCTGGCTCAGATGGTCGAGGCGCGCACGCTCCTGAAAGTCGACCGCCGCTTCTACCTGGCCGGAACTTACATCTGCCAGCAGGCCATGCTGGCGGGGCGCATAGATATCTATCCGGAATACACCGGCACCGCGCTCACGGCCATCTTGAAACAGAAGGTCGCAAGTGATCGCGCTGGAGTGTATCAACGGGTGAAAAGCGAATATGAGACCCACTTTGGCCTTACCGTGAGCCCTCCGTTCGGATTCAACGATACGTTTGCGATGGAAATTCGGGGTGACGACGCGCACCGCTTGAATCTTAGAACTTTATCGCAAGCTTCCGCTTTCGCTCCTCAATGGCGCGCCGGGTTCGGCTACGAATTTATGGAGCGGCCTGACGGTTATGCCGGACTGGCTGCCGCTTACGGCCTCCGCTTCGCCGCGCCACCCCGGGTCATGGATCTGGGCCTGCTCGCCCCGGCATTGAAAGATCATCAGATCGATATTGCTGCGGGCAACGCCACGGACGGCCTGATTCCAGCGCTCGGTTTGTTCGTTCTCGAAGATGACCGCCACTATTTCCCTCCCTACGAAGCGGTCGCCGTGATCCGCCAGCAGACGCTGCGACAGCATCCAGAAGTCGGCGAAGCAATTGCGGAGTTAGGCGGTAAGATTTCCGATCAGGAGATGCAGAAATTAAATTACGCCCTGGATGGACAACGTCGCGATGCCAAGGATGTTGCGCGCGACTTTCTGCGAAGCAAGGGATTAGTTCATTGAGGCCTTCAAATTTAAGTCAGCAGTTCGCCGCGTAGGGTCAGCACCGCATGCCCTTTTAGAATCACTCGCTCCCCTTTGACTTCGCACCACAACTCTCCCCCACGCTCCGAGACCTGACGCGCGTGCAGGCTCGCTTTGTCCAGCCGCCGCCCCCAGTAGGGAGCCAGCGAACAGTGCGTCGAGCCGGTTACCGGATCTTCCGGAATGCCGTAGCTGGGCGCAAAATAGCGGGACACAAAATCGACATCCCTCCCGGGAGCGGTGATCGCAACTCCAGCAGGATGGAGTTCCTTAAGCATCCTGAGATCGGGACGGATGCTCCTTACATCTTCCTCGCGCTCATATACGGCAAAGTAGTTGTCTTCGATTTGCATGAGCTCGGCGGGAGCCCTCCGCAGCCCTCCCACCAATGCCGCCGGCGGGTCCAAGCAAGGCCAAGGGGCAAGGGCAGGGAAGTCCATGGCGAGCAAATCCCCATCGCGAGAAACCGTGAGCGCACCGCTGAAACGGGTTTCGAACCGCACCCGTTCCACTCCGTGTGCAAGAACTTGCATCAGTACAAACGCGGACGCCAGGGTCGCATGCCCGCAAAGTTTCACTTCGCAGCTGGGGGTAAACCACCGCAGGTCATAGTGTTCGCCCCGGGGAACGAAATAAGCGGTCTCGGAAAGATTGTTTTCTGCGGCGACCGAACGCAGTAAATCATCATCTAACCACTCCGCGAGCGGGCAAACTGCGGCCGGATTGCCTGCGAAAGGGCTTGTTGTGAAGGCGTCTACATGAAATATCGGCAGGGACATAAGCCTATGGTACTCGGAGAGAGACACGGGTAAAATCGTCAGACCACGGGCCCTATTTCCAACGCCCACGTTGTTCGTCGTCAGATTTCGGAGATCCGCATGCCTACCACTTATACCGGAGCCGTTGGTCACGAACTGATCGAGCAATTATCACGTGCTCGTCAGCAAACGGATGATCTCTTCGCGATCGTGAATCCGGATTCGCTATACAAACGGCCCATCGCCGAACGCCACCGCATCGTCTTTTACATCGGACACCTCGAAGCTTTCGACTGGAATCTGTTGCAACCGGTGCTTGGGCTGAAAGCCTTCCATCCTGAGTTCGATCGGTTGTTCGCTTTTGGCATCGACCCCGTCGGGGGCGGATTGCCCAGCGATCAAGCTTCACAGTGGCCTTCGATTGTCGCGGTCCATGATTACGTAAGAAAGATTCGAAGTGTCCTCGACCAAAAATTACCGGAGGCGCTCGATTCCAATGGCGCCGGAAGGGATGGGTTTCCCCTGTCCACGCTGCTCAACGTTGCCACCGAACATCGGTTCATGCACGCCGAGACGTTGGCCTACATGCTGCATCAGTTGCCGCTTGATCGGAAAGTTCGGCAGCCAAAATCGGCGGATCTCGTTACTCCTGCGGTCGATCATCGCAGTGTAGAAATTTCCGCCGGCTCCGTTACACTCGGCCTGTCTCGCTCGACCAATTCGTTTGGTTGGGATAATGAGTTTGCCGCCCACGACGTCGATATCCCCGCGTTTGCCATTGACCGGTACAAGGTTACGAACCGGCAGTATCTAGAATTCATCGAGGCGGGCGGCTACGAATCTCGCTCGCTGTGGAGCGCCGATGGTAGCGAGACCCAGGGAAAGGACACGGAGGTCACCGACAGTGACTGGAACTGGAAATCCCAGCACGGGATTTCTCACCCCGCCTTTTGGAAGCACGATGGAAACCAGTGGCTGTATCGGACCATGTTCCACGAGGTTCCGTTGCCGCTGGACTGGCCAGTCTATGTGAGCCAGGCGGAGGCGAAAGCTTACGCCAAATGGGCCGGGAAGTCGTTACCCACTGAAGCCGAATGGCAGCGCGCCGCCTATTCCACCCCGAATAACGATGGCAAAGAGCAAGATTCCCCGTGGGGGGACGAAGCGCCTTCCTCTGAATTCGGCAACTTTGATTTCGCCGGCTGGAATCCCCTGCCGGTAAATGCATTTCCCGCGGGGGGGAGTGGCTTCGGCGTTCAAGGCATGCTGGGTAATGGTTGGGAGTGGACGTCCACTGAATTCGCGCCTTTCCCTGGATTCGAACCGTTCCCGTTCTATCGCGGATACTCCGCCGATTTCTTCGATGGCAAACACTTCGTCATGAAAGGCGGATCGGCGCGCACCGCTGCATGCATGTTGCGGCCCACCTTCCGCAACTGGTTTCAGGCACACTACCAGTTTATCTACACCGGATTTCGTTGCGTAAGCCGCTGACTCGTCACAAGGAGATGTCAAATGCTCGTTCGCGCTATCACCGCCGACATAACCTATGAATTCGCAGCGGAGGTTCGTGCCGGCCTTACCAAGCCCGGCCAGAAGGAACTGTTGTCGAAGTACTTGTACGACGATGTCGGCTCTGCGCTGTTTGAGGTGATCAGCCACCTGCCGGAATACGGTCTGACGCGTGCCGATGAGCGCCTGCTGCGCCGCTATGCGAGTGATATTGTCGAGCGCCTCGCCACTCCGATTGCTGTGGCGGAGCTTGGCAGCGGCAGCGGAAAGAAAACTCGCCAGGTTCTCGAGGCTCTTTGTCGCCGCCAGCGCACCCGTTACTATCCGATCGAAATTTCTCCCACTGCTCTTGCCATGTGCGAGCGTGAACTCAGCGACATAGATTGCGTCAGCATACTGGGTTTCGAGCGAGAGTATCTCGACGGACTGCTCGAAGTGGCCGCGCAGCGGCTGCCTGGCCAGCATCTTCTGGTGCTTTTCCTGGGTAGCACGATCGGAAATTTCGATCGCATGGCCGGGCTCAAGTTCCTGAATCAGGTTCGCCGCATTCTGCAGCCCGGCGATTCCCTCCTGCTGGGCACCGATCTGGAAAAGCCTGCTGCCCAACTTCTCGCTGCCTACGACGACGAATTGGGAGTTACGGCGGCCTTCAATTTAAATCTGCTGGCCCGCATTAATCGTGAATTGGGTGGCGATTTTGATCTAGCGCACTTCGAGCACGTGGCGAAAATCAATCCCCATACACGCAGCGTCGAAATGCATCTCCGGTCGAGGCGCAGGCAGACGGTAAACATCGCCGCCGCGGAGCTGTCCGCCGAGTTTATGGAAGGCGAAACGATCTGGACGGAAAGCAGCCACAAGTATTCTCCCGACGAAGTTGTTCGAATGGCCTGCACAGCGGGCTTTCGCTGCGATATCCAATGGATTGACGAGCAGTGGCCGTTCGCGGAAAATTTACTGATCGCGGAATAACCGGCATCATTGTGATGCTTTCCCGCTCTTTCCTGTCGCGGTTGCGCCGTTGGTGTGGAACTTCTTATCTTCGAAGTAAAACTTTGTAAATCCCACATTTTGTGCGGCGTAGCAATGTAGATTAATAGGAGCGATATGAACGAAGTCAGCAAACGTATCCTGATCCGCGCGCTCGGCGTTGCCTCATTTTTCGTTCTCTCTGGTGCGATGATGTGGTCCACACAGTCGACTCAGGAAGGCGCCGCTTCTGGAGTCGCCACTCGACGGATAGGCGCGGTCAAAGCTGTCAATGGCACGGTGATCACTCTCACTCCGGATTCTGGATCCGATCTCAAGGTCACGGTGCAGCCCGCAACAAGAATTGTCCGCATTGCGCCAGGCGAGAAAGATCTGAAGAATGCAACGCCGATTCAGTTGCAGGATGTGCAGGTGGGCGATCGCGTTCTGGTCGGTGGCAAGGTGTCTGACGATAAGGCATCGCTGGTCGCGTCATCGGTTGTAGTGATGAAGCGATCCGATCTCGAAGCGCGGCACGAGCAGGATCTGCAGGACTGGCAGAAGCGTGGAACAGATGGACTCGTCAAAACCGTGGATGCGGCTGCAGGGACCCTGACAATTTCCGCGCGGGGTAAAGATGTTGTTCTTCATACTTCAAAAAATACAGTGATCCGCCGCTACGCTCCCGACTCGGTGAAATTTGACGACGCTAAGACCAGCATGCTGGAGGAAATTCATCCCGGCGATCAGGTGCGTGCTCGCGGCGACCGCAGCGCGGATGGGGCCGCATTGACGGCGGATGAAATTGTTTCGGGAACATTCCGCAATTTTGCCGGAACGGTTGTTTCCGTTGATGCAAGTTCCTCGACGCTAAGCGTTCACGATTTATTGTCGAAGAAAAATTTGGTGATCAAAATTACTTCAGACTCACAGCTTCGGCACTTGTCCCCGGAGATGGCTCAAATGATGGCCAAGCGCTTGAAGGGAGCCACGGCCGCGGCCATGTCGGGTGGCTCATCTACATCAGGCTCGACCGTGAGCGACCAGAACGGCCGCTCAGCAGGCCCTCCGGGAGGAAACGGAGCAGGCGCACGTGCGGGAGGTGCCCCGGATTTGCAGCGGATTATCAATCGAGTGCCGGCGGGCTCACTGGCTGATCTGCACAAGGGAGATGCTGTGGTCATTCTCTCAACGGAGGGCACAGCTTCGGGACCGAGCACAGCGATCGAACTGGTAAGCGGCGTCGAACCTATATTGCAAGCCGCGCCCAATGCCGGCCAAGCCATGATGCTGGCACCGTGGAGCCTGGGAGCTCCGGCCGCGGACAGCGGCGGGCCATAACATCCCGAGCGCAAACACAATCACTCACAGTCAGGCTAAGGCGATGGCTCTTTTTTGAGAACGGGATCATAGATGAACGTTAGGAAGTGCTCGGTTTTCGGGTTTGTTTTCTTGGTGCTGCAGTTCTGCGCCCTGCTTGTGTACGGCCAGACGGCGGCCGGTAACTTGCATGGGCAGGTTAGCGATCCCTCGGGCGCCGCAATTCCGAACGCCAAGGTTGTACTTACGCCATCAGCCGCCGGATCGACGCCTATCCAAACGCAGGCGAACGGACAAGGGCAATATGAATTCAAAGGGCTGGCTCCGGGGCAATACACGTTGAACGTGGTTGCCCAGGGATTCGCAGTCTACGAAAACGATAACGTGGTTGTACCCGCGAATCAGGCCTTGCTGCTGAATGTTCCGATGGGGATTGAAGTCGAGCAGCAGAAGATTCAGGTAGAAGATACGGCGCCTACCATCGACGTGAATCCCTCGAACAACGCTGGTTCCCTCACGATCTCGGGCAAGGAACTGGAAGCATTACCGGATGATCCCGACGAACTACTCACCGACCTGCAGGCACTCGCTGGACCGTCCGCCGGGCCCAACGGCGGCCAGCTCTACATTGACGGTTTCACCGCAGGGCAGCTGCCTCCCAAAGAATCGATTCGTGAGATTCGCATCAACCAAAATCCGTTCTCGGCTGAGTTTGACAAAATCGGTTACGGCCGCATCGAAGTGTTCACCAAACCTGGCAGTGATAAGTTTCACGGGCAGTTTCAGGTGAATGGAAACGACTCGGCTTTCAACTCCCCTAATCCGTTCGGAGGCGCCAATCAGCCCGGTTATGATTCCACTCAGTTCAGCGGCAATATCGGTGGACCGATTAACAAGAAGGCTTCATTCTTCTTCGACTTCCAGCGCCGCAATATCAACGATCTCTCTGCCGTCAACGCGATTACGCTTGATCCCACTACTTTCGCTGAGACTCCTCTCATCGAGGCGGTGCCTTTTCCCAGGCATCGAACCAACCTCACCCCTCGTATCGACTATGCGCTCACCAAGAACAACACCTTGACCGTACGCTATCAGTACTACCGCGACACCGAGGAGAACGAGGGCGTCGGGCAATTCACTTTGCCCTCTCAGGGATACAATGCCGACTCTACCGAGCACACGTTACAAATCAGTGACACGCAAGTAATTGGTTCAAAGATCATCAACGAAATTCGATTTCAGTACCTGCGCGAGCTTGACAATCAGTTTGCAGTGAATTCCCAGCCTACTCTCAATGTTTTGGGATCGTTCGACGGCGGCGGCAACAATCAGGGCGACATCCTCGACCACCAGGACCACTACGAGCTGCAGAACTACACTTCGATCCTTCACGGAAATCATACGATCAAGTTTGGAGCGCGGCTGCGCGGCATTCGCGACGCCAACAGTCAAACCTCCGGATTCAACGGCGAATTTACATTCTCGTCGCTGCTGCCAACACCGCAAGAGCAGGCTTGCGTGCCCGCCCCGGGGCAAG
>Ga0210393_10000567_pt1 | contig 33044 bp, 34 predicted proteins | sample IncBWC27OmetaG_FD_160068 | JGI IMG/M metagenome (GOLD analysis project Ga0210393, IMG submission 160068) | Forest soil microbial communities from Barre Woods Harvard Forest LTER site, Petersham, Massachusetts, United States - Inc-BW-C-27-O ...
CTTCTGCAACACGACCCCGTCTCCGACCATGAACGCCCAGGTCGCGAGATCGGCGACGCCATCGGCTTGCACCCGATGCTCGCGCACGAGCGTCGAGAACGTGGCGGCCGCCAGCCCAACTCCCGTACCGAGTACGAGCCACAGCGCGATATGCACGTCAGCGCACGCGCGGGAGTGATGGACGGACCGCCGGCGGCCCGGCGCGCAGATAGGCGTGCGCCGGGTAGAAGTCGCGTGCGAAGAGACTCCGCACATACACCGCGCTGATCTGTGGATCTGACGCAGTCATCCGGGTAACCGCGCTGTGCACGACGGTCACATAGAAGACGGCGACGCCAACGGTCGCGACATGCAGACCGACGACGAATAGGAGTGCAAGGACTACCGCGGCCTCAACGATGACGACACCCGGCTCTGCACCCATGAACAGGATCGGCCGACACAGTGAGGCGTGAATCGCATGTCGCGCGGTATGGATGGCGGGGCCGCGCAAACCGGCATCAGCATCGCTCTTTCTTACAGTCATACGACGGCGCCAGCGAAGGCGAGAGCGGCAACGATCTGCACGGCCCCAAACATGATCGCGATCCCGAAGATCGCTTGTCCGATGCGCTTGGCTCCTTCCTCATGTCGCGTAAAGCCCCACACGGCGCCTCCGATCACGAGCATGAGCCCCGCGAGCACGCGCGCTGTGGTGCCCGAGAGATTGTCGAGCAGGGTTTGAAACGGACCGTTCCACGGCATGTCGGTGCCGCCGGTTCCCGCCCACGCGGGACTCGCGACGAGCACAAGCGCGACACCAAGCGCGAGCGCCGGTAGAATCCACGCGGTTGACCGTGATGACTTGAGTGTGCGTGACGAGGACAGGCGCATTACAGCATCTCCTCATTGGCGAACGGTTCCACGATGTAGCGCCGCTCGGCGTTCAAGCCTCGAACGCGGGCGAGGCCGACGACCTGTCGGTGCGCCATCGTGATGATCCAGTCGATCGCTTCGGCGACCAACTCGGGTTGCGGGGGTACGTTCTCACGCTGGGCGAGTCGATCGAGACGATGCAGCGCGCCCAATGCGTCCGTCGCATGGAGCGTGGCCACGCCGCCGCTGTGGCCCGTGGCCCAGGCGTCCATCAGATAGAGCGCGGCTCCGTCGCGGACTTCGCCAACGACAATCCGATCGGGCGAGAGCCGCAGCGTCCACTTGACGAGCTGCGCGAGGTCGTAGCCGTCCGCGGTCCGGAGCGCGAGGTGATCAGCGGACGTGCACCGAATCTCGGCCGTATCCTCGAGAATGACGATGCGGTCAGTCGGGTTCGCAGTGGCAATTTCGAGCAACAGCGTGTTGGCAAGCGTTGTCTTGCCCGACCCCGTCGACCCGATGACGAGCACGTTCTCTCGTCGCCTAGCAATGCCCACCAATGCAAGCGCGATCTCGTCCGTCACGCCCCCGCGCGCCAACCAGTCCGCGAGGCCCAAGACGCGTCCGGCTGGCCGGCGAATGACGAAGGTCGGTCCGATCGTAATGGGTGGTACGAGTCCCTGAAGTCGCGCCCCCTGGAAGTCCCTATGCGGCAGTGACGCTTGCACGGATGGCGTCTCGCGGCCGAGCGCGATGTTCTCTCGCGCTGCGACGACGTTGAGGAACATCTCGACGCGTCGCGCGTCGAGGCGGATGTCGAGCGCCACGCGCCCGCCTGTACCACGATCGACGCGCAGCACCGCATCCTGCGGATTCCACGACAGCTCGCGTACCTCATCGTCGGCGAGCAGTGCCATGATCTCGGGACCGAGATGTCGCCGCATCATGGCTGTGTACCCGTCTTCGGCGGATGTCGGGTTACCGGCAGTGCTTGACTGAGCGGCCTCGCGAAGCGGGCCGCCGTTCTGAGCGGTGGTCATCGGGTGTGCGGTGTGAGTTGCGATGTGTCCCTACTCACCAAACCCCGCATCGCCCCGAAATCCGCAATCGGCAGTCCGCAACGCCGACGTGATACCCCGACATCCCGGCAACACACTCCTGTCGATCATTTGAGATGCCTTCCCTGCGAAGCGATCAAGACCGAGTGCCTCCCATCGGGCTCTCACATCACGGAGGCGTTACCGCGCGCAATTGATCCGTGAAGCGGTGATCGGAGTCATGATGTATAGGGGCCGACGCATCATCGTTTTCGTGCGTGCATCAGCGCCGCTTTGCTCGTGGCATTGGTCGAGCCGAAGGACGACGGGTGCGACACCGTCACGCGCGAAATCCGCAACGCGTGGCGCAACCACCCTGCTGCGTTCGATGGGTAACTGGCGATTGTGCTGATGGCCCGCGTGGTCGGGAAAGGAGACAGGGCAATGATGGCGACGGGTGACAATCAGGCACCGGCGAACGGCGACGATGAGGTCGGCAACAATGTGACACCACCGCCGTCATGCATCGAGGAGGATGACGATGCCCAGGCTACGCGATGGACTGCCGCGCTCGCTGGTGACGACGAGGGCGCCGCAGTAAGGACATTCACGCAGATCTACAGCCGTTACTGGCGCCCGCTCGTCGCTTTCGGCGCGCGCTACTGCAACCTCACGGTACACGACGCGAAGGACATCGCCCAGGATTTGTTCGCCCACATTTGGGTTATTCGCCGCACTTGGGCTGTCCACACCAGCGTATTCCGGTATCTCCTACGTGCGATGGAAAACCGGGCGCTCAACAGACATCGGAATGATGATCGACGTGAAGCGCGCGACCACGCAATCATGAACGCCATTGACGGCTTGGTCGACAATGACGGCGAGTATGCGGTCGAGGAGCGCGAGCTGAGCGCCGCGGTTGTAGAGATTCTCGAACGCATGCCGCCACGCCAGAAAGAGGTCCTGCGCATGAGAAGATTGGAGGGCCGATCGATGAGAGAGATCGAGACGGCGCTTTCCTTATCCGAGAACACGGTGCGCGCAGCTTTAAGCAGCGCCATGGCGCGGTTGCACAGCGAGTGGCGCATCCGAGGGTGGGATCATCTGACACTCCCCGTCCGCCAGTACGAAGGTCGTCGGCAGAAGCGGACGCGGAACGGGGCCGCCCTCGCTAGCGCGAGACCTAGCCAGCGCGACACGAGGAGCGATAATCGCCGACACTTGCAAAACTAGATCCCCTATCGCGCCGCACGACCCGGTGCGAATTGCGGATTTGGTCGCCCGGCGGGGTTCCTCTAGTAGACACCAGAGTGATCACGCTCATGCAAGTACGGAGCACGGCAACCGATGGACTCGCTGCGTCACGCTATTGACGCCATCAGCGCGAAAGCACGCGAGCTGCGAGACGCGTTCGGCGACGACGGCCGCGCGCGTGCTCTGGAATGGGCGACGCAGCAGATCGAAGCCGCGTTACGGCATAACGATGACCAGCTCCTGAACCTCGACGAGGCCGCCCGGCTCTCTGGATATTCCGAAGACCACCTCGCGCGCTTGGTGCGTGAGCGAAAGATCCCCGACGCGCGGCCCTCTGGCGCGCGAGGACGCTTACGGTTGCGACGTGGCGATGTCCCTGTGAAGCCAGGGCGGCGTTATACTCCAGACGCCGACGTACGCGATCTTGCCAGCCGCCTCTTCGGGGGCAAGGAGGGCCGAAATGGCTCACCGTAAATGCTGGTCAAAGACCGTGGGCGCCGTGCGAGGCACGCGTGCTCGGGTGTACGAACGTGAGCCCGGCGGGACGCTCCAGATGTCAGTCTGGATTGCCGGTCAGGGCGAGCGACGCCGAAGCCTGGGTCACAACGACCGGGGTCGCGCTGTTGACGAAGCAAAGGCGATTGTGACGCTCCGAGCAACGTCGGGCGACATCGCGCCGGAGCCGTCACAGGTAACACTCGGGGAGCTCTGCGAGGAATATCTCGCGCAAGCCTCGCACACACGCGCTGGCTGTTTGATAAGTGAAGCGCATCGCAAGAGCATGGCGCAAAGCGCGGTGACACTTTTGCGCTGGTTCGGCCACGACTGTCCGGCCGAATCACTGACCGAGACGCGCGTCGCGGCCTATGCACGTGCGCGCCGGGCGGGCCGTGTCTCGCGAAGGGCCGTTCGTACTCGCAGCGTGCATGGAGAGTTGTCGTTTCTCAAATCCGTGCTCAAGTGGGCGACGCGAGACACGGACGGAAAGCCCCGGATTACTCGCAACCTGCTTGCGGGCTACGGGCTGGAGCGCGAGCGAGATCCGCGGCGTCCAGCGATTGACGACCACGTGGTTGATCGACTGCTCGCGGTCGCACCAGATATCCATCCCCTGCTACCGCTGCTTATCGTGCTGACCGGTTCGACTGGTCGGCGACTGAGTAGTGTCCTCGGTCTCATGTGGGAGGACATCGACCTGACTCGTCGCACGGTCACCTGGCGTGCGGAGTTGGACAAAGGGCGGCGAACATGGGTGGGACCGTTGCCCGACAGGGCGGCCGCGACGCTGCTTGACCGACTCGGAACGATCGGGCTGCATGCACGAGGATTTCTGTTTCCCGCACGCCGAAAGCCCGGCAAATCAGTCAGCCGCCACCTTGCCGCTGACTGGCTGAAGAAAGCGTACCGAACCGCGAACGTCGCAAAGCCCGTCGGCAGTCTGTGGCACTGCTTCCGACGGAAGTGGGCAACGGATCGAAAGAACTATCCCGTGGTCGACGTGGCCGCGGCGGGCGGGTGGCGAGATATCAGAACGTTGTTGACCTGCTATCAGCAGCCCGACCCCGACACGATGCGCGCCGTCGTGGAGCGGCGGCCGATCGATCAGAAACTCACACACGAACTCACACACCTCAACCATAAACAGAACGGCGCCGCCTGAGCTAAGCTCAAACAGCGCCGCTGCTTATCGAAGTTGCCCCTCCTGGGCTCGAACCAGGACTCTCCTGATCCAGAGTCAGGCGTGTTGCCAGTTACACCAAGGGGCACGGAGAGACGGGGAAAGTTATTGGGTCACCCCAGACGACGGTAGAGTGAGGCCGAGGTTGGCGGCCGTGAAGGCGATCAGGTCGGCCGTATTCGCGATTCGCTTGTCCGTGGGCAGATAGCCGTGACTGCCCTCGGTCTCGACGTGGATCAGGACCGGGTGGTCGCAGTGCTGCACGGACTGCATCGCCGCCGTGAACTTGTAGCTGTGGCTCGGCACGACACGGTCGTCGTGGTCGGCGGTCGTCACGAAAGTGGCCGGGTAGCAGACGCCCGAGCGGATGTTCTGCACCGGGGAGTATTTGATCAGATAGCGGAATGCGGTCGAGTCGGTGGCCGAGCCGTATTCGCCGGTCCAGGCGGCGCCGCCGGTGAAGCGGTCGTAGCGTAGCATGTCCATGACGCCGACGGCCGGCAATGCGACCGCGTACAAATCAGGGCGCTGCTCCTCGACCGCGCCGACGAGTAGGCCGCCGTTCGAGCCGCCCTGGATCGCCATTTTCGCGGGGGACGAGTACTTCTCGCGCTCCAAGTACTCGGCCGCGGCGATAAAGTCGTCGAAGACGTTCTGCTTCTTCTCGCGCATGCCCGCGTGATGCCACGCTTCGCCGTACTCGGCGCCGCCGCGCAGGTTGGCGGTGGCGTAGACGCCGCCGAGCTCGAGCCAGAGGGGGATCGTTGGACTGAACGTCGGCACGAGGTTGATGTCGAACCCGCCGTAGGCGTAGAGCAACGTCGGATGAGACCCGTCGAGCTTGAGACCCTTCTTGGCGGTGATGAACATCGGCACCTTCGTGCCGTCCTTCGACGTGTAAAACACTTCCTGCGTCTGATACTGACTGACGTCGAACGGCAACGTCGGCGGATCGAACGGGTGCCGCTCGCCCGTCTTGATGTCGTAGCGGAAGATGGTCTCGGGATACAGCGGCGACTGGAATGAGTACAAGAGCTCAGGAGAATCGGCGCGCGACGAGAGACCCGATACCGAGCCGATCCCGGGCAGCGCAATCGCCCCAAGCGGAGCCCCGGTCAACGATACCATACGCAGCGTGCTCTTCACGTCGACCAGCTCGAGGAGCGTGAGACGGCCGCCAGTGATGACCGCGTCCTCGATCTCATGCTCACCCTCGGGGACGATCGTGCGCCAATGGGACGGATCCGGGTGCGTGAGATCGACCGCGATCACGCGGCGCTTCGGCGCGTCCTTGTCGGTGAGAATGTATTCGGTCGAGCCGATGACATCGATCACGGTGTACAGACCATCGGCCGCATCCGAGATCGGCACGATCGGCGCGTCGACCTTTGGGTGCATCGGATCGCCGAGCGCGGCGAGCGCCGTGGTGTTGCGCGGCTCGGCGCCCGGGCTCGTCGCCACAATCAGATACCGACCGTCCTCGCTGATCTCGCAATTGACGAACCACGTGGGTTTCGACGGGAGCGCGAAGATCTTGATGTCGGCCGATTGCGGCGTGCCGACCTTATGGTAGTAGAGCGCCTGATTCGCGAGCGACGCGCTCAGCTTCTCGGCGGCCGACGGCGCGGGAAAACGCGAGTAGTAGAATCCGCCGCCGTCTTGCGTCCACACGAGACCGGAGAACTTGACCCAGTTCACGGTGTCGGACAGATCGTGCCCGGTCGCAACCTCACGCACGTGAACGTCGCGCCAGTCTGAACCACCCTCGGACAGACCGTACGCCACATACCGGCCATCCGGCGAGGCTGACCACTCGGCCAATGAGATCGAGCCATCGGGCGAGAGTTGGTTCGGATCGATCAACACCGACGGCGCACCACTCGCGCCACGGCGCATGTAGAGCACCGCCTGGCGCTGCAGGCCGCTGTTCTTTTGGTAGAACCAGACCTGGCCGTGTACCTCGCGCCGCGGGAGGCTGACCTTCGGGTAGTCCCATAGCGCGGTGAGCCGCTGCTTGACGACGTCGCGGCCGGCGATCTTCGAGAGATAGTCAGCGGTGAGCGCGTTCTCGGACGTCACCCAACTGTGGATGCCTGACGCGTTCAGATCTTCCATCCAGCGATACGGCGCCGGCACGGCCGTGCCGAAGAGCGTGTCGACCGTGGCATCGGTGGATGCGGTCGGATATGCCAAGCCTTGGGCGCTCGCTGCACTCGCGCCCAAGAACACGGCCGCGATCACCCTGCAACATGAAGAGCCGACGATGAACCTCACGGTACGCCTCCTCTCACTGTACGCATCTAGAGCCAGCGTGGTACGCGATCGCGATACCGCCGATACTCCCGCCCGAACGTATGCTCGAGATACTGCTCCTCCCGCTCGATCACCCGGCGACGCACCATAGTGATCACAACGGGCAGCATCAGCAATGGCCAGATGGCATTCGCCGCCACCGCTATTCCCGCGCTCACGAGCGCGAGGCCGAGGTAGATCGGGTTCCGCGTCCATCGATACGGGCCACGCACCACGAGTGCTGTGGCCGGCCGGTCGACGCGGATGGTCGAGCCCGAACGGTGGACCGTAATGACCGCGGCGATTCCCAATACGAGCCCGACCACGATCAGTCCCGCGCCCGGGACGAGCCAAAATCCTGGTGCTTTATGGCGAGGAAAGAGTGGACCACCGAGGCCCCACTCGATCACGAATCCAATCGCGAGCCCAGCCAGATAGTATAATGGTGGTGGCATACCCCGCCGCTATGTTTTGGGGTGCGTAGAATCCGATGGCTCGCCGCGGTGGTTGCGCTCTCCGCGTGTCATGATACACCCGTGGCGTTCGGGACGCACGCGGACTCGCTCTTTACCGCGCTCGCCGAGCGATACACGAATGTCGAGCGCACGCCCCGGTTTGCGGCCGCGCGCACCAAGCTCGTTCATCACGCGCTCTCGCCCTCTCGCGTGTTCGATGACACCACCGTGTGGAATGGCGAAGATCCACCAGCGGTGCGCGTCCTCATCGTGCACGGCACATTCGAGGGCGGCAAGTATCGACTGTTCGATGATCCCACGGCCGGGTTGCCGACGCACGTGGGCGAGACGCAGCAAGTGATTCGCCTCGAGCAAACCGGGAAAGGCGAATACGAGTGGACGACGCGAGCCGTGGGGGCGGTCGGCTCGATCACCGGCGAAGACCTGGCGCGAGTCCTGACGACGCTCCTCAAGGCCGGCGCGACGCACACCGACCCCGACTTGCGGGCCGAGTATCGTTTGGCGTTTCCGAAAACCACCGCGGCGCTCGGGCAGCTGTTTTCCCTCGATACGTTACGAACGCAAGCCAACGGCACGATCACGCTCGTGGCCGTCTCGCATCCCGATGCCATGGCCAGCACCTTTCCCGCGTTCGCGAAGTACCTCAAGAAGTACGTCGAACCGACGCGATTTCACTCGACGCTGCGCGACAAGAGTGGCGCGACGTGGCTCGATGTGAAATGGAACACTGGCGCGCTGACCATTGCGTGTCGCGGCACGCGCGACGGACACCTCGCGCCACTGGGCGGCGGGACGGGCGTGATGCCCGATACCCTCATGCTCGAAACTGACATGTTCACGAAAGTCGCGATCTTCTCCGCCGGCATCAGCGGCCTCGTATCGGACGTCACGATGATCCATGCGCCGCACGAGCGCGGATGGGACTTCGAGTTTCGTCGCGAGCCGAAATTCCATATTCCGCTGGCCATGGGGACGTTCATGCGCGGCTCGCTCCGACGGCCCTTCGAAGGGCACGGCTCGGGGATCCAGCTCATCGTGCACGACAGCGCGGGCGCCCAGTCGCTGCTCGCGCGCGACGGACACTTCGCCGTCAAAGAGAGTACGGTGATGAAATGGTTCGGTGGGTTCGGCAAGGCGGCCGTCGGCGACTTCGCCGGACAGTCGGAGGCCGAGGAAAACCGATTTGACGCCGATGTGTTTACGGCCCTGAGAATGGACCTGGGCGGGCACTAAACACAAACGCCCCGGTTCTAGAACCGAGGCGTCTTATAGAGGCTTGCCACGCGCGCCGTCATTGGAACTCTCCGTCCTACCGAACGGCGGCGGGCAAAATTGTCAGAAACCAGTGGAGCTGAGGGGAGTCGAACCCCTGACCTCTGCAGTGCGATTGCAGCGCTCTCCCAACTGAGCTACAGCCCCGAAGCGCGGTGCGCGCCGCAATCAAACGTAGAGACGTGCCACCTGATGTCAAGGTAACAGCCTTTACAACGTGACGCGAGGTCACCCGCGTCAACAGCCCAATAACTATTTAGTTACGACGGTGTAGCCGAGCGACGATCACGCTGCTCCGTCGGACGGCGAACTGTCGCTATGAGCAACCCGGGACACCCGACTCCGGTCTTCGACCGTCGTCTCGGTGACCACGCTCCCTTCGCGACGCCGCGTCCGGGCACCAGCGCTCCGCGCGCCGCCACCCTCTCGCCCGATCGCCGCCATGTGCTCGCGATCGCGACTCACGGTCTCGCCACCCTTGCGTCCGGCCACCCGCGCTTCGTCGGCCGTCCACTCGTGCGCCGTGCCTTTCGCATGTGCCGCACGCCCACCCTTGCTGGCGATCTCGCGCTGACGATCACGATCCATCGAGGCGAATCCGCGATTGCTGGTGCCGCTGCGCTTCGCCGATCCGTTCGCACGACCGTTGTCGTGCTCCATCTCGCGACTGCTCTGCTCCGGCATTAAGACCTCCCCCCTGCTTTTCCGTATCCGGTTATATACCCACCGCGCTCTGCCGCAAAACAAGTACCATATGCGCCGCGCTCACCTTCCAACCAAGATCCCACACGGCCGGGCTCCCTTCAAGCCCGGCCCACAAACAACAAGCAACAACCAGGCCCAAGTTCCGAAGTCTAGGCAGGGAAAGGTCTTTCGATACCCGTATATTTCATTGATGTCACTCTCGTTGCGCTTTTTGGGGACCGCGGCGTCCCGCCCGACCGTCGAGCGCAACGTGTCCTCGATCGCGGTCGTTCGGGAAGGCGAGACCTTCCTGGTCGACTGCGGCGAAGGGACCCAGCGCCAGATGATGCGATACGGGATCTCCTTTAACCTCGGGGACATCCTGTTCACACACTACCACGCTGACCACGTCCTCGGCGTCGTCGGCCTGCTCCGGACCCTGCAGCTCCAAGGCCGGACCGAGCCGCTTCGCCTCTGGGGTCCCACGGGACTCGGTCGCCTGGTGCGCCTGGCCGAGTCCTTTGGGGGCGAGCGATGGGGGTTCGCGGTCGAACCAACCGAGCTCGAACCCGGTGCGACCATCAAACGCACCGGATATGAGATCGGTTCCTTCCCCGTCGATCATCGGGGCTCGCGGTCGTTCGGCTACGCCTTCGTCGAAGAAACCCGCCTCGGACGATTCAACCCGGACCTCGCGCGCGCCATCGGCGTCCCCGAAGGGCCCCTGTGGGGGCGACTGCACCGCGGGCAGACCGTGACGCTGGACGACGGGCGGATCATCGACGGCGCCACTCTCGTCGGACCCACGCGGCCCGGCCGCCGCGTCGTGATCACCGGGGACACCCGGCCCGCCGACACGACCGTCATCGCCGCGACCGACGCCGACCTGCTCGTCCACGAGGCGACGTTCGCGGACGAAGAGGCGACACGCGCTGCCGAAACCGGCCATTCGACGGCCCGCGAGGCTGCGACCGTGGCGGCGGCCGCGAAGGTCCGGCGCTTGATTCTGACCCACTTCTCGGCGCGCTACACCCGCGACCACGCCGACCTCGAACGCGAAGCGCGCGAAGTGTTTCCGGCGACTTCCTGTGCACGCGACGGCCTGGAGATCGAGGTGCCGTACGCGAACGAGTCAGCGTTGGCTACGCTGACCCAGGCGGAGTACGCGGCCCCCAACCAGCAGGTCGAATCGGCATCGACCTCCGGAACAGGCGCCTCAGGGTCGGATCGTCCAGGGCATCCATAACCGTCCCGGCAGGCAAATGGGCGGTCACGTTGCGCGCCTCGGGCCCGTGCGACAGGAACCAGGCGTAGCGATCGAGATGGCTCGAGCCCGGATACCGAAACACGACCATCGCGTTGCTCGCGCCGGGGAGTTGGACGGCCACGTCCCAGCTCGTGCCGTCACCAGACGTAAAAGTGCGCTTCACTTAGGCCACAAGCTCCTCGAGGGGACGCCGACCCACAACGCCGGCGTCGATCTCGTGCCAGAATTGAACGCTGGGCTCCCCGAGCCGCCAGCACAGATACACCGGCCGCCCATCCCGCTCGGCCGGAAAATCCACGAGTCCCGTCTCGTAATCTTTGAGCTCGACCCCGAGCGCGGCGAGCTCGCGCACGAACCGATCGACTTCGGCGGCGATCACCCCCGCCTCGCGCTCGAGCTCCGCCGCGCGCGGATCGGGCGCGTGGCTCGTCACCGAGGCTGTCACCAGCTCGAACTCGCGAATGCGCTCGCGCCAACGGCCGACCGATACCACGATGTCCTCGACGATCCGGCGCACGAGCGGCAGCATCTGCGTCGCTTGCGCTGGCGTGAAGAGCTTCGCTTCGACGGGCATAATCGAATCGTGCGGTTCGTCAGCCGGACGGTCAAGACCGCCGGCCGTTCGACTCCGCCTCGCGCTCCTCGAGGCGACGACGGCGGCGGTCCTGCGCCGCGGCGTAGCGACGCAACTCGTCCGGCGTCTCCGGAACGAGACGCGGGACTTCGACCGGGCGACCGTTTCGATCCACCGCGACCATCGTGAGATAGCACGAGTTCGTGTGCCGCCGGCGACCCGAGATCAGATCCTCGGCCTCGACCCGCACGCCGACTTCCATTGACGTCCGGCCGACGTAGTTGACGCTCGCCTTCATGATCACGAGATCGCCGACGTGGATCGGCTCGCGGAAGTCGACGCGGTCGACCGACGCCGTGACACACGGCATCCGCGCGTGACGGAAGGCCGCGATGCCAGCGGCCGTGTCCATCATCGCGAGGACGACACCGCCGAACACGTGGCCCAAGACGTTCGCGTCCTGGGGCATCATGAGACGCGAGGTCTCGCCTTGCGATTCTCTCACGGGCTTTGCCGCCAGTCCGGGGTCAATGCTCAACGGGTCGCCCGTCTCGAAGAAGTCGCCGGCGCCTTCGGCGCACGTCTTGCCCGCGACGACTCGACGTGATGCGACGGCGGTGCCACACGATGCGACGGTGGCGCCAGGTGACTCGGCGGGACGACTCGCCGGGAACCGCGCGGCGGCCGCAGACGAGCATCGCGGCCGGCCGGTGTGCTGCGCGCAGTCGCCGCCGCGAAGCGAGCGGCGCTGTGCTCACGCGGATGCCCGTCGAACCTCACGCTCCGAGCGTCGTCCGAGTAAAGCGCCGACTCGTCGAACGCCCGCACCAAGGCCCGACGAGTGTCCGCGTCAGACCCGGCGTCGGCCGACGTGTCGAGCCAGAACACCCGATGCGCCGGCGATGGCACACGTGCCACAGGCCACTCGTGTCGGGTGCTGTCGCGGACCGCAAGCTCTACGTCGTCCTCGGTCGTATCGTACCGAGCGACGATGTCGATCTTGCCGTGCCGCCACACGACCGCCGTCGAATCGGCATTTGGCAGCGTCGGCCGGACTTCGCGCCACCATGCCGGCAGCTGCCCCGCCACCGGAATGGTCCCGAGCGAGAGATACCGCCCGCTCCCCGTCGCCCCATGCCCCGGCACGATGAACGTCACCGCCAGAGCGCGATCGTGATCGCCGAGCGTAAAGCTCAAGGGATCGAACGAGAATGCCCCGCCGGTCAACGCTCTCGACCCACGCCGCTCGGACTCTCCACCGCCCTCGCCAATCGCCCGCGCCGAATCCTTCACCGCGCCAAACCGCCGCTGCCCGGACGCGAGCATCCGTTCAGCGCCGGGGACGCCGAGCACTGCCCGGAGCGAGGCCGCGCTCCTTGGCGCGCCAACGGAGCGGAGGTCGAGCACGCCGTGCCGAACCGTCTCGCCGGTCCCAGCCTCGCCTTTCAGCGCGCCATGGTACTGAAACGAAAGGAATGGCCCGTGGAGGTCGAGAACGTCCACCTCGCCCGTCACGGTGCTGGCCGGATCATCGGCCGCGTCCTCGTCCGGCTCGAGCGGCGAGTCGTCGGGATGCCGCACCGCATACCGGGCCGCGGCCCGACCGACCGTTGTATCCTCGAACACGGCCACGGAGTCGCCCTTGATGAGATCCCGCCGATAGATCCGTTGTCCGACAAACACGGCATTCGAGTACGACCGGTCGTCGTCCGCGACGTAGATCTCATAGAACCGCCCGCCATACCGCGCGAGCGTCAGCGGCGCGCCACGCACGTGCACGCCATCCCCACCCGTTTTTACCCAGAACGTCGAGTCGCCCGCGCCAAGCAAAAACTCGGCCGCCGGCGGGGTGGTCGCCTTTCGGCGCACGACTCGTGTCGCCGAGTGGGTGCCACACCCGACGATCAATCCCAACGCTCCCACGGTCAGTGCGTGACGCATCGCCGAAAGATACAGTCCTAGGAGATATTACACGACGCATGATGATGACACGCGCCCTTCCGCTTCTGTTGGCCTGCACGCTCAGCGCTGCAGCGCCGCTTCAACAACCACCCCAAGCCGCATCTCCTCCCGTGGTCCGGGGCATTTACGTCAACCGGTTCGCGGCCCAAAGTCCGCGCAAAATGCGATCGTTGATCGCACTGGCTGACTCGACCGAGATCAACGGCTTCGTCATCGATATAAAGGACGAGTTCGGGATCAACTATGCATCGACGGATACGTTGGTCCGGCGCAACGCGGGTCGCGCCGGCGTCATCCCCGATCTCGCACAATTGATCGACACGCTCAAGGCACATCACATCGTGCCGATCGCACGGGTCGTGGTATTCAAAGATTCTGTCGCGGCGCGATTAAACCCCGGTTGGCGGATCTTGAAGAGCGATGGGACTTCCTGGCACGACAAGAAGGGGATGACGTGGGTCAATCCGTATAATCACGACTTGTGGGAGTACGAGCTGCGCGTCGCCGACGAAGCGGCAGCGGCCGGATTCGAGGAAGTGCAGTTCGACTACATTCGCTTTCCCGAGCCGTACAAGAGCCTGCCGACGCAGGTGTTCCCTGGCGCGGGTGATCGCCAAAAACCCGTCGTGCTCGCCGAGTTCTTGAGCGCCGCCCGGGCACGCCTCGCGAAGAGGGGCGTGCGCACGACCGCCGACATCTTTGGTCTCGTCACGAGCGTGCACGGCGCGCTCGAAGTCGGACAACAGTGGGAAGATCTCGCCCAGTCAGCCGACGTCATCCTGCCAATGGTCTATCCGTCGCACTACCCGCACGGGTCGTTCGGCCTCGACCATCCGAACGCCGAGCCATACAAGACCATCTTCGCGGCCATCTCTGCCGCGCATAAGCGCGATGAGAAACTCGGCCTCGCCGGCGATCGCGTCCGCCCGTGGCTGCAAGCGTTCACGCTCGGCAGCCCCGCGTATGGCGCCGCCGAGCTGCGGGAGCAGAAGAAAGCCGTGTATGACGCGGGGTATCAGGGTTGGGTGCTGTGGAACCCTGGATCTCGCTATGAAGCCGTGGCCGGCGGATTGGATAAAAAGCCGGCGCAGCCAAGTGGCGGCCAGGCGCTCGCGGCTAAGAAATCTCCTGTCCCGACCACTGCTCGACAACCTTAGCCATCTCCGCGTGATCGGCTTCGGCGCCCAATAAGTTGTGCGCGATCCGCATCATCTCTGCGGTCAGCTGTAAGAGAGGGGCCGGAGTTTTCTGATCGCGGATAAATTGCGCCGCGATCCCCACGTCCTTGTCGAGCAACGCCAGCCGAAACGTCCGCGGAAACTTCCGCGAGACGACGCGCTGCGGGATCAAATTCATTGACGCATTCGACCGGCCGCTCGATGCGTTGATCACGTCGAGCGCCACCGTCGGCGACACGCCGGCGCTCTTGAGCGCCGCCAACCCCTCGGCCGCCGACCAGAGATGCACGGCGAGCAACGCGTTGTTCACGGCTTTGACCGCATCGCCACTGCCGATCGGTCCGCAGAGCACGATCTTCTGCCCGACGGCGTCGAGCACCCCGCGCACCCGCTCGAGCGCGCGCTCGTCACCGCCGACCATGATGGTCAGCGTGCCCGCCTCGGCCCCCGCAACGCCGCCACTCACCGGGGCATCGAGATACGACACGCCAACCGTGGCAAGCCGCGCCGCTATCCGGCGACTGCCGGCCGGGTCGCCCGACGTGAAATCCACCCACACCGCGCCCTTCTGAAGCGCCGGCAGCGCTTGGTCGAGCAGTCCCTCGACATCGGGCGACGTCGGCAGGCACGACGCGACGATCTCGGCGCCGCGCACCGCGTCGGCGACCGTCTTGGCGGCGGCGACGTCGTGCTCGGCCGCGAAGGTCGCGGCCTTGGTGGCCGTGCGGTTCCATACCGTGAGCTCGCACGTGCGCGCGAGCCGGGCGGCCATCGGCGTACCAATGTCGCCAAGGCCGAGAAAAGCGAGACGGGGCATGTGGCGGAAATTAACCGGGCATGCGTAAACTCAAGGGCTATGGCGCCGCCCCTGGACCCATGTCCGAGCTCGCCCAACTGTGTGTCGACCGACGCTCCGGTGGACGATCGCCAGCATCACATGCCGGCGATCCCGTTCATGATCCCGACCCATGCGGTGGTTCACGCTATCATGGACGTGATCGCCGAGTATCCGCGGACCCGCATCGTGTCACGCGACACGCACTACGTGCACGCCGAGTTCCGCAGCCGCTTGTTCCGCTTCGTCGACGACGTCGAGCTCGTCGTCGACCCGGTCGCGCACGTCGTCCACTTTCGCTCGGCGTCCCGCGTGGGGCATAGCGACTTCGGCGTCAATCGCCGACGGATGGAGGAGCTGAGCCGAGCCCTCCACGCGAGGATCGCCCCCCGTGGTTAGCGCGCTTGCCCTCGCGATCGCTGTTTGGGCCCAGCCCACCGCCATGGCCAGGCTGCTCAACGGCATCGATAGCGTCGCGGTCAGCCAAAAGTTCTCCGGCGTCATCATGGTCGGGGAAACGGACGGAGATATGGATTTCGCCCGGTCTTATGGTATGGGCAATCGCGTCGACACAAAATTCGTGACGGCATCCGTGGCCCAGACCTTCACGGCCGTCGCCGTCCTCATGCTCGTGCAGGATGGCAAGATCGCGCTCGACGCGCCGCTCGCGCGCTATCTCCCCGACAGCGTCTATTCGCGCGATCGCGCCGATCGCATGACGATCCGCCAGCTGCTGACACACACCGCGGGCCTTGGACCCGGCGTCGTCAGACTCCCGCAGTTTCGCGCTGCTCCCCGATCCTTCACGAGCCTCGATCAGATCATCGCGCTGATTCGTGCGCAGCCGTTGGCCGGTGACACTGGGCATTTCGCCTACAGCGGCGCCGACTGTGATCTGCTCGGCGCCGTGATCGAGCACGTCTCCGGGCAGTCCTTCCCGGATTTCGTCCGCGATCGGGTCTTCAGGTGGGCAGGCATGACCAACTCGAGCTTCGACATCTCGAACCGTCCCACGAACCTCGCCCGCGTGAACGAGGCGATGCTCCCCCGCATCGGCCTGCCCGAGGCCGTCGCCTATACGGACGCGAGAGACCTGTATCTCTTCGCCGGAACGCTTCTCAGGCGTCCACTCCCCGGTCTCTTTACCGATACCGTGACGACGGGCCAGGAAGGCCCGAATCACGCCTACGGGTACGGGTTCTTCGTCGGGAAGGTCGGCCAGAAACGCATCGTCAACCACGGCGGCTCGGGGCCGGGTATCGACAATGCGTTCGACATCTATCCCGACCTGGACCTCTTCGTGATCATCTTGTCGGACCAGGATCCACCCGCCGCTCAAAATATTCGGCAGTATCTGCGCGACGGGATCGCATCACCCAGTTTCACAGGTAACTGAGCCACGGACTCCGGCGCGTGGCCTTGATGCGCGCGTGCCGCTCCGCGGCACGTCGGTTCGCCTCCGGGGGCAAACCCCAAGTACGCCCCCCGGACCCCCCGATTACCACATCACAGATAACTCAACCACGGACTCCGGCGTGTGGCCTTGATCCGCGCGTACCATTGGCACACAGGCAGTAGGATGGCGATCACGATGGCCCACACCAGGTACAAAAGCCCGAGGCTCCACGTGTAGCCCTGCGGGGGCTCCGGGTTCCACATCGGGTGGTTCGTAAAGAGCCACGGATCAACGCTTCCCGTCCGGATGACCGACACGACACACGCCGCGACGTGAATCAATGGGATGTGCAAGACGTAAAAGAACAGGGGAACGCGGCCGAACGTGTCGAGCACTCGGGGACCCTTCACGAACGGCAGCACGAGAATGGTCGGACCGAGCGTCATGAGGAGATAGTCGAGCGACGCGGGATACTTCGTCGTATTCAGAAACCGGATGACAAAGGGCACCTGCGCGGGCAAGCCATGCCACGGCCGTGGATCGCCGTATCCGTCGATCCCGCGAAGTATGAGAAAGAGCAGCGTCGCGCCGAGGCCGATGGCGATGCACAGGTCGCGACGTTGCACGATGGCGCCGAAGGCGTAGCCGGCGGCCATGACGGCGACCCATGGGATGATCACGTACAGCACGGCCAGGATGCCGACGGCGCCGCCGTAGTAGAGAATCTGCGCGAGCCACGAGACGCCTTCGTGCGGCGGAGGCAGCAGGTTGTGGCCCGCGATAATGGCGAGCGCGCCGATGGCGATCGCGGGCAGCGGCAACCAGATGATCGCGGCGAGCAGCACCATGCACCAACCGAGTGCCCAGATCACACCGGCCAGGAGATAATGACTGTAGTCGAAATTGAACGTCCACGCGAAACGCAGGACGGTCAGCTCCAGCAGCACGAGAAACAACCCGCGCGTGACGAGAAAGCGGGACATCTCACGCTTGTCGCCGCGGCGCTGGAAACGCAAATAGGCGCCGGTGCCCGCGAGAAAGAAGAATGCCGGCGCGCAGAAGTGCGTGACCCACCGTGTGAAAAAGATGCCCGGGGTCGGACCGCCTGGCGGCAGGCCCGAATACACCCTGACGTGGTCGAGGGCCATCAACACCATCACGGCCCCTCGCACAATGTCGATCGACCTAATGCGCTCACCCATGCGGCATGACGGTAGGCCGATCAAGCGTGAGGGGCAATCGCGATTCAGGGAGCGGCGTTAAGGATGCCGCGAGCGGTCGATCTCAGGGCCGCCTGGACCGCCGCTCGGCGGCGACGGCTCACCGGTATTCTCGTCCCATCGCGCAAGACCGCCAGCGTCCGCCCTTTCGGCGTCACCAGGATTTCGCGTATGCGATCGAGTCGCACCAACGCGCCGCGATGCACGCGAACGAATTGCGAGCCGTCCAACCGCCGCCACAACGACGCGAGCGACTCGCGGATCAGATGCCGCGCGCCTCCCGTGTGGATGCGCGAGTAATAGTCGTCCGCCTCGACCCAGTCGATGTCCCGCGCATCGACGACGAGCGATCCCGTCGACGTCCCCACCACGAGCACGGCGTGTCGCCGTTCGCGAATGCGTTCGCGGACACGAACCATGGTGGCCGCGAACCGGGCGGCGACGAGCGGCTTGACGAGATAGTCGAGGGCTTGGGCCTCGAACGCCTTGACCGCGAAGGCATCGTAGGCGGTGACGAACACGACGATCGGCATGCGGTCGACGCCGCGCTCGCGGATCACGCCGAACGCGTCGAGCTCCGGCATCTGCACGTCGAGGAACGCGAGATCCGGGGCCAGCGTCTCCAATGCGTCCAGCGCGGCCTTGCCATCCCGACACTCCCCGACAATCACGACATCGCTCTCGCGGGCCAGCAACTGACGAATGCCGCGCCGTGCGAGCGGCTCGTCGTCGATAATCAATGCGCGGATCTCACGCATGATACGGCAGCCTCACGGTCGCGACCGCCCCACCGCCCGGTGGTGAGGTCAAGTCCACGCTGGCTCGGCGGCCATGCAACGTCGCGAGCCGCGCGCGGATGTTCGCGAGACCTACTCCACCAGGAGAGCCGACGAGGCCCGGTCCATCGTCCGAGACGGTGAGGACGAGCGAGTCGCCGTCGCGCCGAGCCGAGATGCGCACGTGGCCGGACTCGGTGCGCTTCGCGATGCCATGGCGCACGGCATTCTCGACCAGCTGCTGCAACACCAACGCCGGCACGGCGGCGCCGAGGGTGTCGGGCGCGATATCAAACGTCGGGCGCAACCTGTCGGAGAACCGAATCTGCTCGACCACGAGATACCGATTCAGAAACGCGAGCTCCTCGGCCAGGGGAATCTCGTGCTTGGCATCCGGCTTGAGCAGCTCATGCAGCATCGTGCCCAGCTCCTCGATGACCCGCGAGGCCGTCTCGGTGTCCCGGTCGCGCACGAGCACGCCGACCGCGTTGAGACTATTGAAGAGAAAGTGCGGGTTGAGCTGCGACCGGAGCGCGCTGAGCCGAGCCTCGCGAGACTCGAAGAAGTAGAACACCGCCCGTTCGGCCCCGACGACGGCGAAGTAGACCGCCACGCCGAACGGAAGCGTGATGAAGAACCAGCTGACGAGAAACTGCTCCGTGATGGCTCCCTCCGCCCCGGGTATCACCAGGCGGCGAAGCACGGCTCCGGAGCCCGCCCATGCGGCGCACGAGACGAGGGATGCGACCACGTGCAGCGCGACGTGGTGGCGCAATGGATATCGGCGCGCCAGCCGCCAGATCCACGGCGTCAGCGCGCCGTACAGGAGCCAATCGCCGCCTTGCCAGATGAGAGCACGCGCATCGGCCGGCTCGTGGTAGAGCCGCGACTGCGCGTACGCGTTCAACACCGCCAGGATCGCTGGCCCGACCCACGCCAGCGAGATGATCGCCCAGAGCGGCGGCGATCGACGGTTCAGACGCCGACGGGCTCGCGCCGCTCCGGTTGCGGCGGCGTCGGAGGGGTGGCCGCGGACGCGAGCGGAGAGAGCCCGACGATCCCCTGCTCCAACCACCGGTGATCGCCCTTGAGCACTTGCTGCGCGAGCCGATAGATGGCCGGGTCGTCCTTGCCGAAGAGCGCCCGGAAATGCTCGCGCACGCGATCGCGAGCCGTCCGGCAGAACACGTCCGCCAACGTCAGCGCTTCCTTCTGCCCGTTCGCCGCGAGCATGTACGCCCGAGAGCACGCGGCCGACATCGCGAAGAGCTCGGCGCCGATATCGACGGCGCGGAACAGCACCATCTGGCGCTTCTCGAGCTTCGGCCCGAACCGCACCATCGCGTGGAAGATCGAACGCCCGAGACGCCGCGTCGCCCGCTCGGCGAACCGCAGATGCCGCGCGAGTGGACCGAACTCCGTGTACGCCGGCACCTGACCACGGCCGAACCAGCGCGACGCATACCACGCGGGATAAAATTTGGCGATGCGTCCCACGGCCGCCCAACGCGCCTTGGCCGATGACTTCGGGTCGATGAGCGCGAACGCCGTCTTGAAGTGATGATCGACGGCCTCACGGGCGATGAACAATCGCATGATCTCCGACGAGCCCTCGAAGATCAGGTTGATCCGAAAATCGCGCATGGCCCGCTCGACGGCGATCGGCGGCTCGCCACGACTCTTGAGCGAGTCCGCGGTCTCATATCCGCGCCCGCCGCGGACCTGCAGCGCGTCGTCGACGATGCGCCACCCGGCCTCGGTGTTGTACATCTTCGCGATCGCCGCCTCGAGGCGGATATCGTATCCGCCGCGCTCATATAGCGCCGTCGAGAGCTCGGCGATCGCCTCCATCGCGAACGTGTTCGCGGCCATGAGCGAGAGCTTGCGCGCGACCGCCTCGTGCTTGCCGATGGGCTGGCCCCACTGCACGCGCTCGTTCGACCACCGCCGCGTGACCTCGATCATGGCCTTGGTCGCACCCACCGCACTGGCCGGAAGGGTGAGTCTCCCGGTATTCAACGTGGTCAACGCCAGCTTGAGTCCCTTGCCCTCGCCCCACAAAATATTCTCGCGGGGCACCCTCACGTTATTAAATCGGATCAGGCCATTCTCGATCGCCTTCAGCCCCATGAACCGGAGGCGGTGCACGATCTCGACGCCTGGCCAAGACGCTTCGACTATGAACGCTGTGATCTGACGCTTGGGCTTGCCCGCGACCATGACGTCCGGCGTGCGAGCCATGACCACGTACAGCTCGGCGCGCGTGCCGTTCGTGCACCAGAGCTTCTCGCCGCTCAATACGAAGGCGGCTCCGCCGTCGATCGGCGTGGCGCTCGTCGTCATGTTCGCCGGATCGGAACCGGCGTTGACCTCGGTCAGCGCAAAGGCCGAGATGGCGCCCTTGGCGAGTCGAGGAAAATACTTGCGCTTCTGTTCGTCCGTCCCGAACAGCTTGAGGGGTTGAGGTACGCCGATGGACTGCGAGGCCGAGAGGAGCGCCGTCAGCGAGCCGTCTTTCGATGTCACCATTTCCATGGCCCGCACATACGTCATTTGCGAGAGCCCGAGCCCGCCATACTCTTTCGGGATCTTGATCCCGAACGCGCCCATCTCGCGCAGCTCCTGCACGAGCGCCTCGGGAATCTCGCCGGTCCGATCGATCGCGTCCGAATCGACGCGCGTCAGAAATTCTTTGAGCCGCGCCAGGAACGGCGCGGCGCGCGCCGCGTCTTCCGGATCTTCTTTCGGGTGCGGGTGGATGAGATCGAGCCGGAACCGTCCCAGGAAGAGCTCGCGAACGAAGCTCGGGTGCGTCCACTCGGTCTCGCGCGCCGCCTCGGCGACATCGCGGGCTTCTTGCTCGGAGACGGCAGTATGGTCGGTCACGCAGTCCTCCCTTTACTTGAATCTAACGACCGCGAGGCCGGCGCCGATGACGGCAATGAGCGCGAACGAGAACCACTGGATCGCATAGCTCATGTGCGGACCCTCGTCGACCGACGGTTGCCCGAAACGCACCGGGTGCCCCGGTGAGACGGCCGTATCCCCTTCGAGCATGACGTCGTATGGCCGCACCGGATAACCGGCCCATGCGGCAACCGCCTCGGGGCTGACCCAACGCAAGCGGTCCGGCCGGTTGCCGGTGACAGCCGGCCCGGGCCCGGCCCAGAGCGTCTGGACCCGGCCCGTGCCGGACAGAGAATCGGGCTCTCGCCACTGCGCATGGTCGATCGTCGCGCCATCGGGCGAGTACACCCAGCCGCGATCGACCAACACCGCCGTATCGTTGCCAGCCATCCGGAGCGGCGTGATCACGTCGACTCCGGGCGCGCCGTTGCGTTCCCGATACGCGAGCACGGCCTCGTGCGCATAGTCATACCGCCCGTTGAGCCGCACGCGCCGAAACCGCGCCTCGCTCGTGTCCCGCGGCAGCGCCGTGACGTCGACCGGCGCGCCGTCCATGCGCGCGACGAGCTCGGCGTTCCGTCGCTTCCGCTCGCCAAGGCGATGGAGTTGCCACACGCCAAGGCGCACGCAGACCGCGGCGAATACGGCGGCGCACGCGATAAACACCACCTGTCTCAAATTCAGCATCTAGAACAGCGACATCTGCTCGCCGAGCTGCTCGGGATCCACGGAGTGCACCCCGAGCGCGTGCTGCATCGCGCGTGCGGACGCGGGGGAGTGGCCCGCAAAGTGATTGTTGAAGTACCCGTAGACGTTCCGCGCGCGGGACAGGGCATTGGCCCACGCTTCGATCTCGCGCGAGCGATCGATCTGGACTCGTGAGTAATCGATGATCTCACGGTCGGGACCCATCCAGCGAACATACATGAAGTCGGCTGTCGGCCGCTCGACCAGCGAGAGCATGGTCTTCCGCGGAATCCACCGCGCGTCCGTGAGCGCGAGCGCCACATGATGCTCGGCGAGCAACGCCAGCACGCCGTCATAGATCCATCCCCGATGCCGGAACTCGATCGCGACCTGAAGATCCTTCGGCAGCATCGGAAGAAACGATGCGAGCGCGGGGAGCTCTGACGGCTCGAAGTCCGGCGCGAGTTGCACGAGCACTGGCCCGAGCTTGCTGCCGAGCTCCCGCGCCCGCTCGAAAAACTGGGTTATCAGATCGCCCGAGTCGCGCAGCCGGCGGTCGTGCGTAATCTCCTGCGGCATCTTGAGCGCAAACGCAAATCCCGCCGGACTCCGCTCAGCCCACGCCCGCACGGTCTTGGCTGGCGGGATCGCGTAGAACGTCGAGTCGACCTCGACGGTGTCGAACGCCCGACCATAGATGCTCAGGTAATCCGCCGCGCGCGTTCCGGGCGGGTAGAACGGTCCGACCCAGGCGTCGTAGTTCCACCCCTGAGTGCCGATGCGCACCATGCCGGAACTTAAGCGTATTCGCTAACTCAGTCTTCCCAGCCTTGCATGTACCACTGCGCGCCACGCGTGTAGTCGACGTAAAGCACGAACGTGGCGCCGCGGCTGGTGCAGCGCCAGTAGTCGCGACAGTAGGTGTCATCCCACCAATCGCCCGCGAGACGCTCCGGGCCGATCGTGCGGTCGATGGGGATGCGGCGCGCGCGCCAGTGGAATGCGACGGGGTGGTCGTCGGCGCATTCGACGTCGACGGTCTCCGGCGCCACCAGGAATCGCCTCGCGGTGTCTAGCGTGGCGACGGGAGAGGGCTCAGCCGCGTCCTCGACCCAGGCGCCGCTCTTCTCCGGGCAATGGCGATCGCGCGCGACCGCGCGGACGACGGTGTTGGGGCCGAGCTCGGCGCGAAGACGGTCGAAGGCAGCGTCGAGGCCGGAGGGGTCGCGCCAGGCCGTGTCGAACAGGTTGCCTTGATCGCCCGAGAGCGGCGCGGTCGCGGTGACCGCGACGGTGACGCCCGCCGCGGGCGCGGGGAGCGTGGCGCGTTCGAGCAGTGTCCGACACCGCTCGAACATCGGCGCGACTCGCGCGAGCGGGCGGGGCATGCGAGCCTCACGAGTCACCGTGCGATTGTCGTCCAAGCGCAATGTGATGGCGACGATGGCCGCGGCGCGACCGTCGGCCACGAGCCGCGTGACGAGCCGGTCGAGCGCCGCGCGTACCAGAAACAGCACGGGTTCGAGCGTCGTCACGCTCGTCGGGAGCTCGGCGGTCACGACGCGCCGGGCTTCGATTCGCGCGAGCGCGGGCCGGCGGCGGTCGTCGCCGTGCGCGAGCCGCCAAGCGGCGAGGCCGGCGTCACCCCACCGGCGCTCGACGTCGGTCGCCGAAAGCGCCGCGAATGCGCCGACGGTCCGGAGGCCCAAGGCGTGAAGCGCCTCGCGGATCTCGTCTTCGATCGGGATGAGCGTGAGCGGCGCGGTCGCCAGGTACGCCGCATCGCTTCCCGGTGGGATGACGCACACGGGCTTGTCACCCCACGTCGCGGCCCGCGCGGCCACGCACGAATCCGCGATCGCGATGCGCACATCCGGATGCCAGTGCCCGGCGATCCGCGTGAGTGTTTTGACGAGCCCGCGCTCGCCACCCACGTGATCGAGCCCACCAGCGCCGACCCACCAGACGCCGGGCGTGCCGCTCAATGGCGTCACCTGCGGGCTGGCCTCAAGGAACGCAGCCGTCATATCGACGACCGCGCGCGTGATCACGACGTCATCCCACTCGCGCACGTCGAGATCGGCGCAGTGTGCTGTCGCTTCTGTGACTGTCATTCCCACTCGGACTCGCCGCCGGCCCGCCGCACGGGAAACTGTTTTGATGCGCGAGGTCGGGTCGGTGAGCACGAGGAGGCGATCATCCCAATGGTGGAGGTTCGGCGAAGCGTTGGGAACGTCCTCGGCTTGAGGGGCGCGCCACACCGCGCCGATCGGGAACCTCGGGATGCGTACACAAGCGACGCGCCACTCTCTGCTCACGCGGTACCTCCAGCATCTCGTGACTTCCGCCTTTCTCGACCGTGACCCGCCACGCACTCACCCGGAGTCGCACGGCAGTCCCCGTCTGTAGCGCCTGATCCTCGCCGAGCACGAGCAATACGGCATCGCTCTCGCGCGAGAGCTGCGACAATCGCATGGTGACCGCCCGTGTCAGCGGCGGCGCGCCGTCGAGCACCACGAGTCCGAATGCCCCGCTCCGCAGCAGGACATCCGCGCTCCAGGCGCCGCGCTGGGGGGTCGGTGGGCGGATGACCCACAGTGTGCTCACGTGTGCCCAATCGCGCGGCACGAGCGTGCGGGTGGCGTCGATGTAGGCGACCCGCTGGTTGGATCGCGTGACGATGTGGCGAACGAGTGACGTTGTGCCGCTACCGAGTGGGCCCGTGATCTCGGTCAGCCGGCCTCGGGGAAGCCCACCAGATAACGCCCGATCGAGTGCATCGATCCCTGTCGGTACGCCCGTAAACGGGGCGGGCGCCGTGACCTCGGCGAGGCGTTGTTTGAGCGCTAGGAGAGAGGAGGCCGACACGTATCATGACACCGGATTCGGACCGGTCAGAACTCGAGCTGCTTTGATGCGGGCTTGTCCACGAGGTTCCAGAAACGCCGGCGCGGGTAGGCAATACCGTGCTTGGCGCAGATCTTGGCGAGGACACGATGCATGCCCTCACGATAGCGATCGCCAACGCTATGTCCCTTCGCATAGGTCGCGCGATACCGGGGCCCGAGCTCTGGGAACTCGGACTCGATCAGCGGGAGATAGCGCTTCCGGGCATCGGATCTGAGCCGCAGGCTGTCGGCAAAGACCCGTTGCACGCCCACCGCGGCGACGCGCGAACACAACGCATCGAGCGACGCGGGATCATCCGTGATCCCTGGAAGCACCGGCGCGATATTGATGCCCACATCGACTCCGGCCGCGGCCAGCCGACCCGCCGCTTTGAGCCGTGCCTCTGGAGTCGGAGACCGCGGCTCGAGGCGACGCGCCAGGTCGCGGTCAGCCGTGATCAGCGACACTTGCACGATGATCTTCGAGTTTCTCGCGATACGCGTGAGGAGATCGATGTCGCGCGTGACCAACGGGCCCTTCGTGAAGATCACGATGCGCATATTGCCGTGCTCCGCCAGCACCTCCAGAATCCCGCGGGTGATGCGGAATCGGCGCTCGGCCGGCTGATACGGATCAGTGGCCGTGCCGAGCACGAGCGTCTCGCCTTTTATGAGACCTTGTAGGCGGTCGCTGCCATGTCGCAGCGTGTCGCGCAATACTTGAGGCGCGTTGCGTTTGACGATCACCTGACGCTCGAACGCGAGCCATGCGGGGAGCGACTGAGCACCCTCGAGTGGCGTGCGATCGGCGACGTAGCGGTGGGTGTAGCGAGCGTAGCAATACGCGCAGCCGAACGCGCACCCGACGTACGGATTGATCGACCAGTAGTCCATACCGGTCGACTCCGGCGGGTTGAGTACGGACCGGGCCGCTGCGCCGTAGTACGCGATATCCGCCTGCGCACCCTCAGCAGAGGGTGTGCGGGGAGCCTTTTCGGCTATATCATCGAAGAGGACAGTCTGCGACACTTCACACCATACCGAACAAAGACCGTAGGAGCAATGTACCCGCTTCGCCTCTTCGCTGCCATAGTCATGATGACGGCCTGTGCGTCCGGCGGTGGTTCCTTCCCGCCGACCGTCGGAGACGCCCCGTCTAACGTCGCACGTGCCAAAGACTTGATCGCCGCCGCTGCCCAAGCGGGCGCGGACTCGCTGTCGAGGGAGGCCCTGGCCTCTGCTCGCGCCCATCTGGCCGAGGCTGACTCGCTGACCAAGGTCAAGAAGCTGGATCGCGCTGCGCTCGCTGCGCGCCTCGCCGCGGCTGACGCCGCGTTCGCGCAGGCAGATTCGCAGCGGGCACTGGCCGAGCGCGCCAAGGCTGCCGAGGCGGCCCGTTTGGCGAACGTGGGGAGCAACTGATGCGGAGTCGATTCGTATTCACCGGAGCGCTGGTCGTCCTCGGCGCGTGCGGGGCCTCGATTCAGAAGCCGGAATCGCTGACGCAAGCGCAGTCGCTCTACCAGACGCTGCAATCGCAAGGCGCCGATCGGCGGGCCGAAGGCGACATGATCCGCGCGCGAGGCGCGATCGATACGGCGCAGGGCGCGTTCTCGCAGGCGCAGAACCAGGAGTACGTGAACGGCATCGCGGCGGTCGCGTTGCGCATGACGCAGACGGCCGAGGCGAGCAACTCGCGGGCGTTGGCGCAGCGCTCGACGGACAGCTTGCACGACGCGCGCCTCCAGAAGCAGCTCGCGCTCTCGCAGGCGCAGGGCGCGGCCGCGCAGGCGCGCGCGGATTCGCTGCACAAAGTGGCCGAGGCGGCGAACGCGCAGCTCGGTCAGGCGATGCAGCAGCTGCAGTCGCTGGTCAGCGAGATGACGAATATCAAGGAGACCGCGCGCGGGCTCGTGCTGTCGCTCTCCGACATTCTGTTCGACGTGGGGCAGGCGACGATCAAGCCGAGCGCGCAGAATAACATCCGGCAGATCGCCTCGGTGCTGAAGCAGTATCCCAGCCATCACATCTCGGTCGAAGGGTACACCGATGCGACCGGTGGGGATGCGTACAATCTGAAGTTGTCCGAGGCCCGGGCGGGCGCGGTGCGCGCGGCGCTCATCGGCGGCGGCATCGACTCGACCATCATCTCGTCGCACGGGTTCGGCAAAGACAATCCGGTCGCCGCGAATACGACGCCCGATGGTCGGGCCGCCAATCGGCGGGTCGAGGTGATCATCGAAGGCGCCGGACTCAAGGACCAGGCGACTGGTAGCACCGGTGCGCCCGGCGCAAATCCGAACGCGCCGAGGCCACCCGCGGCGCCAGCGGCCTCGGCCAAAGACTCGGCGGGGAAGCCGTAGCAAGGCAGTCGCCGCTCAGTACGTCTCGCGCGGTCGCGTCGGTCCTCGCCGGCGCGGCCGCGTTCGCGCTCGTAGCGTTCGCGACGCGGCCGCCCGGGCCGGGACTCGATCCGGACGCGGCGTCGTACGTGGGGGCCGCGGTGTCGTTCGTCCGCACGGGCGCGTTCCGCATCCCGACGAGCGGGTGGGCCGCGAGCGATACGACTGAAGCGCTGGCCCATTTTCCGCCGGGGTTTCCGATCGCGATCGCCGGCCCGATCGCGCTCGGCGTGTCGCCCGTGCAGTCGGCGCGGATCGTCGTGGCGGTCTCCGCGTTTGTGACGGCGACCGTCATCGGCTTGGCGCTCGACACCACGGCGCTCGGGTTGCTCGCCGTGGCGGTCGTCTTCCTGACGCCCGCGATAGTCGACATGCATCTCTCGGTGTTGAGCGAGCCGCTCTTTCTCGCGTTGCTCGTGAGCGCCCTCGTGCTCATGCAACGCGCCGATTGGACCTGGAGACTCGCGCTCGGTCTCGTCGGCGCGGCGGCCGTCATGGTTCGGTACGCGGGTGTTGGCATCGTGGTGGCCGCGGCCTTGTGGGTTGTCACGCGCCGTGGTGTGCCGTGGCGTCAACGGCTGCGCGACCTCGTGCTCGTCTCGTTGCCGGCGGTCATTGCGTTGCGCATCTGGACCTCGCGCAACGCCGAGATTCGGCGCATCGCCAGCTATGGACACTTTGGCGCCACGCTTCGCGTTGGCGCGAATACCGTCGCCGATTGGCTCGCGCCCGGCATCACCGCGCCGGCCGTGCGCTGGATCGTCACGATCGTTCTCGTCATCCTCGGAGCGCACACGGTCATCGGCGCGTGGCGAGCGCAGCGAGCGCGCCCGATCATCGCCGGGGCGGCGTTGCTGGGCGTCTGTCTCGCGGCCGTAACGATCGCATCGCGACTGCGCGCGGATCCGAACATTCCGTTCGACGAGCGCATTTTGGCGCCGGGTTTTTTGCTGGCCGAGCTCGCGACCGTTGCCGCGCTCGGTCAGGCTCCGCGCATCGCGAAGTTCCTACTCGGCGCCTGGGTCGTCGCGTCGGCCGTCGTGAGCGCTGGCGCGATCAAGAACGCGCTCGACGACGGGAACGACTTTGCCAGCTCCGACTGGCGGTATTCGCCGACCGTCGCTTGGGTGCGCGACTCGGCGAGCGGGCGGACGATCTACACGAATTGGCCCGTGGCGTTGTATTTCCAGGCCGGCCGGAGCTCGCACAGTCTGCCGCCGGTGCTGGAGCCGCTCACGCTTCGGCGATTTGGCGATCGGCTGGTGCGAACGCGCGGGCTCATGGTGGCGTTCGACATCCCGAGCCCGGATGCCGCGCCACCGGATTCGATCGCCGAGCGACTCAGGCTCCGACGGGTGGCGCGGCTCGATGATGGGACGGTCTGGGAGGTCGCTACCCCCGGCGACGCGACCCGCCCAGCAGGGTCAGGATCGCCGTGAACAGGTTGAGCAGGTCCAGATAGATTCTGACCGCGGCCAGCACGTAGTCATCCGGGCCGAAGTAGTTCCGGATGCGCCACGTGTCGAACACGAGCAGGCCCGAGAAGACCAGCACTGTTGCGCCCGCGATCCAGAGCTCCACGCCCGCGCTGTGCAGGAAAAGGTTGAGCAGGGACGCGACGACCAGCACGATCAGGCCCGTGAAAAAGAACGAGCCCCACGCCGAGAAGTCGCGGCGGCTGACGAACGCGTACATCGTGAGCGTGCCGAACGCCGTGGCGGTCAGCAGGCCTGCCTCTTGGAGTACGCCCGGTTGGACGCGGGCGTAGTACAGCAGCATGGGCGCGAGGAATATGCCCATCATGAACGTGAAGAGGTATACGAACCCGATGTTCGCCGGGAAGCTGCGAGCGGCGCTCCGGGCCGCGAGCAGTGGCGCGAACATCACGAGTCCGGCGATCAGCGGATGCTGAACGACAACCTGCAGGATCGCCGGCTGCGACCACGAGAAAGCGGCGCCGGCTATGGTGAACAGTATGCCCGTGAAGACCAAGGCATAGGTGCGGCGGACGAGGGTCGCTCGCTCGGCGCCGCTCCGGACGACTTGGGCCGGCAGGGCGTAGGACGTGCCCATCAGGGAAAGCTCCGAGAACTGAGGTTTCCCTAAATATAACTGGCCGCCGAACGCGAGTAGCACAGCGCGCCTTCGGCGCGACCGTCTAAAGCGTGGGGTCTACTCCTCGTTCATTACCAACGCACCACAGCGCCACAAAAGCACGAAGCCGGCGCTGCGCGATTCTGCAGACGCCGGCTCGTGTGCGCCCCCTGAGGCGCTCGTGGTGTTACGGGTTTACGTCGCTTTGCGCAAATCGATGCTGCCGTTCACGGTTGAGCACCGCACGCGCGGCCCGCCGGTCCCGATCTGGGCGTGCAGATGGTGCGGGTCGATGCGCCCGCTCAACTCGAGTGGGTAATCAGAGTGAAAGCTGCCGTTCACCGTCGACATCTCGATGTCCGCATTGAGCTCCGTCGGCAAATACACTTTGACGGAGCCATTGACGGTCGAGTACTCGAGGTGCGTCGCGTCGGACGTCGAATGCATGTGCACCTCGACGTCGCCGTTGACGGTGGACGCCTCGACGGGCCCGCCGAGCGTGGTCGCTTCGACGCTGCCGTTCACGGTGCTCACCTCGACCTTGCCCGTCGCGCCGTCGACGTACACACCACCGTTGACGGTGGAGGTCGCGATGTTGACGCCTTTCGGCAGTTGCACGGTGAACTCGACCGACACGTCGTCTTCGTCATCCCACCCGTGATGATGGTGCGAATGCGACTGATACCCGTCCTCGTCGCAGCTGGACTCATTGCCCCAGAGCGCACAGATGAGGATGTCGCCGTCCGAGGTCTTGTCGACGGTGAAGCGGACGACACCAGGATCACCGTGTCGCCAGCGCTTGTGCGCATCGACGACCACGTCGTTCCCGGTGGCGGCCTGCACGTGGACCGCCCCGGAGAGGTTCCGCACACGGAGCCAGTGCCCACTCCCGACGTTGCCGCTCCAGTGGAAGTCCCGCGAGGTATCGCCCCGATCGGTCTGTGCCGAGAGGGAAGCGGCCGAGAGGGCGCCGGCGGCGATCACGATAGCGAACGCGCGAATGGTCATGGTCGTTCTCATTGGGAAGAAAGATGCTCGAGGCGAATATCCCCGCTGAACGTCTCGATCTGAATGTGTGCCCCACCGTGTCCGAGCGTGGTCTCGATGTGCTGCCCACTGCCGTGATGCCCGTTGGTGTCCGTGGTGATCGTGATGCGGAACTCGCTCTCGATCGACCCGCTGAACGTCTCCATGGCGAGCGAGGCGCCGATGTCCGGCGGCACGTGCAGGGTGACATCGCCCGAGTGCGAGTGGAAGTCGTACCGCCCGTCACCGGCGACCGGTCCGCCATAGGTGAGATTGCCGCTGACGGACTCCATGCGCACGATGCGCGACCGGCCGTTCGGCAGCGAGATGTCGCCGCTGACCGTCGACGCGTCGACATCGCCATGGACCGCCGACAGCTCGATCTCGCCGCTCACGCAGTTGACCCGCAGGTTGCCCTCGACGTTGCGCACCCCGATGTCGCCGGACACGCCCTCGATGACCGCGTCACCGACGACATCGCCGACGCGCACCTCGCCGCTCACGGTCCGCACTTCGATCGGTCCTTTGACGCCCTCGGAGTGCAGATCGCCCGACGTGCTGCGCATGAGCACCCGCGTGCCGAACGGGACGGTGATGTCGAACTCGCTGTCGCCATCGTGGTGCTGCCGGACATCGAGCAGAATGCGATTCGCGCTGTGCTCGAATTCGACGCGCCCCTCTTCGCTCGTCGCGTGGATCTTGGCTTCGCCGCGCGACCACCCGCGGACGGTAATGGTGCCCGAGATGATCCCGAGGTCGACGATCCCGCCGGAGCCCGAGAACGCGACCGTCGTGTCGATCGTCTCGCCGTCCTGGTCGTCGCGCTCGTTGTCGCTGTCGCGATCGCGATCGTACTTGCGCTCGTATTTGTGCTCGAGCTTCTTGTCGTATTGCTCGTCCTGGTCGTACGCCTCGGCGTATTTCTCGTCGAAGTCTTTGGCGTAGCCCTTCCAGGCTTTGGAGTAGTTCTTCGCCCAGTCCTTCCAGGCGTCGCCGTAGTCCCTCCACTCACTCGTGGGAGGCGTTGGTGGCACAGGTGGAGTCGGGGGCGTGGGCGGCACCTGCGCCGCCGCGAGGAGCGGGGCGGCGAGGAGCGCCAGGCAGATGAGGGTCGGTTTCATCGTCGCTCAGGTACGGGCCGGGAGTAACGCGACCGTGCGCAGAAGCGTGAGCTTCGTGTCCAGCGCATGGTCGAGCTGATCGGCTAGGAATGCGCTCGAGGAATCTTTCCGCAGCGCGGCGCGGCTTTCGGCGATCGCCGAATCGATCACACTCAAGTTTTTCTCGATCACCGCGATCGTCTTGGGATCGAGTTGTGCACGACGGTCGCGGACGATCGTCCGCAAGCCGTCGATTTCTCTCTCATAGGTCACGGTCGCGGGCAGTTTCTCGGCGACCGGAATGACTGGAATCGGGCCCGACGGCAGTATCTTGTTCGGGCTCTTCTCTGCTATGTGGATCGCGGGCTGCATGAACCGCATCACCGAGACCGTGCCGATCGCGGTCGCGATGATCAGGCCAGCAGCCGCCGCGCCGTTCACCAGCCAATGCCTCCGCCGCACCGCCATGCGCTCCCGTCGCTCGTCGAGCGAGACGACACCCGTCGACAACCGGGCGGCGATGTCCGGCCACAGATCCCGCGACGGCGTGAGCAACGGCAGCTCGGCCGCCCGCGCTCGAATGTCGTCCAAGTCGCGGACCAACGACGCGCATCGCTCGCACGTCGCCAAGTGCATGCGCGCCGCGGCCAGGGTCGCCGGATCGAGCGACCGCTCGAGATAGTCGGGAAGCAACGCGTCGAACGCGTCGCACTGCAATTCAGGTGTCATCATCGTTCCAACGCGCCGCGGAGAAGGAGCCGGGCGCGATGCAATTGTGCTTTGCTTCCACCCGATGTGATTCCCAGCATCTCGGCGATCTCCTCATGTCGATAGCCCTGCACATCATGTAACACGAACACCCGTCGTGCACCCGGTGGGAGCCCCGCCACCGCCTGTTCCAAGTCCAGGATCGTCCCTGGATTCCTGAAGGTCTCGCGCTCGCCACTCGGCTCACTTCGTTCATCACCCTCTTCATCCGTCACGAACCGCTTCCGCGCCCGGCCCGCGGTTTTGCGGGCATTCAAGACCACGTTCACGGCCAGCCGGTACAGCCACGTGCCAAACGCGCTCTCACCTCGAAACGACGACAGCCGTTCCCACGCCCGGACAAAACAGTCCTGAGTCAGTTCCTCGGCCATCGTCCGGTCTCCCGCCATGCGGAAGCAGAGCGAGAACACCCGATC
>Ga0210393_10000568_pt1 | contig 33007 bp, 23 predicted proteins | sample IncBWC27OmetaG_FD_160068 | JGI IMG/M metagenome (GOLD analysis project Ga0210393, IMG submission 160068) | Forest soil microbial communities from Barre Woods Harvard Forest LTER site, Petersham, Massachusetts, United States - Inc-BW-C-27-O ...
GCTGACGCGGTATGAGCGCGCTTTTTACCAGTTTTCCATCGAGCTTCTTCGAGGCGCTGCAAACGGAACTGTTGTAAGACTCACTGCGAAAATTACGGCATGGTACGCCGATCCCGATCCCTCGAAGTCAGGTTACCAGGTGCTGCCATCGAACGGGCGGCTGGAGTTGGACCTGCTTGACCGTTTGAGCGAAAAGTTTGGAGGCAAGCCGGGCGTTTTCAGTTCGCCATCGAGTCTACAGACACCCAGACCGAAGCTTGATATTTCGGGTAGTGGACTGTCGGAAAGCGCCGCTCCTCAGGCCAAGATTTCCACTTCCTCGAGAGGAACTTCGCCGGGAGCCGCATCGCCGGATTCGGAAACGAGCGAAACGGCCGCGCTGCGCACAAAACGGGAAAATGACGAGAGGCGCATGCTGCAGCTTAAGGCGGAACTTGAAGGCCTGCAGGAGGTTCAACGGAACCAGGCTCATCCTAGAAACCTGGTTATCGTTAAAAAGTCCGATACGCCGGTGCTTGCGCGGGCGGCGGAGGGATCGAAAGTATTATTCAACGCAGCCGCAGAAGATGAATTTGAGTTTATTGAAACGGAAGGCGAATGGTTTCACGTGCAAATATCCGGAGCGTCTCGCGGATGGATCCACCGCTCGCAGGCCGAATCGATGGATCCGCGGTGGAACGCCGCGCCGGCGCAAGCAAAAGGCGAAGGGGAAAAGGCCCCAATTTTTCGCGTGATTCGCGAAGAAAACAGTTTGTTTCCCGGAGATTGGGCACCTCTGAAGGGCCAGACCGTCAAAGTTTACTGGGTGCAGCCCGATGCGTCACCGACTGCCGAGACCAAGCCAGCGGAGAAACGTGAATTTACGAAAGCGCTTTTTCAGCGAGCCCACAATGCTGTGGGAACGGGACCGAACAGCGTTGCTGGCGTGGTCGTAGTATTCGACACCCCGGATGGCGGCCAAGTCTCGGCAACAACGACTGCATTGCAGCAATGGATCGATGGAAAAATCTCTGAGCCCGTATTTTGGGAACACTCCTCGGTGGATCCCGCCGAATTATTTAAGAGCGTGCGCTAAGCTAAAGATCGCCAGCTTTCACGATGAGTGCAATTTCTCTTCCCGCGCGCCGCTTTGCGACAGGGATGTTGTTTTCCAGAACTTTTGTTTATTTTGAGCCAGGTTGACCGGCGCCCGTCAGCTTCTGATTTGTGGAAACCTGCTGCCATCCTCCGCCAAGTGATCTGTACAGTTGCACGAGACTCTGGTACTCGTTCCCCCGCGCCTCCGCCAAAGTGAGTTCCGCGGCAAAGAGCGACCGCTGGCCATCCAGGACTTCAAGGTAAGTAGTGGTGCCGCCCTGGTAGCGCATGTTCGAAAGGCGAACGGACTCTGCCAGGTCTGCTACGACTTGTTCCTGCCTAACGCGAACCTGACGGAATTTGTCATATCCAATCAGGGCATCGGAAACATCCCCAAAGGCCCGCTGAATGGTTTGCTTATAAGAGATCAGAGCCTGCTGGTGTTGGGATTCGGCGAAGTGCAAGTTTCCGCGCAGCGCTCCGCCAGTGAAAATGGGCTGACTTACTTGTGCGCCGTAGGACCAAAGTCCCGTCTGCGTGCTCATCAGACTCGAGAAGGCGCTGCTACGCCCGAATCCGCCGCCGCCCGATCCTGTCAGTGAAATTTGCGGAAAGAACGCCGCCCTGGCGACGCCGATTTCGGCATTCGCGGCGACCAGGATTTGCTCGGCCTCGCGAATATCGGGCCGGCGCTCGAGGAGCGCAGAAGGCAAACCCGGGGGCACCTCGGGAGGCAGCGCTTGTTCGCCCAGTGGGAGCCCGCGCCGCACACCTTCTGGATAGTTGCCGAGGAGAATGTTGATCGCATCTTCTTCAAGACCGATCTGCCGCTCAAGGTCGGGAATTTGCGCGTTCGCAGTGTCGAGAACTTGCTGAGCTTGCAGGACATCCAGCTTTGTGGCCACCCCGTGGCTGAGACGGAGAGACGTCAGTTTGACGGAACCCTCCTGGGTCTGCACCGTGTCCCGCGTGATTTGCAGTTCGAGATCCAGCTGCAGCAAGCCGAAGTACGCGCTTGCCACGTCGCTTACCAGCGTGAGCGTGACCGTGTGTTGCGCCTCCTCGGTTGCGAGAAGTTGCGCGCGCGCCGCTTGCGTGGCGCGCCGTAGCCGGCCGAAGAAGTCCAACTGAAACGACGCATCAGCCGCAAGCGACAGAAAATTAAACTTCGTTTGGAAGTTCTGCTCTTTTCCCCCGTTGAAATTCCCGTTCCCCTGCACTTGCGGAAATAAATTGGAACGCGTTATCGCCAATTGAGCGCGTTCGGCGTTGATGCGCTCCGTCGCCAACTGGAGATCGTAATTCTGTTTTAACGCTGTGTGTATTAACTCTTGCAGTTGCGGGTCTTGGAAGATTTGCCACCAGGGTAGATCCGCAAACGACGCGGCTTGGGCCTGCGCATGTGGGTCTTCTCTTAGATCGCGGAATCCAGTGGGGGTTTGCACGATGGGCTTTTTATAGTTCGGGCCAACCATGCACCCGCCAGTAAGACTTGCGGCCAAAATTACGGACACTGTAGGTCGCAGAACTTTCATGAAAACCTCCGCTGGCCGTTCCGCTCATGCATGAGGAGCATTCTCATTTCAGTCTGCCTCCGACGGAGCAGGGGTTCCCGGCATCGCGGCAGAAGCACTCTCTTGGCCAGCGCCGGACCACTTTTCGACTAAGTAAAAGATCGCCGGGATGAAGAAAATCCCGATGGCGCTTGCGGCAATCATGCCTCCGATCACGGTGGTGCCCATGATTTGACGAGCCACTGAACCGGCGCCCGTGGCAGTCCACAATGGAACGCACCCTAAAATGAATGCGAACGAAGTCATCAAAATTGGCCGAAGTCGCAGTCGGGCGCCTTCCAGCGCGGCGTCTGCCAACGGCTTTCCCTTCTCGTATTCATCCTTGGCAAACTCGACGATAAGAATGGCGTTCTTCGCGGCTAAACCAATCAGCATAACGAGTCCGATTTGCGAGTAAACGTCGCTCTCGATCTGAACCATGTATGGCGGATAAAAAGCAGCGATCAAGAGCCGTCGCATCAAAAGTATTCCGAAGGCTCCAAAAATTGCCACTGGGGTACTCAAAAGCACGCTGAATGGCAGCGTCCAGCTTTCATAAAGCGCCGCCAAAATCAGGAAGACGAAGAGCAGCGACAATCCGAAGATCACCGAGGCTGGTACGCCCTCCCGTGCTTTCTGTTCCTGGAACGACATACCCGAATAGTCGAAACCCATCTCTCGCGGCATGGTCTGCTTGAATACATCCTCGAGGGCGGCTGTGGCTTGGTCCGCGCTGAAGCCCGGCGCCGCGCTTCCGTTGATCTGCGCAGACCGATATTCGTTGAAACGCAAAGTAAATTCCGGGCCAATTCTCGGCTTTACCGCCGTAAGTGTAGAGAGAGGAACATTCTCTCCCCTGTTGTTGCGAACGTAGAACTGCCCGACGTTTTCCGCCCTGGCGCGGTCTTCTCCTTCCGCTTCGATGTAGACTTGCCACTGCCGTCCAAAGCGATTGAAGTAGTTGATGAAATAGCCGCCCATAAAGGCCTGGATTGTCTTGTAGACATCGTTCAGGGCTACACCCTGCTTCAATACTTTGTCACGGTCCACATCCACGTATTGCTGGGGCACAGTGGCCAAGAAAGTGGTGCTGAGGCTAGAGATCTCGGGTCGTTTTCGCGCAGCTTCCAGAAAAGTGCCCAAGTTTCTGGCGAGGAATTGAATATCGCCGCCGGAACGGTCTTCGAGCATGAAGGTAAAGCCACCAGCTGTTCCCACACCGGGAATGGCAGGCGGTGAAAAGCCAAAGGCCACTGCCGTTGGCAGTTTGCTCAACTTCTGATTTAGATGCGCTTTGAGCGTTTGAAATTGCTCGTCTCTGGTCGTGCGTTCGTCCCAAGGCTTGAAGTTGACGAAAAACGTAGCGTTGTAAGTTGTGCGGACAAAACTGAGCAGGCTAAAGCCCTCGAAGCAAGTCGAGTATTGAACCCCAGGAGTCTCCATGATGGTTTTCTCGACTTGGTCAACGACCGCGCGGGTGCGCTCCAAAGATGCGCCGTTTGGCAGTTGCACGTTGACGTACGCATAGCCCTGATCTTCGTCTGGGAGGAAACTTGTTGGGATGCGGTTGGCAAAAAAGCCGCCGGCTGCAGCAAACGCCACGAGCATTACAACCACCACGATGCTCTTCTTGATGAGTACCGCGCTCCAGCGCACATAACCATCCGTGGCGCGATCGAACAAGCGGTTGAACCAGTCGAAGAATTTTCGCAAGAGGCCGCCGCTCGGTTTCTTCGGTTTTAGCAACAGAGCCGCAAGCGCGGGACTGAGAGTCAAAGCGTTGAATGCGGAAAGCAATACGGATATCGCGATGGTGACGGCAAATTGCTGGTACAGTTTGCCGGTAATTCCGGGAATGAACGCCGTGGGCACAAACACCGCGGAGAGCACCAGCGCAATTCCAACAACTGGCCCAGATAGTTCTTCCATGGCTTTGAGCGCCGCGTTCTTCGGTGTCATGCCCTCCTCAATGTGACGTTCCACGCCTTCGACGACGACGATGGCATCGTCCACCACCAAGCCAATCGCCAGCACGAGGCCAAAAAGTGAGAGGGTGTTGATGGAGAAGCCGAACAGCGGAAACAGCACAAACGTGCCCACCAATGAAACGGGCACTGCAAGAAGCGGAATCAGCGTCGCACGCAAGCCCTGCAAGAAGATGTAAACCACAAGGATCACCAGGGCAAGTGCGATCACCAAGGTGATTACAATCTCCTTCATGCCTTCGGTAACGGCCCGAGTCGTATCTAGAGCAACGACGAAGTCCAGGTCTTCCGGAAAACGCTGCTTCATCTGTGCCATTAGCTTCTTCGCGGCTGCGGCGGCATCCACCGCGTTCGATCCCGGGAGTTGATAAAGGGCAACGACGGCGCTGGGCTTGCCATTGAAACGGCCCCCAACGCTGTAGTCTTGAGATCCCAACTCGATGCGCGCCACATCGCGAACACGAACGGTGCCGCCGTCGGGCGTTTCGCGGACCACGATCTTTCCGAAATCTTCCGGTGAGGCCAGCCGCCCTTGTGCGAGAACCGCATAGGTAAATTCCTGGCCTTTGGGAGAGGGTTCGCCGCCCACCTTTCCAGCCGGATTGACAGTGTTTTGCGCTTGAATGGCACTGATGATTTCCGGGACCGTAACACCAAGCTTTGACAATTGGTCCGGTTTTACCCACATCCGCATCGCGTATTGACCGGCACCGAAAACCTGAACGTTCCCGATACCAGGTGAACGCAGCAGGGGATCAACTAGATTGATGTAGGCATAGTTAGCTAGAAAGGTGGCGTCGTAAGTCCCGTGCGGCGAATAAACATCGACCAGCATCAGTGGAGCTGTAACGGCCTTGCGAACCGTAATCCCATAGTTATTCACGTCCACAGGAAGCTGGGAGGCAGCTTGCGTCTCGCGCGACTGCGCGAGGATGAAATCGTTATTCGGATCGGTTTTCGCGTCGAAGTCGACGATGAGGCTGGTGGTCGAGTTGCCTGTGGCGTTTAGCGAATACATGTAGTTCATGTTGTCCACACCGCTCATCTGTTGCTCGAGGGGAGTGGCGACCGCTTGCTCCAACGTTTGTGCATCCGCGCCGACGTAGGTGGCCAGGATCTGAATTTCTGGCGGCGCGATACTAGGAAACTGTGCCACTGGCAAACTCATTATCGTGATGGCGCCAACAAGCACCATTACGATGGAGATCACCATCGCGACAATGGGGCGGTTGATGAAGAATTTTGACATCGGCTATTTCCCCTTGCTTTCCGGCGAAAATGGCTTGGGGTTTACCTGCATGCCCGCGCGAACTTTTTGTACGCCCTCCGCTACAACCCTTTCCCCTGACTTTAGCCCATCCTCGATGACGAACTGGTTGCCGACACGGTCACCCAACGTGATCGTTCGAATGCTCACTTTGTTTTCGCTGTCCACTGCTGCAACCTGATAGCCGCCTTGTAGCTCCGTCACCGCACGCTGAGGCACTAGCAACGCGTTCTGTTGCACTCGGATGACCGCGCGAACTTTCCCGTAACCTCCGGGCCGAAGAATATTTCCGGGGTTCGGGAAAAGCCCCGCGATCCGAATTGCGCCTGTGCTCTCATTGACTTGGCGGTCCGCAAAGTAAAATGAGCCCTCGGATGGATATGTCGATCCGTCAGCCAAAATCAGTTGGAGGCGCAGATTCTTGTCAGCAGCCAGCCGGGAAGACTCCGTCGGGAACCGTTTTCTCCAAGCCAGGTATTGTGGCTCGCCAACAGTGAAGTAAACCTTGATGGGGTCAACGGTGGACACCGAAGTCACCGGCCCACTGCTTAAACTGACTAGCGCACCCACCTGAAGCTGCGCTTGCCCTGCAATGCCTTCGATCGGCGCAGAGAGCCTCGTAAAATCGAGGTTGATCTTGGCCGTTTCCACAGCCGCCTCGTCGGTTCTAATCTGCGCCACGGCGGTCGCCACTGTGGCCTTAGCCGCCAAGTTATTCTGGACGGCGTTGTCGAGATCCTGCTGGCTCGCTGCCTGTTCCTTGGCCAGCGGACCGTATCGCTCGACGTCAAGCTGGGTTCTGCCTTGCACTGCTTGTGCGTTGGCCAGCAGGGCCTTCGCCTGCGCCAACTGTCCTTCGGCTTGATCGAGCGCCGCCTGGAACGGTCGTGGGTCAATTTCGAATAACAACTGCCCCTTCTTGACGAATGCGCCTTCCTGGTAGCCCTGCCGCAGAAGATACCCTGTGACTTGCGCCCTGACGTCGGCATTCGTAAATCCATCGAGCGTGCCGATCCACTCGCCGTAAATCGGAACATCCTTCTGCTCCACCTGCACCACCAGAACATCCGGGGTTGCGCCCGTCCCTGCTCCCGACGTTTGTTTTGGCCTGAGCACACCAATCAACACGGCTACCACGATCAAACAGGGCACTCCCACCAATAGAATCTTTCGTCCGCGAGAGCTATTCATGTTCTTCTCCGATTCCCCGACGTTTCAATTGTTCTCTTCTCGTTTCAGCGTGACCAGCAAATCGAAAGTGCGATTGCATTCCGGTTGATCTTGATCTCCGCATTTCGATCCCAAATTCAGTTCATCGCAATTCCTTCTATATGTGCTCAGAGAAAACCTCAACCTTTTACCTCATCAATAACAGGAGGGTCAAACTCTCCAATCCCCGATTTCATCGAACAAGTAGTTCGTCGGATCAGGCCGTCCGAAGTTGCTCCCCGCCGAAGCGCATCGTTGCGAAAATGCCGAGCAAAACAAAGAGCGCCAAAATCGTCAGCTGCGTCAATTTAAAAGGTCCCTCGGACTGCGTCGGTGCCAGTGCGTTCAGCGCAGGGACCTTCATGAAAAGCTGCACCACTAACACGAAGACATTCAGGTAGAGGGCCATCACCGAAGAAATCACGTAAGTTCGGCGCCATCCGCCCGCGAGTTGCCGCACATAGAGGGCGAAGATGGCAAGCGCCAGCACCAAAATCGAAATGGTACCGACAACGTAGGAAGGCTTGAAGCCATGAAACGGAAATAGGAATCCAGTCACGCTCGTCAGCACTGTGGTCGACAGAAACAGCGCCGCCCAGCCGCCGAGCCGTTTTGCAGTAAGGAATCCCAGGACGACGGTGAATCCCGAGAAGATTCCCACCAAGCTCAACACCACGTGGAAGAACGTAAATAGCGTCATTCCGAAAATCATCATGTCCTTCCCTCGCACTTCATGAGGCTGCTTTTGTTTGTACCTCTACCGCGGACCGACCGTCACCCGCACTTCCCGGCACCACCCGGCCTCCGCAACAAATGCGAAATGCCGGGCAGCCCGCCGTTTACGCAGACGCCGAGGCAGCTGTGCCTTTGAAAAACGCTAGCAAATCCGCATTGATCTGCTCTGCGTTGGTCGCGGGCATGCCATGCGGAAAGCCCGGGTAGACCTTGAGCGTCGCATTCTTCAGTATCTTCGCGGACATGAGACCTGCCGTGCCGATCGGCACAATCTGATCGTCGTCACCATGCATCACCAGTACGGGAATCTCGATCTTTTTCAGGTCTTCGGTGAAGTCCGTCTCCGAAAACGCCTTAATACAGTCGTAATGAGCCTTGACACCTCCCAACATACCCTGCAACCACCAGTGCTCACGGATGCCCTCAGAGACCTTTGCGCCTGGCCGGTTGTACCCGTAAAACGGGAGTGTGATGTCTTTATAGAACTGCCCCCGGTTGGCCGCGAGTGCCGCCCGGAGGCTGTCGAAAGCCGACATTGGCAAGCCTCCCGGGTTCTTGTCCGTCTTCAGCATCAGTGGCGGCACGGCACTGATTAGCACCGCCTTGGCGACGCGCTTGCTCCCATGGCGACCAAGATAGCGAGCCACCTCGCCCCCTCCGGTGGAATGCCCAACCATGATGGCTTCCTGAAGTTCGAGCGCTTCGAACAACTGCGCCAGGTCGTCCGCATACGTGTCCATCTCATTGCCGTCCCACGTCTGACTGGAGCGGCCATGTCCTCGCCGGTCGTGCGCAATGACGCGATAGCCAAGCTGCCCGAAGAACAGCATCTGTCCATCCCAGTCGTCCGCGCTCAACGGCCAGCCGTGACTGAAAACAATGGGCTGCCCTTTACCCCAATCCTTGTAGTAAATCTGTGTGCCGTCTTTTGTCGTGATCGTTCCCATGTGCAGTTCTCCTTTGATGCTCTTGGTACTTCATGTGGACCTTAAGACTTTTGCTGAGGTCCTCGCGGAAGCTGCTGGCCGCAACCCTGGCAAAATACACTTCACCGGGACACCAGTATGGATGTCCGAAAACCATGACTAGTTCGATCCATTGTCGAGCCTTTTTGTCACTGCCTCATTCCGCTCTTCCTCATTCCATAGCCAAACCGCTGAAAGCGTCGCCGACCCAACCCATTTCTGTTTATCCTCCCTATCAACTCCCTCCGCAACGCCGCCTTTCCGTGAAACGGCCGTGCTTTGGTGGCCGAAACGGATATGCCGATCATCCCGGCTGTATCCTTCAGTGAGAATTCTTGCAACTGTTGAATATCAACGACTTCCCGAACCGCTGGCCGTAAATCGCGAATCGCTTCCCTGAGGATTCCTTCTCTTTCACGCTGTGCGCACTCTCTTTCAGGATTTGCTTTGAGGTCCGCTGCTTCCCAAGGCGGGGCGTTTTCACCACTCTCCCCGCCACCATCCATGGGCATCTCACGCGAACTGCGCTGCTTGCGAAGAATCAACAGCGCCGAATTGATCGCGATGCGCGTCAGCCAAGTCGAAAAGTTCGACCTTCCTTCAAAACTGTCGATATGCACAAACGCACTTAAAAAAGCGCTCTGTAGGGCATCTTCCGCGTCTTCACGGTTTCTGGTGTTGCGATACATCCTGTGAAAGAGTCTTTCCGAATGTGTTTTGCGAAATGCTTCGAAGGCCGTCGTTTCCCCGAACCTTGCTCCTCCCAGTAAATTCTGTTCGCTCATTGCTCACTCCCCGCATTTTGGCCCTGATGGTGGACCGGCTCTCCTAGGCGAACAACCCTAGATAGAGGTCTCACTTGGTAACTCGGCGGTGGGGCTGGGGGGTACACCTTTAGAGGGGTGAGCGCTTCTCTAGCGCCCTCCAATTTCAATCCGCTTCCTTCCAAACAACTGTGCGTCGATAGACCACGCCCCGGGGCCAAGCATGATCAGGCTCACACCAAGAGCCGCCAGCAGAAGATGGATCCCGTCGCCGGCGCCTCGCGAGAGAACGATCCAAAGTTCGAGCATGGCCTGGAGTGCCCCCACAAAGGGTGTCCACAAGCCGACAAGCAGAAAAATCCCTGCTCCGATCGCAGCCATGTGCACTACGAACAACGTGGCTTCTGGAACCCCTCGACTTTCGGAGCCTCCGCCAAGCAATAGGGGAATGCCCGCCGCTAGGCGCAAGACAAGCAGCCCCGCACCGGGCCAGCCGCTAGGAAACGTAGAGAAAAGGCGCTGCAATCCGTCACCTTACGAAGGGTATGCAGCATTGACCTTCGCGGAAACCCTAAATAGGGGGGACGCAGCGGGAACTCTTTCGAGGGGTCTACAGTTCGAGGATTCCCCGCTTCAGCCCGAGGGTCACGGCATGAGTCCGGTCATTGGCGCCAAGTTTGGAGAGGATGTTCTTGACGTGGCCTTTGACCGTTTCCTCCGTGATCGAGAGTTGATCGGCAATTCGTTTGTTCGAATTTCCCGCCGCAATCAGCCGTAGCACCTGTGTTTCACGGGCGGTCAGTTCATCGTCGGCGGCATGGTCGGCGAGCGTCGCGGCAATCTCTGCGGGAATTCGCTTTTGGCCGGCGTGAACGGCACGGATCGTGTCCAGCAGCTCTTTTCGCAGCAGGCTCTTTAGAAGATACGCACGCGCCCCGGCTTTCAGAGCGCGCGAGACCTGCACGTCGCCTGTGTACGTCGTCAAGACGATAAAGCGCGCTTCGGGAAACTCGTTTCGAATCGCCTCCATCGCATCGAGGCCGTTCATCTCCGGCATCTGCAAATCCATCAGCGTTACATCCGGTCTGTGTTTTCGAAAGAGTTCCAGCGCTTCGCGCCCATTGGCCGCTTCCGCTACCAGTTTCATATCCGTTTCATCAGCTGCTAGCGCGGCGATTCCCTGGCGCAGGAGCGGATGGTCATCGACTAACAGAATTCGAATGGGATTCTCGTTCATATTCATAGGCTAGTTTGTCTGTGTTTCTTCCGGACGGACTGAAGAGTAGCGCGAACAGGCGATGACCTGTAAGCAATCCACCCGGCGATTGTTAATTCCACTTCCGTGCCCGCCCCGGGCTCACTCCAGACATCCAATTGTCCGCCGATCCGTTTGGCGCGTTCGCGCATCCCCGGCAAGCCCCAGTGTCCGGCCCGCTCCCCTTCTTGAAGCACACTCGCGTCGATACCCTTTCCGTCGTCCCGTATACGCAACCGGAAGAGTCTCTTTGTATACGTAATTTCGGCTTCGATTCGCTGCGCGTGAGAGTGGCTGAAAGTATTTCGCAGCGCCTCTCGCGCTATGCGGAAAATTTCAACCTGTAGAAGCGGATGCAATGGTCGTGCCGTTCCTTCGATCAAGACACGGAAGCTAAGCGGATCGCCCTCTCCGTTGCTTGCTGTCAGTTCTTCGCCCAGCCTCGTGATCTCTCCCGCCAGGTCGTTAACCGCCAGTGAGGGGGACCGCATGTCAAGGATGGCCTCTCTCCCCTCCACAATCGCCTGCTCCGCCCCGTCCAACGCTCGGTCCAGCGTCTGAATCGCTTCTTCCGCGCGCGAAGGAAGAAGATTGCGCGCCCTTTGAAAATGCAACGTTAATCCCTGAAAACTCTGTAGCAGCGTGTCATGCAATTCACGGGCGATCCGCGTTCGCTCCGAAAGCCGCTCCTCAAATTGCAAATCCAGCCGCGCCGCCACTAGTCGGACGCGCCACTCGTAAACCAGCCAGGCAAGCCCCCCTGCCATAAGGATGCACAGCAGCAAAAACCAATTGGCCTGGTAGAACGCGGGGAGAATGCGGAACTCCAGCATCGCCGCATCTTCGTTCCACACTCCTTCGCTGTTACAAGCCATCACTCGAAAGTGATACACCCCGGGGCCGAGGTTCGTGTACACCGTTTCCCGCGTCGCCACTTCGTCACTCCAGTCTCGGTCAAACCCCTCAAGTTGATAGCGATAGCGCACCCGTTCGGGCATCGTGAGGCTCAACCCCGCGTAGCTCAAGGTGATTCTCTGACGAACGGGCGGAATGCGAATCGGTGCTCGCAGCTCGATCGGCGTCCCGTCCACCGATATCGACTCGACGTGCGCTAGCGCCGGTGCCGAACTTCTTGTCGCCCGGATGGTATCCACGACGGAAAGTCCGCGATTCGTCGAGAACCAGATTCTTCCGCGCGGATCGGCAAAAACGGATTGTTGGCGCTTCACCCCTTCCGTGCCACTGAGTCCATCTGCGGGTCCATACGCGCGCACGTCAGTCTCACTAAGTGAACCGCCGAGCAACTTTTTCCGCGCCACGCGCAATACTTGGTTTCCGGTCGCAATCCACAGCCATCCGCTTCCGTCTGCCGCAATTCCCAGGATCTGTTCCTTCAGTGACGCGGGGACAGCATGCGGCATCTCGATTCGGCCGGATCGCACCAATACTAGCCCGCTAGCGCTTCCCACCCATAGCACGCCTTCCGAATCTTCCAACAAACAGTTCAGATCGTCCGACGGCAATCCATCACGAACCGTGTACACCCGCCAACGCCCTTTGGACAGCGCACTCAAACCGCGCGGAGTTGCAAACCACATCGTCCCATCGGCGCTTTCCGCGATCGAAGTAACTGTATTCGACGCCAATCCGTCTGCCGTCGTGTATGTTTTGAACTTGCCGTTCCTGAATTCGTTCACGCCTCCGCTTAATGTCCCCGCCCATACCGCGCCGTCGTCGCTCACGCGCACTGTGTAGACATGGTTTTGCGCAAGTCCTTCAGATTCTGTGTAGGTCTGTGCCACGATCGCACCGGCGCCCGATCCCGCTTGCCTGTCGTATCGCAGATGCGTCAAGCCGCCCTGTTGTCTGCCGATCCAGAGATCGCTTTTGTCCCCCGCAATGGAATACACCACATCCTTATCGAGACCCGCGTCTCTGACCGTTCCGATTCGTCCCCCCTTTAGCCAGTGCAGTCCCCCATCCAAAGGGGCAAACCACGTGCGTTCTTCCGCATCAACGTACACCGGGCCGTTGCTTTCCGACGGCAGGCCTTCGGCGACTCTATAGGTTACAAACACGCTGTCGCGAAAGCGCTCGATCCCCCGGGCAGTCCCAACCCAAAGATTTCCCTCGCGGTCTTCAAAAACAGCCGTCACCGCCGTCCCGGTCTGGATGCCGGCTTCCTCAACAGAGGAAACGCCTTCCGCGTTGAACCGCAAAAGCCCGCGAGAAGTTCCCAGCCAGACGTTCGCATCCCGGTCCCGGGTCATCGAAAGAATCTGAATTTTGCCAAGCGCCGAGGGCACGCCTCCACGAGTGATTTCCCAACCGTTCCAACGCACGACTCCCTCGTCCGTTCCAATCCAGAGTTCCCCGTTTTCCAGCGGCAGAAGACAGTTGATCTTCCTTTCCTCCATTCCCTTCTCAACACTTGAAATCTTTCCTTCCTTCAAAACGAAGAGACCCTTGTCTCGCGTCCCCAGCCAAATCTTTCCGTCGCTCGTTTCTATCATCGAAATGACCGCGGAGTTTGGTTCGGCAAACCGGTGTGTCGCTACTCCCGTGGCCCAACTCAGTCGGCTCGAAAGATCGTCATTCCCTGGCGTTGCTGGTGAGGAGTTGGCCCGCTCGGCCGGACCCGTGAGAGGTTCGAATTTCCCTCCGCGGTAGGTAAGCGTGCCAAGCGCAAGCGACGATAAAAGAACCGTGCCATCTCGCCGTCTGCCGGCGGCGGTGATCCCCACTTCTGCTTCTTCGCGCCCCTGCTCAAATCTTCCGTCGTGGTAACGCAGGATCTTCGTGTTCTGCAATACGATCCACAGATTTCCTTGTCCGTCCGCCACGAGTCCTTGCACTGGACCGATCGGAAACGACGCCGGACTTGCTTGCGGAAAAAGTCGGAAGCTCAATCCGTCAAAGCGCATCAGTCCCTTTTCTGTCCCAATCCACAGATAACCGTCGGTGGTCTGCGCCAGGGCGGTGATGGCTCCGCCCGTAAATCCCTTCTCGCTCCCCCAGTGGTCGTGCATATACTGCGAGATCGCCCGGCTCGGGTCGATTGCCCGAACGGGACAACCGAGGCACACCACCGCCAGCCCGGCCACTAAACTCCTGACGAGTCCATGCCCTTTCTTTCGCCCATCACGGGAGGTACTCGAATTTCTCAATTACGACCTCAGCGTCTTTTTGCAGTGGACTCTTTTCGCTCGCGACCACGTAGAACAATAGTTGGAACGTTTCCCGGCCCGCCGACGGCACTCCCGACGTAAATACGTGCTCGGAAACCAGCGGCACCCGCTCAAAATAACCGTCATCTCCATCAGCGCATAAAATTTCTACGCGCTGACTCCTGACACTCCTCGCTTCCGCGTTTTGATTTGGCGTCGCCCCAAAGCGCTCGCCTCTCCCATGGAAAAAAATGAAAGTCTCCGCCAGTCGATGGCTCGTTAAGCAGTTCATCTCTTCGAACGCCTTCGCCTTGCCGTCCCGACTCTTTCGCTCTTTGGTTGGAGTGCTAGTGTAGTGCAGCTCGCCGGACGCGACAACTCAAGTCCGCACTTCAAGCCTGCGCTTCAGCGGATTCTCAAGCCTCCAAAACTCCCCTATTTTTCAGTGGATAGCCAGGTTGCGCTGCCTATTCCGCCCTAACAATTATTTGCGCCGGAACATTTGCGGCACAAACTCCAAAGCCGTCGCCTCGCTCGCCGCAATTTGAATTTGAAACGCCATCACTTCCGCGGATATGGGATTCCGTTCTGTCGAATTATTTCTTCGCCTTCTTTTTTCTATTCTTGCAAAGCATTTCCAGGAGATATTTTACCGACGCGCATTCTTGGATTACAGCTTCCAGCTTCGGGATCGTCGCGTTCAATTCACTTTCTTCCACAACCCCGTCCGCCAATGTATTTGCAATACTCTCCATTGCCGAACCTACGTCTTTCATTAGGTTGGCAATCACCAGGAACTCTTTCTCCGAACTCTGTTCCGGTTCTGGGATTTTGAATGCCACTCTTCCCGCCTGTGACTCGAGAATATCCAGAGGTTCGAAATTGTTCAACAGCACACAAATCCGCGGCACCAGTTCTGCGGGTATGGGGCGGTCGCCCCTGAGCCAGTACATCAATGAGCGGTAGTTCGTTCCCAGTTGCTGGGCTAGGAGCCGGGTGTCGTACTCGGCTTTGGCCTCGACAATCTGGCTCAGCACTACGGGCAGCGTCTTTGCAGCCACAGGCTAGTCCCCCGTTGAATGTTTGTCAGTTCAAAAACGGCATCATTTTGAACGATGAGAATGTGCATTGTAGCTGAATTGCATGCTTTCCCTACACGCGGTTTAATAGGGCCATGAAGACAGTGGAAATTGCTAGTTTATGAAATACGAACCTTCGGCAATTTCCTTATTGAAAGGCAAGCAAGCCCGGTCTACGATGGCCGCGTATCCCAAGTACAACGCAAGAGTTCTCTTATCTATAGGATGCGACGCGGGCGATTCGTGGACCGATTTGCTACTGAATGTCCAGCTATGCCCGGTTTCGGGTGCGTCGTGTAGTGTGTTTCCAGGCTGCCCAAACTGGATGGAAGAAGTGAGGATGTGACCCATGCCCTTCATGGATCTGATCAAGAAGGCGATTTTTGAAGAGGAACCTCAGGCGGTCCAACAGCCGGCCAAACCTACTCCCAGCCCGGCGACCGCGCGGCCTGCGGACTTGGCTCCCGCCTACGTCCCGATGGGGACGCGGGACAACCAGTTTTACACCAGACTCGCCAAGCAAACCGACCTCGCCGCCATCCCGGAGCTGGCCAAGATCGAAGCATTCGCGGCCCCGCTCGCTCCCGTCATCGCAGATAAATCATTGCGGTACAAAGCTGCTTTGGCGACAGCCCAGGCCCAGGGCGGCTTAACCAAAGACGCCATTTTGAAGGGTTTTGACGCCTTGCTGAATGTCCTGAATTCTTCGGCCAGCACCTTCAACAAACAAACGGATGACGTGTCACGAACCGAAGTCGATGCGAAGATTGCCCAAATCAACGACTTTAATGAAGCCATTCAGCAAAAGCAAAAAGAGATTGCCGACCTCCAGCAGCAGGCCAAGTCGGTGCAATCTCAGGCAGAAGTCTCACGGGCCAAGCTGCAAGAGGCGAAGACCAATTTTGCGGCCGCGCTGGAACGCCGGCGCGCTGAAATTCAGCAACAACGCAAGGAATTCGAAACGATTTTGGGATAGGGAGATTTTATGGCTACCAATCCGGGTTCCCCTGTATTGCAAGGCTTGAAAAATTTCTGGCAGCGGCCGGAAGGTACCGTAGGGAAAGTCGTACTGGTCCTCGGTGGCATCGCTGCGGCATATGGATTCGTGCAGATCCTCCCGTTCTTGATTTCAGCGGCGACCGATACGCTGCGCCTCGCCATTTTGATCGGGGCGTTCCTGCTGCTCATCTTCATCGTCACGGACAAACGCGTTTTGACCCTGGGGAAGCTCGTCTTCCAGAGCATCATGCGTTTTCTTACGGGGCTCTTTATCGAGCTGGACCCCATCGGCATTTTGAAAAACTACATCGGCGAGATGAAAAAGAATCTCGCCATCATGGACGAACAGCTCGGAAACCTGAATGGCTCGATCCGCACGCTTCAAAACCAGATCGACACCAACCAGAAAGATGCCGAGCACAGCATGGCTCTGGCCAACCAGGCGGACAAGAAAATAGCTGCGGGCGGATTGACATCGCTGGATCAGCAGCAGTACGTGTCCGCTAAAGTCACCAACCAGCGCCACGCCGCAAGCCTCATCAATATCAATAAGTCACTCACGGATCTCCGCGACAAGCTGAAGATCCTCTATGACCAGCTCATCCGCTGGAGAGCCACTGCGGAGTTTCAGGTCACCGATAAGGAGAACCGCGTCAGCGAAGAAGAGATGCGGCGGAAGGCCCTTAAGAAAGCCTATTCCGTGTTCCAGGCGGCCAAGAAAATCTTCCGGGGCGACCCTGTGGCCAACCAGATTTACGACCAGACCCTGGAATATCTGGCCGATGACGCCGGACAGATGCTGGGTGAGATGGAGGATTTCAATCGTCTCGCCAACAAGCTGATGACCAACATGGACCTGGAAACTGGTGCTATCAACGACGAAGCTGTAAAGCAGTTGAGCGAATTTCAACAGAAGCTGTTGCCGGCCTCCGCCTCGGCCGTGCCGGGCCAGCTTCCAGCTGTGCCGGTGAACAAGAAGGACGATTTCAGCGATTTGATCAAGTAGTCTGCACGCACAGGGGTGAATCACATGTTTAACGATAAGATCTCTACACCACCAACCGGCCATAGGTTAAAGCCGGGAGCAAAGATTCTTCTGCTCTTGATCGCTGGCGCCGTCTTATTCTTTGGATTCCGCACGGCCGTCAGCCGCGGCTGGATTCCTGCGCCAGGTATTGCCAAAGCTCTTATTCCTGAGAAAGCCGCTTTGCCGGACTTGAAAGAAGCGGTCGTCGCCAACGTTGAACCGGCGCCCTTTCCGGAGGCAGCTTCGGCGTCGGTAAAAGCTCCGCTTATTCGCACCGAAATATGGGCCTGGAACGCCCAGATGAATTATATCTACGCCAACGGCGGCCCGGATACCACCCGCAACAGTCTGATGGAGAAGCATGGCGCGAACCTGAAGTTGATCCGCCAGGATGACACCAGTCAGATGCAGAACGACTTGATCGCCTGCGCCAAAGAGCTCCACGACGGTGCAAGTCAATGTTCCTCCGGCGCGAACTACGTCTTGATCATGGGTGACGGCTCGGGCCAGTTTTTCGCCGCCGTCAACCCTCAGCTCAAGAAGCTGGATAACGGCGCTGGCGACTACATCGCCCAGGTCATCGGCTCCACGGGATATTCGCGCGGAGAAGACAAGCTGATGGGCCCGCCAGAATGGAAGTCTAATGCGCAAGCCGCCAAGGGCGGTCTTGTCGCTGGAGTCCTTCGCGACGGCGATTGGAATATCGCCATGAAGTGGGCCTCTGACAACCAGATCAAAAACAATCCCGATGAAAAAACCTGGGACCCCGACGCTCTAAATTGGGTTAATGCTCCCGACTACATCAAGGCCGCGGAAATCTATAACGCGAATACCTGCGAAGATCGCAAAGTGGTCCACGACGGCCGCCTGACTGGCGAATCAAAGAACGTCTGCGTCAATGGCGTGGTCACCTGGACTCCAGGCGACGTCAACGTGGCCCACGGCCGCGGCGGACTCGTCTCCATCGTCTCTTCCAAGCAGTATCGTTCGCAGATGCCCGACGTTATCATCGGCATCAAGAAGTTCAATCAAGATCACCGCAACGAAGTCCAGGGAATGTTGGCGGCCAGTTTTGAAGCTGCGGACCAGCTTAAAGCCTTTCCAGAAGCGCTCAAGCGTGCCGCCGCCATCAGCGCCAAGGTCTACAACGAGCAGAACGGCGATTACTGGCTGAAGTATTATCAAGGAACTCGCGAACAGGATAAGTCCGGCAACATGGTCGATCTCGGCGGCTCCGCTGTGAACAATCTAAATGACAATCTCCTGCTCTTCGGCCTGCAACCCGGTGCCAACAACAATTTCCGTTCTACATACACGGTCTTCGGCAACATTGCCACCCAGCAGTACCCCGACCTTTTCAAGGACGCCAACAAGATTCCCGATGTCAAAGAAATTCTCGACACCTCCTATGTTCTCGGTGCCTCCTCTCTCCTCTCGCAGAGCGGCGCGGAAGCCGACGTTGCCAGTTTCAGTTCCAGCGGCGATACCGGCACTGTCGTTTCCAAACGCGACTGGAGCATTGAGTTCGACACGGGCAAAGCGTCCTTCACCGCCGATGGCGAACACAAGATGTACGAAATCAAAGACGATCTGGCCATCGCCGGCGCTCTCTTCGTCACTCTCAACGGTCACACCGACAATACCGGCACCCGCGCGGGCAACATGGACTTGGCCGAACGCCGCGCTCAAGCCGTCCGCGATTGGCTGCAGCGAAAAGCTCCTGCGAATTTCCCCGACAGCCGTTTCCGCATTCATGCTTATGGCGATTCCAAGCCTCTCGCATCGAACGACTCAGCAGAAGGCCGCGCGAAAAATCGTCGCGTAGAAATCATTCTCTCGGGCAAAGAATAGGAAGCCCTCCGTGACCATCATGAAGCCGGCAGCCGGAACCATTGCCACTACTGCGCCTGCTGCCGGCGGACGCGCCCCTTTTCTGCACGATCTGCTCGCCGCGTTTTCTCCAAACCGCATCATTTCCAAAGCCGCGTTCCGCTTTATCATCATCTTCCAGATCGCCGTTCTCCTCCTGGTCTGGGCCACATCCTCTTACGTCTTCCTCCCCAAACCCCTGGACGTTTGGCGTGCCTTTGTTGACCTCTGGAACCACGAGGGCCTGGGCCAGGAACTCATCGTCAGCTTCCTTCTCAACGTGCAAGCCATGGCTTGGGCCACCGTGATTTCTCTGGTCCTTGCCTACCTTACCGTCGTTCCCGTTTTCCAACCCATCGCACACGCCGTCTCCAAGGGCCGCTTTCTCGGCATGGTGGGTCTCACCTTTTTCTTCACCATCATTTTTTCCAGCGGGCACCGGCTAAAAGTTAGCCTCCTCGTCTTCGGCGTCGCTGTCTTCTTTGTCACCAGCATGATTGACGTCGTCGCCCAAATCCCCAAAGAAAAATTCGACTTGGCTCGCACCCTCCGCATGGGCGAGTGGCGCGTCGTTTGGGAAGTCATTGTCCTCGGCAGAGCCGACGCCGCCTTCGACGCCATGCGCCAAAACGCCGCCATGGGTTGGATGATGCTCACCATGGTCGAAGGCATCTCGCGCTCCGAGGGCGGCATCGGCGCCTTGTTGCTCAATCAAAACAAGCATTTCCGCCTCGAAGCCGTCTTCGCCATCCAGATCGCCATCTTGTTGATCGGCTTGTTTCAGGACTACGCGCTGGGCTTGGCCAAGAAATTTCTCTTCCCCTACGCGGACTTGCAGTTGGAAAAAAGATAGTGCTTGTCTGATCAGCGAGGATCTCCCGTGCCTGAGCGTTGCACCTACGGCCAAACTCTTCTCAAGATTGACCACGTCGGCCTCGCCTACGACGACAAGGTCATTCTTCGCGATGTGAACGCCGAAATTTGCGACATCGTTCGCGAGGGCCGCACCCAAGGCCAGGTCGTCGGTTTTCTCGGCCCCTCCGGTATCGGCAAAACCCAGCTCTTTCGTATCATCGCTGGCCTCAATCACCCCACTTCAGGCCGAGTCCTGGTCAATTCCACCCTCACCCCGGTTAAGGCCGGCATGGTCGGCGTCGTCGCCCAAAATTATCCGCTCTTCGAGAATCGCACCATCTTCAGCAACCTCATGCTCGCCGCCAAGCAAACAGAAAAAAACAGCGACGTTGCTCATGAAAAAGTCCTGAAATACCTCAAGCGCCTGGACATGCTCGACTGTTCGCCGCTCTACCCCGCGCAAATTTCCGGCGGCCAGCGCCAGCGTATCGCCATCGTTCAGCAACTTCTTTGCAGCGAACATTTCCTGCTCATGGACGAGCCCTTCTCCGGACTCGACCTCGTCATGGAAGCCAAGGTCTGCGAACTCATCAATGAAATCGCCTGCCTCGACGAACTAAACACCATCATCGTCGTCACTCACGACGTCACCGCCGCCGCCACCGTCGCCGATCATTTGTGGCTCATGGGCCGCGACCGCGATGCCGCCGGAAATGTCATCCCCGGCGCGCGCATCCAGGAAACTTACGACCTCATCGAACGTGACCTCTGCTGGCATCCCGGTATCACCAACTCCGCCCCGTTTCTCGCATTCGTCCGCGAAGTTAAAGAACGTTTCCAGACTCTTTAACCGAAGGCATTTCGGAACCGCGCCCTGACGACCATTAGGCCCATTTAGCTCGGAAACCGAGGACAGAACGGGACGTTTTCTATCATGTCTACTCCATGGCTCCTATAATCGCGGTAACCGTCCCGTCTGTTCCTATATTCAAAGGCTTCATTGGCACTAGCGGAAGCACCGGAGGGTATTCACTTGGAATTCCAGGCTTATCAGCTTCAGTTACTGTTTCGGGATGTCACAAATTCTGATAACGCACCACCGTCTATAGCATGGACAGTCTGGGGAGCCGTTATGACGGTAGCTTTCATTTCCATAGGCTACGTGTGGGCAAGTAAGCCGTTACTTTTTGTCCGAATATACCGTCGAATAGCGACCCGTGATTACAACGCAAAAAGTATCGAGTGGGAACGACAGATGACAAGCACTGAGGGCAGATTATTTGGCTGCCTAATATTCTGCTCAGGGATTGGCCTTTTGTATCTTTTACTCAGAGTCCTTCGGATAATATAGCGGCAAAACTCCTGTGCACAGGTGGATCACGCTTAGGGGCGGAGCAAGTTCGGGCTGGCCTACCCTTGCGATTTTGTTTTATGCATCTCTGAGCCATCACGACGAATTTTCGTGATGAACGGTGGGTCACTCTTATCTTGTTGGAATTACTGCACGTTGCCTTGTCTGCAACGAATCCAAAACCCATTCGAATAGTAACCACAGCATAATATTCCTTGACTCGCTATTCTTTCCGTGCTATGATTCCTCATGAATATCAGCCCAACCCCCTCCGCCGCTCTGTCCGGAGCCGCTAACTCCTTCAGAACCAACACTTGCAGGACCTCGCCGTCCCAACCCCTTTATAATCAACAATTGCAGACCCCTCCTGTAAGTGTTCATTTCAAATCACTTACAGCCGCCAATTTCCTCCCGCAACCCCCGCAGAATCAACATTTACGCATCCCCCTCGCAAGTGTTGCATCCAAACAACTTATAACCCCTGTAGTTGCCACACTTACGCCAACCGCACCCCTTAACTTCTTTAGATGCAACACTTACAAAAAGCACGGGGGGAGGGGGCCAACCTCACATCGGTCGCCATTTTCCGGACTCATCGAGGGAGAAGAAACGGCAACCGCAGAGTCACGATACATCTATCCCGACTGCTCCGGCCTTATCGGAGACGCGGCCGGGATCGTACCCATCTTGGATTGGTCGAGGACTTACTCCGAAGCGCTAAGCGGCAGGAAATACTGCGTGCCTTTCACCGGCTCTTGCAGCCGCCGCAGCAAAACCTGCAGGTCCTCGCTGCGCTCCACAAAATCGATGTCGGAGGTATTGATCACCAGCAGATCGGAAGCTGCATACCGGAAGAAGAAATGTTCATACGCTCGCGCCACTTCCTCGATGTACTCGGGCGAGATGTGCGATTCGTCCCGCGACGCCTTCTTCGCGATGCGCGCGCGCAGCACTTCCGGCTTGGCCTGTAGGTAAATCACCAGGTCTGGAGCGGGAATATCGCTGGTCAGCGCCTCGTAGTAGCGCTCGTAGAGTTTCAGCTCTTCGTCATCCAGGTTCAGGTTGGCGAAGATGCGGTCCTTTTCCATCAGGAAGTCGGAAAGGATCGGCGCGGCGGCATCCACCGCCAGCGCCTCGCGCAGCCGCTTTTGGCGCTCGATGAGGAAGTACATCTGCGCGCGCAACGCCGAGCCCGGCTTCTCCTTGTAGAAGTCCGCCAGAAATGGATTGTCCTCGCAGTCGTAAATGCGCCGCGCATGCAGCCGCTCGGCTAGGATCTTCGCCAGCGTGGTTTTGCCCACGCGCAGCGGCCCTTCGATGACGATGAAGCGCGGAGGCTGCGGCCCGCTCTGGGTGGAGCGAGCGCGTTTGGCGGCGGTTTCGTTGGCGGACATTCGCTGTGTCTATACCGTTGTGCGCACTATTTGCCGCAACCTCGGTGTGGCTGCGGTCACACGCGCGGGATTATAGCAGAGCCGCCCGCGGAGTGGCGCTTGCGAACAGTGACCCTGACGGACCGGAACGCTGGACGTGGCGGTAAGGCTTTGCCAGAAAGTAGAAAACTTTTTCGCACAGTCTTCCTAGTACGAGGTAGTACGAGAGTCCTGAAGAGGGAGAAACGAGTGGTTCAGGGGTGCGTACCAGGAAAAATGTGACCAATGGGCCAGTGTCACCTGTACTTGAGGGCAGTATAGTGGCCACACTGCGAGTGGGGACCAAATTGCACTTAAGGCTCGCAGTAACTGAGGTGGCAAATGATCCTGGGAGCCCTTCTACTGTTCTTTCCCGTTCCGCAAACGGTGGACACCGCAAAAGTAGTCAACAATTCTCCAGCCGCCATTTCCGAGCGCGCGACAAAAGAGAATTCAGATTCGACGGCGCCAGCAGCTTCGACTGCGCCCGCATCGACGCTCGTCGCCTCGGCCGCTCCGGCGACAATTCTAGGCGATCTGCCGGCCGCCCCCGACCCGAAAGTAAAGTCCGACGCGGAACTCGCCGCCGAACCGGCGGCGATGCCGTTTCAGCCAGTGAAGCCGGCGGCGCGCAAACCGTATGAAACGCCGCGCCAGAAGAAGATCTGGTACGCACTTGCCGCGGCAGGCGGTGCGGGCGCAGGATTTGACGCTTGGTCCACGCGCCGCGCGATCTCCGGTGGATTCGGCACGGAAACCAATCCGTTTCTGCGGCCGTTTGCGCACTCGAACGCGCTCTATGCGGCGACACAGGTGAGCCCGTTGGTGATGGACTTCCTGGGCAAGAAGTTTATGACCAGCCAGCATCCGTTATTGCGGCGCGTGTGGTGGCTGCCGCAAGCCGCGGGTGCGAGTTTCTCGTTTGCGGCGGGCGCGCACAACGTTGGTGTCGTTCACTAAAATTATCCAGCTACAAGAATTCTGTAGCTAATAAAGATCCCCAGCTCTCAGCTAGACAAAAAAGCGTTCCGGGACCCTTCCCCCGGAACGCTTTTTTGTTTTGTGCTTCTTTTTTCAGCGCCAAATGTTGCGACGCTGATCATTCGATTTGTGATTTCGGCTTGCTTAATTCTCCGTGCGCCGATTTCAACTACGCCGATTTTTCCGGCCTAATTTCCTGCGGCCTAAATCGCGCGCGATCAGTCTTCGCTTGAACTATTTCCCGACGACCAGGACGACGAACGAACCGGGCTTCATTTTGCCGCGCCGCTCGCCGGGAGCGGGAGGATCGAAGTCGGCGGTGGGGAGAAAGATGTTGTGGGTCTTCAAGTCGAGACCCATGGTGCGGGCGCCGCGCTTGGTGGGGACGTTGTCGACGACGGTGTACTTGTCCGGTGAGTCTTCATGGACGACGTTCAGGGTGCCTTCTCCGGTGGAAGCGAAGGCGAGTTGCGTCTCCGGGTCGAAGCCGTTGGCGTCCACGCCTTCACCGATTGCAGGCGTGGCAACTACCTTGCCGGTATCCGCATCCATGACGACCATCATCTTGTTGTCGCAGCCAAGGAATAGGCGGCGGGTCTTGAGATCCATGGCGAGGCCGGAAGCTTCCTGGCCGGGCTTGATGGGCCAGCGGTGCGTTTCGGTAAGTTTCTGCGCGTCGAACTGGACGAGTTCGGAAGTGTCCTCGATGTTGACGAAGATGCTGCCCTTGCCGTCGGCGACGGCGAATTCGGGTTTGCCGCCGAGAGCGAGGGTGCCGGCGACGGAGCCGTCGGCGGCGTTGATGGCGGTGGTGTCCTTGCTTCTGCCGTTCAGGGTAAATATCCGCTTGGTAGCGGGATCGTAGATGATGGCGTCGGGGTTGGTGCCGGTCTTGACGGTGCCGATGGTTTTCAGAGTTTTGAGATCGAAGATGGTGGCGGTGTTGGCGCGGCCGTTGCTGGTGAATCCGCGGCCGAGATCGGCGGCGATGGCGATGCCGTGGACGCCCTGGGTGTCGGGAATGTCTCCGACGATGGCGTAGGAATCGGCGTCGATCACGACGACGTGCGAGCCGTGGGAGACGTAAAGGCGGCGGGCGGAAGAATCGACGGTGACATAGTCCCAGCCCTCTTCGCCGGGAACGGAGATGGTCTTAATGATGTGGTAGCCGGAAGCGCCGGGGGCGGGCGCGGCGGCATGAGAAGAGCGAACCGAAAAACTCGCTGCGAGGGAAAGGGAAGCGAGGATCGTGAGAAAAACGAAACGTTTACGCATGATTCTTTTATCTCCTAAAAGGGCAGCCGTCGTTCGAATCGTGGCTGGCACGAAAACTACACCGCTGGAGATAAACGCAGCATAAATCTTGGCGCTTCTGCTGGAGCAAGGCAACGGCGGCCAAGTGCGAAGCTGAATTGAGGGCGAATAGAAAAATCGTGCAGCAAGATCGAAAACTGCTGATGGAGTTGGGCTTCTTGCGGAAGGTTGGAACGGGTCCGACAGATCCGACAAAATAGTATGAACCGTTGCTGTGACAAACGGGGACAGAAAAATAGGAAGGCATCTGTTATGAATGTCGCTGCGTCAACGAAACGATTGTTGGTTTTCTTCCTTCTCCCTTGGCTTTTTCCGTGTTCGGAGAAAAACTATGCGAAGGTCATTCAAGAAATCGTTACCATGGAGTTTTCCACGCTACAAATCTATAGGACACTACTTTTTCGCTGCTGCAAGCGCAGGGGGCATTGGGTCTCCCCAACGAAGCAGGTCCCAGCCAGTTTGTTCCTCATCCGGCTGCGGTTTCGGGCTCCAAAGTGAGATCGTCCGGCGCATTCCTCTGGACGTCAAACCAACCTCATCTAAAAAAGTCACAACCCATATCTTGCGATTGGAAGCTCCGGCCAAGGCATCTAGAGCGTCTTCTACAGTTGGATCTTTCAGTTCTAGGTCAACCCTCGAGTTACCTGTAGCGCCGATGCTCATCTGACCATACTTTCTAGGGGTAATCAGCATATGGAGTTTGAAGGAAGCAATTTCAACGAATTCATCATGAGCTTCGAAGGAATGGATTCTTAGTTTTAGAAAATTCTGATTGTCGGGAATCAGGTCGCGCGACGGAGAGATTTGAACCACTCCGTTTCTTACGCGAACCTCGTAGCCCGGTTGCGCGCTGACAATGTTGTCGAGAATTTCTCGAACGGTCAGGTTCTTCCCTGTAAAAGGCGTTTTGGCAGCGGCGGTCGGAGAATCCACCCAAGCAATACCCATAGGAATCTGGAAATCATTGCTCACGTGAACCAGCGCTTCAACCAAACTGGACGGGCCCAAACTGTAGCTGGTCACGCGTTTGTCGAGGGTCGAACTAGGTTCTTGTGGTCTTGGTGAAAGAGCCGCCGCAGTCCCCGAGCTTTGGAGTATAAGGAGCAGCAGCATGAGTCTTGTAACCATCACGACACCTCACTGGACTTGCGTACCGTTGATTAGGACTTTTTCGCAATGCTCCGAAAGTTGCTGCACGATGCTGGAGGACGCAATGTGCTAGGTCTGTGTAACATCCGAAGGCCCTCCTGTCGTGCATACTCCGCCAACGCAACATACTAAGGAAAATCCTCCAAGTACCGCTTCGGTAAAGGTCCCGTCAGTATTCGTGTTGGCGTTACAAGGCCCGCTGTTGCTTTGGTTTGGCGAGCATGTGGTCGTGAGCGGCGTGCCTTGCAAGCCTAGGCCATCTGGACTGAATGTGCCAAACGAATCCCAAAATGACATCACATTTCGAATTGGCTGAGCCGGCGAGTCCTGGTCGTTGACTTGATATTTAAAGCTCACAATCGTGCCGCAGGGGTTGCTCGTGCATAGTTTCTCCGTGGTACCGGTTGCGCTTCCGGAAACCACTGAAAGGCTTGTCGGGACTTGAACATAGAAATCAATTTTGTTGCTATTTTGGCTGGAAACGGAGACGTAAATCGCTCCAACGTTGTTACCTGGGGTTGCGGTGTCAGAGATGATGAGGTCAAGCACAATCTTATTATCTGCAAATGACGTTATGTTGTTTACCTGAATCGCTGCTGGGGTGTTTACATGGCCTCCCGTAAACCCCTTGCCAGTAATCGTGACCGAGGAAGTTGTGGCGCCGATTAGTCCTCTGGACGGCGATATGCTGTCGATGTGAGGCGTGACGTTATCGGTGCCGGAGGCGTGTTGTTGGGTGTTGTAGCAGATGCGGCCGTGTTGGGTCATGAGGGCGCCCAACGTATCGGAGCTGGTCGGCCCGACGGCGACGCCGGTATGCGTTCCATCATTACCCACGGTGGCGATGGCGGTGTTGGCGGTGGTCCAGTTGCCGTAGAATTTGGAGCTGACATCGGTATCGTTTAGGTTGCAATCCGTGGCCCACACGCCGTTGGGTGAAGTGCCCAAGAAGGGGATGCCGAGGGGATCGAAAGTGAGGTAAGGGCCCGTGTAATCGCAGCAGGTCATGCAGCCGTAGGTGACGTGCCCGTAGGTTTTTTCGAAGACGACTTTACCTTCGAACAAGGTGCCCGCGATTTTGTCGTTCAGATCGCGGAATTCGTAGGAGCCCGAGGAGAGATCGGCGGGCAAAACTTTGCCGTTTTTGTCTGGCACGTGCTCGCGGATCAGTTTGCCGACGTCAATCCACATCTGGTCCCCCGCCTGCAGGGCTTGCTCCAAATCATACCGCGCGGTCCCCTGATTATAGAAGAGGGTGAGGGCGGCGCGGGTTGGCTTGGCGCCGCCGTTGCCTGCGGTCATCAGGGAGTTGTGCTGGGCGTCGTACTCCCACATGCCCCCTTCCCAAGCGAACGCAAGCTGATCGGAGAAGGGTGTCTGCGGGCCGTGGTGGGCGCTTTGCTCGTTTTTCGCACGGGCGCGGAACATTCATTGTGAAACCGGTCAGGCCTAGGAAATAAAAGGAAATCAGCGAGTTACGACCAAATTTGGCGAATCACTTTCTCCTTCTTTATTCAGCTGTCGTTCACATTTTCGCTCGATTCAGCATAATTGGTACCGCATTTCTACGACAGTCGAAGCTACGGCAAAAGCAGGCGCTGTTTGGCATTTCCCCAACTTCGAACGCCGCTTCGGGATAACTTCCGTGCAGCCGACAATTCGGGAGTCAGACGCGGGGTCTATTTGAGTGGCCTCGAACCACTGATAAGGATATCTACAAGTCTCCGCGCACTTTGCGGCCAGTCGGGGCCAGACGCCACATTGGAGACACCAATAAGCGCTCGAAGTAGATCGAATGGATCGAGGTCTGTCCGTATGTCGCCGCTCGCAATTGCACGCTTCACAAGCCCCTCAATCGCACCGGTAACTTGAGCACGCGAAGCTTCATACACCTTCGAGGGACCTCCGACGATGGTGTTCAGCGCCGGTGCGATGATCTGTTTCGTTTCGATGTACTGCACGAAGAGCAACATCCAGGCCCGCAATGCCTCAACGGGAGGCAATTTCCCGGAGAGCTGGCGTTCTGCCGCGGCCAGCTTTTCCACTTCAGTGTGGTAGACGGCTTCGAGAAGGGCATCGCGCGTCCCAAAGTGACGGTACAGGGTTCCCGCTCCGACCCCCGCGTCTTTGGCAATGTCGTCCAGGCTGGTGTTTGCGCCGTAACGTGTGAAGGCCTCCTTGGCGACTTCCAGAATGCGCTGGCGATTCCGTTGGGCATCGGTGCGCGGCTTACGCGGAGAAGGTTGGGAGCGTTTCGTCGGCATAAAAAAGATGTAACCGGGGACAGTCTCCGATTATCTAAAGGTTCGGAGACACTCTCCGTTTTATCGAAGTTAGCGTGGCTCGTCAATAGCGGCTGCCAAGGAAGGAACGCGAACGGGCCCACACAAGGAGGAAGAGAATGGCGAAGACTCTTGGGGCGACGTCAACAACGGAGGAAGTTTTGGGTGGCGTGAATCTGCAGGGTAAGCGGATTTTCGTCACTGGCGTTTCGGCTGGGCTTGGCGTGGAGACGGCGAGGTCTCTTGCCGCGCACGGCGCGCAGGTCGTCGGTGCGGCGCGGGATTTGACGAAGGCCAAAGCGGCGACCGACCAGGTGCGGAAGGACGCTGCGGCCAATGGCGGGAGTTTCGAGCTGGTTGAGCTCGACCTTGCCAGCCTGAAGAGTGTTCGGGCCTGCGCCGACGCATTACTGGCAAAGGGCGATTCTTTCGACGTGGTGATCGCCAATGCGGGAGTGATGGCGACACCGTTCGGACATACGGCGGACGGCTTTGAAACACAGTTCGGAACCAATCACCTCGGCCACTTTGTCCTGGTGAACCGGATTGCGCACCTTCTTCGCGTAGGAGGACGACTGATCAATCTGTCTTCTTCCGGTCACCGTTACTCGAACGTTGACCTTCAGGATCCCCACTTTGAGCGGACGCCCTATGAGCCATTCGTCGCGTATGGCCGATCGAAGACGGCAAACATCCTCTTCGCGGTTGCGTTCGACCAAAGGCATCGGGAGCGTGGCGTGCGTGCCGCGGCTGTGCATCCGGGAGGCATTCTGACCGAACTGGGCCGCCACATAGATCCAAGCCATATTCAAGGGATCATGGACCAGATAAACCAGCAGCTTGCGGCCGAGGGTAAGGGGCCCTTCCAGTGGAAGACCATTCCTCAGGGTGCCGCCACTTCCGTGTGGGCCGGTGTCGCGGCAACCGCTGACGAGATTGGCGGCAGGTATTGCGAGAACTGCCACGTCGGCAAGGTCGTTCCCGACCAGGTCACGATTAGCGCCATCAGCGAAGGAGTGCGCGGGTATGCGCTCGATCCGAAAAATGCTGAGGCGCTTTGGAAGAAAAGCGAAGAACTCGTCCGAGAGTCGTTTTAAACATTCAATATTCCAGTTATTTGATGCGAAGGAGCGATCGATGAAGGTTTTTGTTACGGGAGCAAGCGGGTACATCGGCAAGGTCGTGGTGGAGCACGCCGTTCGAGCGGGACACGTTGTTGAAGGACTTGCGCGCAATCCGGAAGCGGCGGCAAAGGTGTGGCAGCTCGGCGCCACGCCGGTCATGGGAGACCTGCAGTCGTTCGATGTGTTGGCTGGGGCGGCCTCGCGTGCGGACGCGATCCTGCATCTGGCATACATTCATGACTTCAGCCTCGATCACTCCATCGTGATTGATACCGAGGTGAAGGCCGTTACGGCACTCGCCAAGGGCGCGCGAGGGAAGCCGATCATCACGACATCGGGAACCGCGGTTGCAGCGCCAGCGCTCGATGGCCGCGAGACGGACGAGACGGCAGCGATCAACGAGGGCTTCGTGCTAGGCAAACGCGCTCGCGCTGAGCGTGCGGCACTCGATCTGGCGAATCAGGGTGCTCATATTGTCTGTGTCCGCCTGCCCCCATATGTTTACGGACGAGGTGGGAGCTACTTCGCGCCGATGCTCATGCGGGAAGCCGCGAAACACGGCGTTTCCGCTTGGGTGGAGGGAACCGTAAAGAGAACTTCTGCTGTAGACGTTGATGATGTTGCGCGCTTCTATCTTGAAGCTGCCCGGAGTGCGCCAGCGGGCTCGCTTTATATCTGTACGGGAGAGACAAATGTGACAACGCGGCAATTGGCCGAAACGATCGGGCAGGCCGTGGACGTGCCGGCACGCGGCTTGCCCCGCGCAGAAGTCGAAACGCTGTGGGGAGCGTTCCTGACCGGATTTGTGGATTACGACAACCGCGCCTCAAGCGCGAAGGCACGGCGTGAACTCGGCTGGCGGCCTCAAGCAAAGTATGGGTTGCTGGCGGACATCACAACGGGATCGTACTCTGAACTCGCAAGGGAACTCCGTCTGCGCAGTGTTCCAGCCAGGTAAGTTCCGCGTTAAGGGCAACCCGGAAGTTATCAGCTCGCCCGTTGGGCTAGCACAGTCAAACGCCCCCGTGGTTATTGACGGCCTGATTCCTGGTTTGTCAGCGACTCCGACGCGATGGTCGCAGGCCGTTGACCTGTAATCGTTGGGCGGCATGGTCGCGAATCATCCCTAGAAAGTGCCACGCTGTGAAATTCGTCTCACTTGAGGGCACTGCCGCATTCCTTAATGTGCAAAACTCGAACCTTTCCATGTAATCGTTGAACTACGTACAAACATGGTCAATATTCAGCCAGGATCCTACCGGTCCATGCTCTTGCGAAATGGATGCAACGTATGATGCTGAAATTCTTTTGGAAGGGGCAGCAATTCGCCCGCGTCTCTGGATCGGGTCGCCCAATCTACGAGATCCCGGTACTGCTCGAATTCTGTAATTTCTCCAAACCACTGCGTCCCCTGCTCGTTCGAGATAGTCACCACGTTGGGAAGGTCACACGGTCCGAGGCAGCCACTGATCGTCAATTGGACCCTCTTTAGCAACCCTCTGGCGCGCCACTCCTTTTTGAGCCATTCCACAGGAACCGGGGGCCTGCCGTTTTCGGTGTTTCCACAGCAACATCCTTGGCAAACCGTGAGATGCCCGATGACGAGCCGCTTGGTTGCCAGAGGATGTGTCGAGTCAGCAGACATACGTTGTCGCCTAGTCCCGCGCGACTGCGGGCGATTGGGAGAATAGCCCGCGCACCAAGCCACGGGACGAAGAGATCGGAGGAAGCAGCAGGGCGGAGTTCAGGATGAAAGTCATTTCGGAAGAAACGTGGATGAAAGCAGCCAGAAGGGGATTAAGAAAGCCAAAGGCGGCCAAGCCCACGCCGATGCTGTCAACGACCAGCGTTCCAACAAAGTTCTGCATGATCGTGCGGCGGCAACGCCTTGCGATCGAGAGAGTCTCGACGAGCTTTGAGAGGTCATTGCCAATGAGGACGACGTTCGCACTTTCTCGCGCAACGTCTGTGCCGGCACCCATCGCTATTCCAACGGTAGCCTTCATCAGAGCAGGAGCGTCATTGACTCCATCTCCCACCATAACGACGTTGTGGCGCGCCGCCGTGAGCCGGCTAACGAATGCAAGCTTGTCCTCCGGCAAAAGTTCAGCGGCAATCTCGTCTACTCCCAGTTTTCCTCCGATGTCTTCAGCCACGGCCTTGGAATCCCCCGTGAGAAGAACCGTCTTCAACCCCATCAATTTGAGATCTTGTATCGCCTTTGTTGCTTCGGGCCGAAGTGTATCGGCGACGACGAGAGCTCCGAGGAACTTGCCTTCTTGCGCCACGAAAATCTCCGAATCTGTCTTCGAGACCGCATTGGTCGGGAGTGCAATCCTGTGCCCCTCAAGAAAGAGCCTATTCCCAACGATGATTTCCACTCCGCGACGAACCGCAACGATTCCTTTTCCTGGCGTGTAATCGAATTTTTCAGGCTCTTCACCGGAGATTCCGATGTTTGACGCCTTCTTCAGAATTGCTTTCGCGACCGGATGCTCGGATCGCGATTCCGCAGTCACTGCGGCTTGCAGTAAGGAAGCGACTGGAACCCCCTCGACGGGACGAACATCAGTCACTTCGGGGGTGCCGTAGGTCAGAGTTCCCGTTTTGTCGAGAAGAATCGTATCGATGGTCGCTAGCGCTTCCAGATAGAGGCCGCCCTTAATGATCGAACCGAGTTGCGCAGAACGTCCAATCCCACCAAGAATTGCCAACGGTGTTCCCGCGGCAATCCCACAAGCACCGGCAACGATGACCACAGAAATTGTCGAGCGCATGTTGTGAGTGATCAAAAATGTAAGGGCCGCGGCTCCGAGCGCGAAGTAAACCAAATAGCCCGCGAGACGATCCGCGATTCCTTGAATGGGAGCACGCGACTTTTCCGCCCGTTCAACAGCGTCTATGATCTTGCCGAATGTGGTGTCACGGCCCATCCGGTCCACGCGGATTTCGAGCGCGCCGGACTGATTGATCGTTCCGGCGTACACCGACGCTCCTTCGCGCTTCTCCGCAGGCATAGATTCGCCCGTGATCGTTGCCTGATCGACGAAAGAATGGCCTCCGGCAACAACGCCGTCCACCGGAATTCGGGCACCTGGCTTCACGAGAACGATTTCGCCCACAGCGATTTCCTTCGTCTCAACGTCCTGCCAGGTTTTATTCCTGCGCGCCGTGGCGGTCGTGGGCAAAAGACCGACCAAATGCCGGATTGCCGTGCGCCCGCGACCGACCGTGAGTCCTTCCAGGATTTCGGCGACGAGGACAAACAGGGTGATGACGAGGGCCGTGAAGATTTCACGGATCGCCAGGGCAGCGACGATGGCGATGGCCATGGAAAGCTCCATCGTCATGCGGCGCTGAACGATATTTTCGTAGGCTTCGTGGAATATCGGGAAACCACCTACGAGCGTACAAATTACGCCGATACCAGTCAGGTAGGGATTGCGGGCTCCCCCGAGAAACCAGATAACGGCGGCCGCTACGGCTACAAACAGAACTCGGTAGATTTCTACCCGATTCAGCGCATGTTCGTGCTCGTGACCTTCTTCAAGGTTGTCGTGGTCTGACGGCCGGAGCTTCTGGGCTTTA
>Ga0210393_10000571_pt1 | contig 32895 bp, 29 predicted proteins | sample IncBWC27OmetaG_FD_160068 | JGI IMG/M metagenome (GOLD analysis project Ga0210393, IMG submission 160068) | Forest soil microbial communities from Barre Woods Harvard Forest LTER site, Petersham, Massachusetts, United States - Inc-BW-C-27-O ...
CGGAGCCTGGTTGTGAATCTCGAGCGTTCCACGTGGCGGAGGCGCCGTTACCGGAGATTTCTCCAGAGCTTGCGCTATAGCTATAAATGAGCCTGCGGCCATCCGGACTGCTGGCGTTGGAATTGACGGTGGAAGAGCCGCCGACTTTAACGCTCGAGGGATCCGCGGAGCATGAGATCACGGGTGGATGGGGCTCCTTTACGGTGAACCTGGCGCTGCAGGATGCGGTTCCATTTTTCCGGCCATCGCTCAAGTTGGCGGTGACCACGTAAGGGCCAGGCTGCAAGCCGGTGGTGTCAATCTGCGTGGAAGCGTCGGTACCGGCAACTTTTACGCCAGTGCCATTCCAGCCGTAAGTGATCGAATGCTTTGGATTGAAATTGGAACCGCTGGCCGTCGCGGTGACGGTTTCGCCCGCGAAGATTTCGGTCGGTTGTATGGAGCAGGAGGCGGAGGGGGGAACGGGAGGATTGGTGCCGGAACGGAAGACAATTCCAGCCGAAAGGCGCACGTTATCGCGAGTACCAGTTGTTCCGGCGGGTGAAGAAGGATCCTTGAAGCGGGTCAAAAGGTATTCCGCTTGGATGATGCGCAGAGCGATATGGCGGCTTACGTTGACGTCCAATCCACCTCCCAAGGCGGTGGCAAAGACGTTCTCGGAAGGGAGGGGGGTACAAAAAGCAGAACCGGTACAGCCATTGATGGTCACCGCGCGGGCGTTGGCGTCTCCAAAGAGGGCCTGCGCAAAGAGAGTGTAGCGAGGACGGCGCAAGGAGAAACGCGGACCGACCAAGTAGGTGAAGACTTTTCCGTCAGCACCAACATCGTGAGAGGCGCCGCCTGGTGGATTAAACGTGAGGGTTTTAGCGTGGTAGCCAGCGAAGTCGCCGACAAACCCGAAGTAGCGGTTCAGATTGAAGGCGAGGTTGGTGTCACCGCCCTGGACGTCGGCGATACGGTTTGACTGGCTCGTGGTGGGAGACAGGATATTCGAATAGCCGAGAAAGAGTTCCAGCCTAGGCGTGTCGCTGTCCCCACGCTTGGAATGCGGCACGGGCGCTGGAGCGGGAGCAGAAGGTGCGGGCTCGCCCGCGGCGTCAGGTGCCACGGGAGAATTGACAGTGCCATCCTTAGCGGTCGTGGTTACTGGCGTAGTAGCGGCTCCAGGCTTTGGAGTATCGTCAGCCCGGAGTGGGCAGGCCAGAATAAAGGCAACCGTAAGAGTGGCGAACATGCGCGCTGCAAATATCATCGTGTGCTCCTGACTTGTGCTTCGTGATGCGCGTGCCTCAATCCAAAGCATAAACTGTCAACCTCGCTGTGTTCGTCCTGAATACGGTGAAGCCTTATGGCACGTTGATGACGGTGTTGACCATGGTCACAGGTCCGACCAGGACCAACGCTCTGCCGTTGAGAGTGGTTATGGCCACGTTGCCAGCGGTAGAGAAGGTTATTCCCGCCATAGAAACGATGGTGCCTACCATGGTGCCGCCGCCGGCCCCGTTGATGGTCGCGGCACTGCCAACCTGCCAGAAGACATTTTGAGCCTGAGCGCCGTTGGTCAGGATCACGCTGCGCGGAGCTCCCGGCCCGCCTACGGTGAGGGAGGTCGCCATTTGGAAGACCCAGACAGCGTTGGCATTGCCCTGGGCGTCGAGAGTGAGATCGCTACCGGTCAACATGAACGAACCGCTAGCGGCCGTATAGACGCCTGGAGCGAGGGTATGCCCGCCAAGCTGACCTGCGCCTGGATCGGAGCCTGGTGGCAATGCAACCAAGCTGTTATAGGCAGCAAGAGTGTCGGCGGCGGCCTTCATGGCGATGGCAAAGGTGGCGGCAGTGCCCTCGGTGGGGCAGCCAACAGTGGGAGGCGGGGGAGCGGTGAAGATCTCTCCGCTGACTAGACCCTTGTTGAGAGTAGTTTCGGTGTATGTGCATCCCGGCCCGGGATCGTGGAAGCCAGTGACAGTGGTAGAGACAGCAGTGGTTCCGATATTTCCGTTGTTGATCATGGTCTCAATACCCTGGTTGGTAGTACCGGCAGTACCGCCAAAATCCCCAAAGGTAGAGGCCGATGCGAGGTTGATGGGCTGAAGACCCATTGCGGTACCTGTTGTAAAGGTCCAGGGATTCGGCACCGCACCAGCCGCGAGGGCGTTACCAAAGGTGTCTTTCGCGCCGATGGTCACGGTGGCCGTGTAGACCGTGTTCGCTGTGAGTGGGCTGGTGGGGGTAAACGTGGCAATGTCGGTTGCGGAAGCGTAGGTAACCGTTCCAGTGACGGAAGTGGCGCCCGGCGGGGCGGTAAGCGTGAAGGTGGCAGAAGTGAGGGTGGTGGGATCCATCGCTTTGCTGAATGTTGCGTTGACGGTGGCGTTGAGTGCGACACCGGTGGCCACGTTCGCTGGATTAGTGAGAGTGATGGTCGGAGGGGTCATGTTTGCCGTGGTGCCCGTCGTGAAGGTCCACGGATTGGGAACGGCGCCAGCTCCCAAGGCATTGCCAGCCAAGTCTTGGGCTCCCGTGGTGACGGTTGCGGTATATAGGGTGCTGGGTGCCAGATTCGCGGCAGGGGTGAAGAGAGCGGTGTTGCTTCCCGCGGCGTAGGTGACCGTGCCGGTGACGGCGGCCGCGCCAGGCCCGGTGAGGGTAAAGGTGGTGGTGGTAATCGTTGCGGCATTCATGGCGGTACTAAAGGTCGCTGAGATTTTTTGGTTGATGGGGACGGCCGTCGTGGTATTCAGGGGATTAGTGGAAATGATCGTGGGCGCGCTCGATTGTATGGTGGTACCGGTCGTAAAGGTCCACACAAAGTTGGCAGCCAACGCGTTTCCTGGCGCACTCATAGCTCCGGTGGTGATCGTGGCTGTATAAACAGTGGAGGCAGTAAGATTGGCTGCTGGCGTGAAGACCGCGGTGTTGCTTGCCGCAACGTAAGTGACTGTGCCGGTTACAGCGGTTGCGCCGGGCCCAGTTACTGTAAACGTTCCTACGGTGATGGTTGCCGGATTCATGGACTCGCTGAAAGTGGCGGAAATCTTTTGGTTCAGAGGTACGCCGGTCGCCTTGTTCTTGGGGATCGTAGAGGTCACCGTGGGGATGGTGCCGGTGGTAAACGTCCAAACGAAATTGGCTGCGAGTGGATTGCCCGCAGGATCCGTGGCCCCGGTTGTAATGACGCCGGTGTATGTGGTGCTGGGGAGCAAATTGGCTGCGGGAGTAAAGGTGGCAGTTGTGCCGGAGTAGGAGACCGCGCCCGATATCGCGGCGCCGCCAGCCGGAGTTAGAGTGAAGGTCACGGTATTGATGGTCGTGGGATTCATCGCCTCACTGAAGGTCGCGGTGACAATCTGGGCGAGCGGAACGCCGGTGGCCAGATTGGCAGGGGTCGTGGAGGTAACGGTGGGCACCACGAATCCGGTACGTTCTCGACCGCAGGCGGTCATGACGAGGGCCAAGAGGAACGCCGAAATCCAAATTTCGCAGACCTTCAATTTGCGCATTAGCATCTCCTAATCAACCGATAATAAGGCGTTGCAAGCCTCTACCCGCGACAACGGAATATACTGAAGCGCACACTTCTCGTCTGTTCTATATTGAACATAGTCAAGCCAATGCGGTGGAAGAAGTTGATTGTTCTGTTTTGCACAGTTGCGAAAGAGGTTTCTTGGGTAAGCTGGCGGTGGGCGCAGAGCGGCAACGGGGCTCCGGCGTTTCCATTTCCATATGAAACCAAAAAGCGTCAGGAAAAACGGGAAGGTCGACTCATTCAACCCGCAGATTTTTCTCGATACGGCAGGAGTATCGAGAAAGATCAAGGAATTCCGAAGAAACGAATCGATCTACTCGCAAGGCGACCCTGCGGACAGCGTGATGTACGTCCAGATGGGGGGCGTAAAACTGTCGGTGGTGAATGGATCAGGAAAAGAAGCAGTAGTGGCGATGTTTGGTCCGACTGACTTTTTTGGCGAAGGGTGCATGGCGGGCCAGACGGTCCGGATGGGTACGGCCAAGGCCGTCACGCCAACCACAGTTCTGGTGATGGAAAAAAAAGAACTATTGCGCGTATTGCACGCGGAGCATGAGCTATCGGACCATTTCATCCGGTACATGCTGGCGCATAACATTCGAGTCGAAGAGGATTTGATCGATCAACTCTTCAACTCCAGCGAAAAACGCCTGGCGCGCACGCTGCTGCTGCTGGCGCGTTATGGAAAACTAGATCAGCCAGTACGCATACTGCCGAAGGTTTCGCAGGAGACCCTAGCAGAGATGGTCGGAACCACGCGTTCTCGGGTGAACTTCTTCATGAACAAATTCAGAAAACTAGGATTCATCGAATACAACGGAAAAATCAAGGTCAATAAATCGTTGTTGACGGTCGTCCTGCACGAGTAGCGCGGCGCGTTCCTCCCCGATTACTGGAACGCGACCCAAGAATCGGCCGTAACACCGGTGGTCCAAGCGCGTTCGAAACGAATACTTCTTGGGAAATCCTGCGGTGAGAATCCCGCGGGTGCAGTATTGACAGGAGATTGCATGTCCTTGCCAAAAACATCACCCCTCACAGAAACCATCGAGTTGATTGAATCTACGTCGCTCGTTCTAGACGAGAAGCCAGTGAAGTTTACACTCGCAGCGCTGCGCCCGGTTCTGCCGGGGAGAATCGCCATCGTGGGAAATTATCTACCGCGGCATTGCGGAATAGCTACGTTCACGACGGACTTGTGTGACGCCATACACACGGAATACGGCGCCATCGAGCTGATGGCACTTCCTGTAAACGACACGGAAGAGGGTTATAAGTATCCGCCCAGGGTGCGCTTCGAGTTGGCAGAAGACAGCCTGGAGTCCTATCGCGAGGCTGCTGATTTTCTAAATTTCAGCAATGTCGATTTGGTTTGCCTGCAGCACGAATTTGGAATCTTCGGGGGCCGCGCCGGCGGGCACATCCTTGAACTCCTCCGGCGGCTGCAGATGCCGTTCGCCACGACGCTGCACACCGTACTTCGGGACCCAACTTCCGACCAACGCGCGGTCATGGGGGAAATTGCAACGCTTTCGGACCGCCTGATCGTGATGAGCCAACAGTCCGCAGAGATCCTGCAGGAGGTGTTCCGCGTACCGAACGACAAGATCGATCTGATTCCGCACGGAATCCCCGATCTGCCGTTCACGGATCCCAGTTTTTATAAGGATGGATTCGGGACGGAAGGAAAAGACGTATTGCTGACCTTTGGGTTGCTCTCGCCAAACAAGGGCATTGAAAATGTGATCAAAGCACTGCCAAGAATTTTGTCACATCACAGCAATGTCGTTTACATGATCTCCGGAGTAACGCACCCGCAAATCCTGCGGCGCATGGGCGACCAATACCGAGATTACCTGCAAAAGCTGGCGAAGGATCTGGGCGTGGAAACGAACGTGATTTTCCGCAACCGATTCGTGAGCCCGCAAGAAAGAGTGGAATTAATCGGAGCAGCGGACATCTACATCACACCGTACAAGCATAAGGCGCAAGTGGTATCCGGGACGCTGGCGTATGCGCTGGGGGCCGGGAAGGCGATCATATCAACGCCATATCTGCATGCGACGGAACTCCTGGACGACGAGCGCGGGATACTTGTGCCTTTTGACGACCCCGAAGCGATAGCGGCAAAAACGATCGAACTGCTGGACAACGACACCGCCAGACACGCGATGCGGAAACGGGCGTATCTCTATGCGAGAGAGATGGTCTGGAGCCGTGTAGCGCAGAAATACATGAAGAGTTTTGAGCGCATCTACAACGAACGTTTGCGAAAGCCGCGCGCGACATTTTCCGCGCAGAACACAGAGAAGTCGCTCGACCGTCTCCCCGCCATCAAACTGGATCATCTGCATCGAATGACGGACGACACGGGAATCATCGAGCATGCCGTCTTCATCGTGCCGAACTATCCGGAAGGCTACTCGACGGATGACAACGCCCGCGCGCTGATTGTAGCAATTCTTTTGGAAGAGTTCGGAGCAGACGCGCCCAAAGACACCGTGGACTTGGCCTCGAGGTACCTGGCCTTTCTTTGGCTGGCGTTCGATCCAGTCACGAAGCGCTTCCGAAACTGTTTGAGTTACGAACGGCAATGGCAGGAAGTGGAGGGCTCAGAAGACAGTCACGGCCGAGCGCTGTGGGGCCTGGGAACGGTTCTCGGGCGATCCAAGGACGCGGGTTGGAGGGGAACCGCTGGGCGCATGTTTGAGCTGGCACTTCCGGCGGCCATGCAATTTAAGAGTCCCCGCGCCTACGCTTTCGCGTTGCTGGGACTTCAGGAGTATCTGGACTCCTTCCCTGGGGATCGCGCGGCCGTGAGTGCGTCGGATGAGTTGGCCAATCGATTGCTTGAAGCCTATCGAGCCAACCGTTCCACGGAATGGAATTGGTTTGAACATGTACTGGCCTACTCCAATGCGAGATTACCGCAAGCGCTGATTCGAGCAGGAATGCGAGCAGGAAACGACGAGATGGTGGCGGCGGGGCTGGAAGCGCTGGAATGGCTGATTACCAAGCAGCGTTGCGAGACGAAGGGCCATTTCGTGCCCATCGGATCGCAGGGTTTCTATTCGAAGAATACCGAGAAGGCGCGCTTTGACCAGCAACCGGTGGAAGCGTGTGCGATGGTCTCCGCATGTCTGCAGGCCTATCGGGCAACGGGGAAGGGCCGCTGGCGGAAAGAGGCGTGGTGCGCTTTTAATTGGTTCTTGGGAGACAACGATCTCCAGATCGCTCTGTATGATCCGGCGTCCGGCGGCTGCCGAGACGGACTGCATCCAGACCGCGCGAATGAAAATCAGGGAGCGGAGTCCACGCTATCCTTTTTGATGGCGCTAATGGAAATGCGCAGGTTGGAAGAAACTGATGGCACGGAAAACAAGCTTTGAAGAGCCGAACGGTAACTTTTTGTTTTGAGACAAACGCTGAGAAATCGATTCTCTAAGTTAGGTGAAATTAATGACTAAGCCAGTTATGAAACAATACGAAACGCTTTTTCAACGGCATCCGGGCAACCCAATCCTAACGGGAAAGGACTGGCCTTACTCCATTAACAGCGTTTTTAATGCCGGCGCCACACTTCTGCCGGATGGTTCCACGCTGCTGCTTTGCCGCGTAGAAGATCGCCGGGGACTTTCGCACCTGAGTGCGGCGCGGTCGGTGAATGGGATCGATAACTGGCAAATCGATCGGGAACCGACACTTATGCCCGATCCTGAAAATTACCCCGAGGAGGTCTGGGGCATTGAGGATCCGCGCATTACTTTCGTGCCGGAGCTTAAGAAATTTGCCGTGGCCTACACTTCCTACTCTCGCGGAGGTCCGGGAGTGTCATTGGCGCTTACGGAGGATTTTAAAAGTTTTGAGAGATTTGGGGTTGTGATGGTGCCAGACGACAAAGACGCAGCACTCCTTCCGCGAAGGATTAACGGCTATTGGGGCCTAATCCACCGACCCATGACGCCCTTAGGAGCGCACGTGTGGATCTCTTACTCGCCGGATATGCGGCACTGGGGAAACCACAAACTGATGCTGGAAGCGCGGCGCGGGGCTTGGTGGGACGCCAACAAAATTGGGATGTCGCCACCGCCGATAGAAACCGCCCGAGGCTGGCTGATGATCTATCACGGTGTGCGAAGGACGCCTTCGAGTTCCATCTACCGGCTGGGCCTGGCGCTGTTCGATCTTCAAGAACCGGAGAAGTGTCTGGTCCGCGGGGATTCCTGGATGTTTGCGCCGGAGGCGGATTACGAGCGCCACGGCGATGTGCAAGACGTGGTATTTCCATGCGGCTACACGCTGGCAAAAGACGGCGACACGATCAATCTCTATTACGGCGCTGCGGATTCTAGTATTGCCTTGGCACATGGCAGCATTCGGGCGCTACTGAACTGGCTGGACGCGAATGGCCATTCGGAACATAGCAGCGACCGGCGCCACAAATAAAGCGCTCTTGGAATTGCTCAAGAACTCCCATCCAGAATTGCTCACCTCGGCTTCGATCGTGGCCGAAGTTGTATGCCAAGGGGCAAAAAAATAAGAGGCCACTCGGCAAAGGATGGTGCAGATGATGCGACCTTTGCGGATGGCCCCCTGGTAAGCGTACAGCGGAGAACTTCACCAAAGCAGGCTTCTGAAGATGGACAACCCGCCGGGAGGAGAAAAATCCCGGCGAGCTGCCGACTATAAACTACCGATTCGAAGCAGCGTGCTCCGATTCGTTGTGGGGTGCGCTCTTCTGCAAGACATTAACGAGCTGACGGCCTGCGCCCGTTACGTGAGTATCATGGCCCCTAACGATATCCTTGGCCCTGACAGGGTGGCCATATACGTCTGCACTAGCGTCATCGTCCGGACGGATGGTTGAGCCTTCCAGAGAAACTCCGGCAAAGACGCCGCGAGAACGCGAATAGCTGAGAATTTCAGCTTTCATCCAAGCGTCGGTGTTTGCAGAAGCGTCGCGGCCCAACGGACCCGCGGCAACGGAGGCATCTCCGCCCAATTTAACCTTGCTGCTGAGAATCGATTCCATGCCGCTGTCGTTCATGACCAGCAGAACCAAGTCGGTGGCCTCGCCGCCGATTTGGAAGCCGATACTGCCGCCTTCCAGGGCGTACATCGCTGGGGCGCCCCAAGGTCCATGGAAGTGCTCGCCCGTGCGGCAAACCATGGCCCCGCGACCGTAGTCAGCCCCTACTCCGAAAGCGAGTTTTTTCACGGAAGGGATTACGATGACGCACTCGGCCTTTTCCAGGAGCTCGTGCGGAATGTTGTCCGGGACGTTCAGAACTTCCTGCATGACGATGCCGCACTCTTCGAGGCGCCGCTGTTCCTTGTTCAGTTTATTGGCATACACTGCACCTGCTGCCAGCGTGAGACATGCTGCGGTAACTAAGTATTTTTTCATTGCTGACCTCCAAGGTCGATGCTTCTTTTGCTGACGTTTTGTTCCAAAAATGTTTTGGCTGAAGGACTTTCAACACGTTTAAGTCACGAGAGGGCTATGCGTTACCCGACTCTCAGGCGGGCGCTATTGCAGTATCGAACTAGGAACGCTTTTTGCCACCAACGACTAGCAGGACAATGCCTCCAACGAGCGCAAGGCCTCCAAGAATTGGCGGGACCGAAACTCGCTCCTGCTCGTCTGCAGTGGCATGAATTGGGCCTACATCGAAGACCTTTTCTCGACGCGTGTAATTGAATCCGTGATAGACAAGGGCCAGCCCACCCAGAGCAATCAAGAGAATTCCAATCCAAGAGATCGGTTTCATAAGAATTGCCGTGCCGCTAAACCGACCGTCTGTTGCCTTGAATCAAATTAATGACGAAGATGGCCAGAGCCACGAGCAGAAGGATATGAATGAATCCGCCCAGCGTGTAGGACGTGACCATGCCAAGGAGCCAGAGGACGCACAACACAACTAAAATTGTCCAAAGCATTGGTGTTCCAATCTCACAAGAAATCGCCGCTGACCGCGCTTGTGCCGCACCCCGAGTTCGTTTTAGTGATCTCTATGGGATTAGCAATGGTGAACGCATCCAGAAATTTCGTCTGTTCACTTGAGCACACTCTTGGTGATTTCCAACGAGGGTGAATGGATTAAGGGAAGGTATTGCGAAGCAGGATGGAGTCCCTTGGGGCCACGCCTTGGAAACGAAGGCGAACATTCTTGATCCTTACATGATGTGCCAAGGAGGTTGTGCTACGGCGTTTGATCAACTTCTTGGGCATGGACGACGAACCGCTTGGGCGCCGAACCAATATAGTGAAACGGAAAACAGGTCAATAAAGTGAGGTCGTGACCTGTAGAAGACTCCAGAGCGCCGATGTAGGTTGGGGCAACAACTTGAATCGACTCGACGCGGTACTCGAAAGTGCGTTCTGGTGTCTTGAATTTGATTTGATCGCCCAAGCGAATATTGCGAAGGGGACGAAATAAAGTGTCGCGGTGCCCGGCCAGTGCGACATTGCCCCACTGGCCGGGCAAGGCCGAATTTGCAAGGTGACCTACAGCTCGCCGCAAGTTCGCAAGAGAGTCGCCCTGGACGACGATGGCGTTGAGCGCAAGGCGGGGGATCTGAATTTCGCCGATGACATCACCGTCCGCCAAAACGCGGGGTTCCGTGGGAACGCCAGCATGATCAAATTTTATTAGTGCGGCAGCCTGATAGGCATGCGAATCGGCAAAGACGAAGCCGGCATAGGCCAGGGCGAAAATTCCCAAGGAAAGAAAAAAGTAGCAAGTCACATGGAGGATGCTTTTCAATGTTGATGAAATTGGGCTGATTGGCCGAGAGTGGAGATTCATTGGGTGCCCGGCTCCAATTGCGCCGTTGGCTGCTTCTCCGGTGCGGGCGAATATCCCTCTCGGGTTCGCACGTGCAACCGGCCACGGCCTGGCGCAGCAACCTTCACTTTGACTTTTCGAAAAACGTCGGCACGCACGAGGTTTTGCGGTATGTAGCCGAGTGTGTATTGCTCGCGAAGATCGCGGGCGATTTCCGCCGCTACGGTTGCCGCGGACTCGCCTTCCTTCGGGAAATAGGCGATCCCCCCCGTGTCATTGCAAAGCCGCCGGAGAAGGTTTGGGTTTTCATCCGCGCTATTCGAACCGACCAGAGCAATGGCATAAATCAGAGACTGCGATTGGCGGGCCGCTGCGAGCACCTGGGAATACTTGAGATGGCTGGCGTTGTCCCCACCGTCGCTGATGATGATGAGCGCTTTCTTCGGGAGATGACCGTACTGCAGATGATGGAGACCCTGACTGACGGCATCGTAAAGCGCGGTTCGCCCGCGGGCGGAGACGGCTCTGAGTGCATGATCGAGTTCCTTTGGGTCGCGGGAAAACATCTTCCCTTCCATGAGCTGCATCGAAACGTCATCATTAAAATCGACTACGAACACTTCATCCTCGGGATTGCTGGAACTTGCGAAGGAATTTACGGCGGCGACGACATCCGCCATCTTGGCGCCCATGCTCCTGCTGTGGTCCACGATGAGCCCAACAGTCACCGGGGTGTCCCGTTCATCGAATACCGTGAGCTTTTGCAGCTGGCCTTCTTCCATAACGTGAAAGTCTTCAAGCTTGAGGCCAGCGACAAATGTGCCGCGCGCGTCTGTGACCTTTACGGGCAGCAGGACAAGATTTACGGCCACGGCAATTTTTGCCTGGGGCTCAGCGGCTGTCGGCGAACGCTCGGTTGCGAGAGATGGAAAGAAACCGAAGGTGCCTAGAAAAAACAGAGAAGGAGCGAGAGATAGATGCCCTTGGCACAGATGTTGCGTGCGGGGAATTGGAAAGAACATCAAGGCGTGACTTTCTCGCGAAGCGGAACGTGATCGCGGTATCACGTCCGCGGCGCGGGGAGTTACATTCGCTTACGAAGCGAGTTTGAGGAAAAGCTTCAGGCCGAGAGCGACGCTGATGGACAATCCACCAAGCAGTGCAATCAACGGCATAGAGCTTGCTGTTTGTGGCAATTCTTTGGCGTCCTGGACCTCCACAGCTGGAGCCGGGGTTGCGACTTCGGCGGCAGGCATTGTGGTACCTGCGGCAGGAGCTGCGGCTTGTGCGGCTGGTGGAGTCGTCTCTATTGCCGTGTTTACTTCGACTTCTTTTTGCTCCGGCGTTTCGGCGACGATGGGAACGGTCTTTATCGCGCTGTCATCTATGGTCTCGACAGCGGCGGCTGGAATGATTTCCTTGTTGGCCTGCGCCAGCTGAATCGCGCGCGCCTTGGGATAGACAAATTCTTGTCCGAAATTGTCGCCAGGATAGAACCAGGCGCGGAGGGCTTCCGGAGAATCGCCAGCGCGCTCGCTAAATTTAATTACGGTATCGCCCTTTGGTTGCAAACGGTAGTCATTGATAGCCAGAATGGTGGCGATGAGCTGACTTCCGTCCGCGTTGAAGATCTGAACGATGTGACGGTCGGAAGGCGAATCCAGCAATTGAAACGTATAAGTCCCGGCGGGAAGGATTTGCCCGGGAATTTCCACGCTTTGGCTGAAGGTGACGACGGTTTTCTTATTCCATTCATCGGCTCGAGCGCTGGGCAGCACGGTTGCAGTGAACAGCGTTATCATGAGCAATGAAAATAGTGCCTTTGCAATTCTCATGTGAATTTTCTCCTTAAACTTGTATGGCTTCTTTCCGGTTTGGTGGCGTAGGACGAACCAGAGCATCAAACGATAGGCGACGGGGTTTGCTCTAAAGTCTTCTTGCTTTTATCCCACAAGAACATGTTGGACAAAATCGCGCAGCGAAGCTGTGCAGATAAGCACATGATTGCGTTTCTATTGAAAATAGATCTAAAAGCTTTATGGTGAGCGCCGGGAATCGACCGGCATCAACTTGCTTTGCGGAGTTCGCCTACGAGCTTCGCGGCTTCTTTCATTCTGTCTCTGTAGAAACTCGGGCCAATCAAGACTCTGCCCTCTCCAGCGCGCAGATGTTCCTTGATTCCTTTGCCAGGAACAAGGAGAGCGTCTTGTAGGTCTTGATTTCCTTCTCGAGAAAGTTAATTGCAAGTTGTTTAGAATCATTCATCGCTGATCTCCTGCTTGATGCATTTTGGTCCCGTCGCCTTCACTTACGACGAATCAAGTTCGGCGAGAGAGTGAAACCGCGGATCGCCCCACGCGGTACCCCATCTCGGACCCATCCAACATGCGCACTCGGACCGCAATGCCATCGATCGGCGTGAGCGTACTTCGCTATATGGAAACCCGCTCACCAAGAAACTATATGCGGCCCAGAAGTACGAGAACGACAACAATCAGGAGAACTAAACCCAATCCGCCGGTCGGCATGTATCCCCAGTCTCGGCTGTGTGACCAGCGGGGTAAAGCTCCAAAGAGTGCCAAGATTAGAAAAACCACCAAGATTGTTCCAAGCATCGCGCCTTCCTTCTCAAGTAAATTAATCCAACAATTATCAATCGCTTTAGCCGAGGCGTATTCTCGAAAGCGAATGAAAGAGTCCAAACACATTCAACAGCCACAACACCACGACAATCACCACCACGGCGTTCAAGATGGACTTAATGCTGCCTGCCATGGGGATGAAGCTGTTCACCAACCATAAGAGGACACCCACTACGATTAAAGCTAATAGAATTTGAATGAGAGGCATTCTTTTACCCTTCCGTCTTTACTGCCAGACACTTCCGCATTGCTTTCAAAAACTGATGCATGCTCTGGCCGACTCACAGAGCAGGTAATCTCTTCATTGCAGCGAAGGGCGGGATTCTCGATCCAAACAGGTGGTGCGATGAAGGTGTTGTTCTAAGCCCCCAGCGATTGTGCAGGTCCTGGAAATCTAACTGAAGGGTATGGACTGACCAACACCAAAGTCCCTTTTCTGCAGCACCATCCTAGTGTTCGGCCAAGAGCAATTCTGTTCACTTGTATACAAGTCGCGAGAATCGGCGCCCAGCCGCATATTGGCGGCAATCGTCGGCGATGGAACATGCTCCCAACGAAGGCTTTCAGATAGCCTGGCTCCGCCCGAAGTGTCCAATTTACAAGTTACGAGTGCAACGGACTGTGTCTCGAATTGTACAGAGTTCCTATATCGTGGCCTGTACGATGACTCAACTCGGATTACCCATTACTGAAAATTAGTGCCCGGTCTAGCAGAAATACATCCTCGTCGCAGAAGGAGAACCAAGATGGCGCAAGCACTTTCTCAGCCACTTCCGCCTTCGGAAACCCTAGTGCTCAAAATGCTGTCTCAGGGCGCACCGATGATGGAAGTCTTAAACGAACTTTGCAATTTCATCCATGCGAAGTCACCTGGGGTAATCCCCGGCGTTCTTTTGCTGGACGCTGATGGAAGGCATCTCCGTCTTGCCGTCGGCCCGAAAATTCTCAAGATCTGGAACCAGGAGTTCGAAACCCTTAGAGTGCCCGTCGATGCTGCATCACGCTGCAAATCCGGACATTATGAAGAGGCCATTCCAGTTGCCGACATGAGAAGCGATCCTGCGTTTGCAACTTGCTGGAGCGTGGCCCTTACTCATGGAGTTCAAGGAGCATGGTTCGCGCCGATTTTGTCCAAAAACAGAAAAATTCTCGGAACTCTGATCTTTTTCTATCCCACGGCACAGGCTCCGGACGAACGAGACCGCGATCTCATGGAACAGGCCATACACATGGCCGTCATTGCGATCGAGCGCCACAGCAACGAAGAAGAGTTGCGGGACTTTTCCAGGCGCCTCTATCAATCTCAAGATGAAGAGCGCCGCCGGATTGCACGCGAGCTGCACGACAGCACGGGGCAAAAGCTGGCCGCTTTGGAAATAAACTTGTCGAGGGTAAAAAAGAGCGTGACGACGCAAGCCCATGAACTAGAAAATCTTCTCTTGCAATGTTCCTCTCTCACCAGAAACATTTCCGATGAACTTCGGACTCTTTCCTACCTCCTTCACCCGCCCCTGCTCGATGAATGTGGTCTAAACACGGCAATCCAGTGGTACGTCAGCGGGATCAATCAGCGCAGCGGCCTTGAGGTCGAGGTGGAAATGGCTCACGAACTGTGCCGACTCTCTGAAGAGGCCGAGCTGGCAATCTTCCGGATCGTGCAGGCCAGTCTCACAAATGTTCATCTCCACTCTGGTGCTCGCAAGGCTAAGGTAAAGGTGGAGCAGAATCCCAACGGAGTCGTCGTAGCGGTCAGTGACGACGGTCAAGGCATACCGGACGGCGTACTGGATCATTCGTCGCACACGAAGACGCTTGGGATTGGCATCACAGGCATGCGGGAGAGAGTGAAGCAGCTCGGCGGCCACCTGGAGATTGAGACGAGCCGCAAAGGTACTCGTGTTCGCGCGACCGTCCCCGACCGGCACTTCCGGATCTCCCCAGCTCCGGAAACTGCGAAAATGTCATGTTAGATGGGTCGGCAACCCGGAAGTCATTCCGCTGTTCAGGGAACCATTGCCGTTAAGCCAGAACCTAGCTTTTAGGCTGCGATAGCAAATCATCACTGCCGGAACCGATTGAAGGTTGCTTCGAGCTAAGAATTCCTCAGCGTCTCTTGCCCGGAACTCAGCCCCCGCCTCCGTATATCCCGCCAACCGAGAGCGCTCCTAGATGGCCTGCAAGTACTCTCATCGCCCTTCATTTCCCTACTTGATCCTCTCAACGGCGCAGTTTTGCACATGTGACATCTTAAATGACGCGATACGCTTTCTGGCAAAGCGCATCTGTTTTTGTTATCCTTGGTCAAGGATAGGTACAGGGCTGTATCCCACTGGCCGCAACGAGGCCACCTTTCATAGGGTCAGGGAACGGCACCGGAGGCCACAATGAGCGTTGTTCCAAATTCGGGCAGCGGAAAAATCACCGTGCCCGGTCTTCTGCAGCGTAAATCCAAGGCCGCAGATTCCCAAACAAACGAACAGAAAATTACTTGTCTCACGGCCTACGACTATCCGACCGCGCGATTGCTCGATGAAGCCGGCGTGGATGTTTTGCTGGTCGGCGATTCGCTCGGCATGGTCGTGCTCGGACAAGAAAATACCTTGTCCGTAACCGTCGACGAGATGCTCCACCACACGCGCGCCGTCCGGCGCGGCACACACCGCGCGCTCGTCGTCGCCGACATGCCTTACGGCAGCTATCATACGGACAACGCCGAATCGCTCCGCAACGCCGTGCGCTTCGTAAAGGAGGCGGGCGCGGAAGCGGTGAAAGTCGAAGGCGGCGAACGCCGTCTCGAATTGATTGTGCGGCTGACCGAAGCGGAAATTCCTGTAATGGGCCATGTCGGCCTCACGCCGCAATCGGTCAATGCGCTGGGTGGCTATCGTGTGCAGGGAAAAACACCGGACGCCGCCGAACAATTACTGCGCGACGCGCATGCCGTAGAAGCAGCGGGAGCGTTTGCTGTGGTGCTCGAAGCGGTTCCCCGCGAACTTGCCGCACAAATCACGCGCGAGTTGCGCATTCCCACCATCGGCATCGGCGCGGGCCCCGATTGCGACGGTCAGATTCTCGTCATCCACGATCTGCTTGGCCTGACCTTTGATCAAACACCGAAATTCGCGCGGCAGTATGCGAACGTCGGCGCAATGATTTCCAATGCTGTGCGTGAGTATTGCGACAATGTGCGCAGCGGGGGTTTTCCCTCCGATGCGGAGTCGTATCACGCACCACAACAAACGCGAGGCCGCAAAACCGTTCCGATCGTTAGTTAAGGGGTCCAGTTAAGAAAATCTTCGAAGGCTGGGAGAAGCAAAAATGTCACCCGAAGACATGCGCGCGCTATTCGACTACAACGCCTGGGCGAACCGCCGCGCCTTGGACGCGTCGTCGAAGCTCACCACCGAGAAATTCGTGCAGCCGCTGGGTTCCAGTTTCGGTTCCGTGCGCGACACGCTCGCGCATATCTATGGCGCTGAATCGATTTGGCTGGAGCGCTTTCAAGGAACTTCTCCTTCCGGTTTTCCTGACCTATCCGGTTTCACCGACGCCACAGCCCTTCGCGAAGCGTGGATTCCACTGGAAAATCGCACGCTCGCTTTCGTCGGCGGACTTGCGCAAGCGGATCTCGACCGCGTGCTGGAATACAAAACCTTTAAATTCGGCACGTACAAGAATCCGCTGTGCCAATCGATGCAGCATCTCGTAAATCACGGCACCTATCATCGCGGCCAAGTAACAACGCTGCTTCGCCAGCTCGGCGCAGAACCGGTGCTGACGGACTTGATGCATTTCTATCGCGAGCGCGCGGTCGCCGCCAGCGCGTAAATCTCTTGGAACACCCCTTCTCTTGGAAACCATCCGAACGATTGCCTGGATGAAAGAACAAGCGCGGCTAGCGCGCGCCGAAAGCCGGATCATCGGCTTTGTGCCGACGATGGGCGCGCTGCACGCGGGCCATTTGTCTTTGGTGAAACGCGCGCGCCAGGATTGCGCGCCGGTGATTGCGTCGATTTTTGTAAATCCGAAACAGTTTGGACCAAAAGAAGATTTGGCGAAATATCCGCGAACGCTGGAAGCCGACTCCGAGAATCTATCGCTCGCGGGCGTCGATTTTCTTTTTTTGCCAGGAGCTGCGGAAATTTATCCGCCGGGATTTTCCACCTACGTTACCGTCGAAGGGTTCAGCGATCGCCTCGAAGGCCGGACGCGAGCGGGGCATTTTCGGGGCGTGGCTACCGTCGTTTTAAAATTGCTGGAAATTGTGCAGCCGCACTTTGCGTACTTCGGACGGAAGGACGCGCAGCAGGCGCGGATCATTTCGCAGATGGTGCGCGATCTGAATCTGGATACGGAAATTGTTTTGCATCCCATCGTTCGCGAGGCGGACGGCTTGGCGATGTCCTCGCGCAATGCGTATCTGAACGCAGAGGAGCGCAAAGCCGCGGGGGTGCTGCACCGAGCGCTGGAAGCGGTGCGTCACGAGTTATCTGCAGGAGTTCGCGATTCGTTTCGATTGCAAACGGTGATGCAGCGCGTCCTCGAAGCGGAACCGCTCGCGCGCGTCGACTATGCGGAAATTGTGGATGCGGATACGTTTGAGCCAGTCGTGCGCGTCAGCAGAAAATCCTACGCGCTAGTAGCGGTTTTCATAGGGAAAACGCGGCTCATCGATAATTTGCTCATCGAACCGGCGGCGGAGCACTCGGGCGAATTTCAGTTTTACTTGTAACCAGCACAGGCTGAAGTCTGTGCCACTGTGCGGAATTATCTTTCGGCGATTTTTGCGAGAACTTCGGCGGCGTGGCCTTTGGCTTTGACGGTGGGCCAGACTTCTTCGATTTTGCCGTCGGGGCCGATGAGGAAAGAGCTGCGGACGATTCCCATGTATTCGCGGCCCATGAATTTCTTGTTCTGCCAGGCGCCAAAGGCTTCGATGGTTTTGTGATCGGGATCGCTGAGCAACGGAAAGTTGAGTTTGTATTTTTCCTTGAAGAAAGAAAGCGCTTTTGGTAAATCGGCGCTCATGCCGAGAATGGATACTCCCAGCGCGTCGAATTGCCTCTTTGCGTCGCGAAACTCGGACGCTTCGATCGTTCAACCGGATGTATTCGCCTTCGGATAGAAGTAGAGCAAGACGCGCTTCCCGCGAAAGTCGGAGAAGGACAGTTCCATCCCCTCGGAAGTTTTGAGCCGGAAGACGGGAGCTTTGCCGCCTGGTTTGAGCATTGCTTTTGCCATGTGAACCTCGGTGGCGCGGAATCAGGAAAGCAATTTGCGCAAGATTTCGCCGACGGCTTGCGGGTTGGCTTTGCCTTTGGTGGCGCGCATGACTTGGCCGATGAAAAACTGGAAGACGCCTTCGTTGCCGGACTTGAATTTGGCGACGTTGTCGGGATTTTTTTCGATGACTTCGCGCGCGGCTTGTTCGATCGCGGAAGTATCGTTGATTTGCGCGAGGCCTTCGGCGGCGACGATTTCGGCAGCGCCGCGGCCAGTTTCAAACATGGTGGTGAAAACTCTTTTGCCGGTTGCGCCGTTGATCTGGCCGGACTCGACGAGTTTCACGAGTTCCGCGAGCGCGGCGGGGGAAACGGGGCTGGCGTCGATCTCTTTGCCGGAGTCGTTCAGGCCGCGGAGAAGTTCCGTTTGCATCCAGTTGGCGGCGCTTTTTCCGGGCGCTCCGGCTTTTACGACGGCTTCGAAATACGTACCTAGCGCTTGCGTGGCGGTGAGAACTCCGGCGTCGTAGGGCGTAATCCCGAAGGACGCGACGAAGCGCGTGCGCTTGGCTTCCGGCAATTCGGGGAGCGATTTCAGCACTTCTTCGCGCCAAGCCGTGCTGATGTGCACGGGCAGCAGATCCGGCTCGGGAAAATAGCGGTAATCGTGCGCTTTTTCTTTGGAGCGCATGGAAACGGTGTGGCCTTCATTCTGGTTCCAGAGGCGCGTTTCCTGAAAGATGCGGCCGCCACTTTCGAGGACGCCGATGTGGCGCTCGATTTCGTATTCGAGCGCTTTTTGCAGGAAGCGGAACGAGTTCAGGTTTTTTACTTCGACCTTGGTGCCGAATTCCTGGGCGCCACGCAGACGGACGCTGACGTTGGCGTCGCAGCGGAGCGAGCCTTCTTCCATGTTGCAGTCGCTGACGCCGGTGTAGAGGAGGATTTGGCGGAGCGTGGTGAGATAGGCGTAGGCTTCTTCCGGCGTGCGCATGTCCGGCTCGGAGACGATTTCGCTGAGCGGCGTGCCACCGCGGTTGTAGTCAATGTAAGACTTTTGGACGGATTGTGAAAAGCCTTCGTGAAGGTTTTTGGCCGCGTCATCTTCGAGATGGAGCCGCGTGATGCCGATGCGCTTCTTGGCGCCGGCAATTTCAATGTCCAGGTAACCGTTGTTGGCGAGGGGGAGTTCGTATTGCGAGATTTGATAGCCCTTGGGCAGATCGGGATAGAAATAATTCTTGCGGGCAAAGCGCGAATGGTCGTGCACGGCGCAGTTCAAAGCGAGCGACGCGCGCATGGCCAGTTCGACGACGCGCTTATTGAGGACGGGCAATGCGCCGGGAAGGCCAAGGCACACGGGGCAAACGTTGGTGTTTGGTGGATCGCCGAAGCGCGTGGAGCAGCCGCAGAAGATTTTCGTTCGGGTGAGTAGCTGAACGTGGACTTCCAGCCCTATCACGGGCTCATATTTCGCCAGGACTTCCGGCGAGAGCGAGGTCTCTTCTTCGTCTGGTGTAGTCTTCGCCATAGCGGAGCGAAGATTATAGCATCAGGGGAGAGGGGTGGCCTCGGAAGGCCGCCCCTACAAGGAATAGCGCGACGTACGCTAGTGAGATTGTTGAGGGGCGTGGTTGGTGAGGGCGGGGACGAAGTGTTCGGCTAGGGCGTAGCCGCCGAAGAGGAGGGTGGCGTAGAGGGCATCGCCGGCGAGGGTGTTCCAGAAGAAGGGGACGCCGGCGACGTAGCAGGTGACCAGGCCCGCGGAAGTGCGCGGGTAGGAGAGGCCATAGGCCCAGACGGCGAAGTTGGTGACGAGGAAGAATTGGATGGCGCCGAGCAGGGTGGCCCCGGCGATGCGAGGGACGGTGCGGCGGCGCTGCAGGAGTAGGCCGATGGCGACGTTGACGAGGAAGCTGGCGTAGACGATGGGGATCAGTTTGTGAAAGCCGATGAAGCAATCGCCGACGAAGAGAGCGAGCAAGGGGAAGGCGAAGGCGAGGCGGCGGTCGCGGAGCATGGCTCCGGAAAAGAGGGCCATAGCGCCGACTGGAGTGAAGTTCCAGGGATGCGGGGCGATGCGCAGGGCGGCGGCCAGGACGATCATAACCATGGCGAGCAGTGCGCGGAACATCAGGTTTTCATTTTCGGGTGATGCTAGCTTCATTTTTTGTCTCCTCTAGCGGAAGTAGATCGCAAAATACAAATGAATCGCGTTCGACAACTTCGCCCGTTCGAAAGCGGACGGGTGTTCGAAAGATGGGACCATCAAAGACGAAGGTGTGAAATTCGCCGTTTTCGCCGCAGGGGTCAACGCCGGGCGGAAGCTCGTTGAAAAAGGCGGCGTCGAGTTCGCGGCCGGCGAATTGGCGGGCGAGAACTTTGCCGTCGATGCAGGCGGCGACGGAGCGAAATTTTTGGGCGTGGAAGAATTGGATGAGTTCGCCGGTGTCTCTTTTCCAGATGGGAAAGAGAGCGGTCATGCCGATGCGGGCGAGATTTTTTTCGCGATAGACGCGAAGGTCTTCGAGGAAGATGTCGCCGAAGGCGACTTTGCGAATGCCTTCTTTATGGTGGACGCGGAGAGCTTCTTCCATGCGCGCTTCGTAGATGGAGTTGACGCATTGGGGCGGGATGCGGACTTCGTGCAGCGGGAGACCGATGGATTGGACCTGCCGGTGCAAGAGTTCGCGGCGGACGCCGTGCATGCTGATGCGTTCGTAGCGTTCGGTGACGGTGGTGAGAAGCGAGACGATGCGATATTGGTTTTGTTTGAGAAGGGCGTGGAGGGCCATGGCGGAGTCTTTGCCGCCGGACCAGCAGAAGAGGATGGGTTCGGTCATTTTCTGAAAAACCCTCCGAGAAGGTTTGATCTTGCGATGTTGCCGAAGCGGGCGGGGCTTGCCCCGCCCGCTTCGGCGAAACCGAGCCGTCTCGGTGAGGTGCAGTTTATTGCGCCTCACCGAGGAAAAAGATTAGTTGCGGCCGGAGAAGGTGTAGCGGAGACCGGCGCGGACGTCGCGGCCCAGGGCGGGATAGCCGAGGGCGTCCTGATATTGTTTGTCGAAAAGATTGGCGGCGCGGGCGTAAAGAGAAACGCCGTGGCCGAGACGATAGCTGGTGGCGATGTCGAAGCGGGCGTAGCCGGGGTTGCGCGTGAAACCGAGGCCCAGGAAATCGCTGTCGGTGCGGACGCCGGTGAAATAGCCGCCAAGAGTGGCGTTGAAGCGGTGAAAGGCGGCGTTGAGAGTGAGCGAACCGGAGTTTGGAGGACGGCGAAGAAGGCGATTTCCGGGGAGTTCCGTTGGGTCGAAGGGATCAGACGCTTTGATCACCAGACTGTCGTCATAGGTGTAATTTCCCGCGAGGTTGAGCCAGCGGGTGAATTTGGTTTCGCCGGTGAGATTGAGTCCGCGGGCTCGCGAAATGTCGGTATTGAAATAGTAGCCGAAACCCGACGGCACGACGGGCGACGTCAGATTGCAGAAGTTGTTGGTGGAATCGCAGAAGGCAAAGGTGACGATGTTATAGAAGCGGCTGGAAAAATATTCGGCGGTGACGCGTATACGATCACCCATGAGTTTCTGCTCGATGCCGGTGGTCCAGGTCTTGCTGGATTCAGGTTTGAGTAATGGATTGCCGAAGTCGCCGAAATTGTCACCGAAGGTCTGGTCAAAACGTGGCTCTTTAATACCCTGGCCGTAGAAAATGCGATAGATGGTGTCGCCCCAAAAACCTTTGGCGTAGCGAAGGACGAGCGATGCTCCGGCGCGCGGAACTACGCGCGTGCCGAAGTAACCGTTGGCTTCCGCGCGGCCGCCAAAATTTAGAGACGCGCGGGAATGCGGCCGGTAGCGGAAATCGAGAAAGCCCCCTTGATTGTTCCGGCGCGCGTGCGGAACATCGATCGAAGTGAGGTTGGCGTTTTCGACTTCGTATTGATAGCCGCCGGTGACACCGAAATTCGAAAGCAAATAGCTGGTTTGCGCGCTGAAATTCGCGCGGTTGTATTGAAAGAGACTTAAGGGGTCAAAGGTTGACTGTGGATCGACACTGAGCTGGCGAGTGTAGGATTCTCCACCGCTGATCTCGTGGTGCCAATGCTTGCCGGTGGAAAAATCCCAACGGGCGCTGGAACTGAAAACGTGTTGACTGTAACGCTGGCCGAGGTTGGGCGGCTCGAAGATGGTTTGGCCGGGGATGCCGGCGATGCTGTCGTTATTGCGGAGCGTGAGGCGGAGCTGGTTGGTGTCACTGAAGCTATACCCGAAATTGCCGGAGAACGTACGATTGAGAAAATCGTCGTTGGGGCCCTGGCCGTCGGTTTGAAAGTAGGAAGCAGCAGCGGAATAGTCGAATGCACCGAGGAGGCCGCTGATCTGGCCGCCGCCACGCGCGCTGCCGAAGCTACCACCTTCGGCATAAACGCTGAACTCCGGAATGCGGGTTTCGCCGCGATGGGTAAAAAGCTGAATGACGCCGGAAACTGCGTCGGTGCCGTAGATGGCGCTTTCGGCGCCACGAACGATTTCGACTTTGTCGATGTTATCGAGGGTCAGATTGGAAAAATCAACGGCACCGCCTGGAGGATTGATGGGCGCACCGTCGACGAGAACTTTGGTGTAGTTGGAAGCGCCGCCGTTGAGAAAGACGGAAGAAGATCCACCGAATGGACCGGTGCGGTCGATCGCGACTCCGGTGCTGAAGAGAAGGGCATCGGTCAAAGCGACGGATTGGCGCGCGTCGATTTCTTCTTTGGTGATGGTAGAAACTGAGGCGGTGCTTTGATCAGCGAGAGTGGGCTCGGCTTGCGCGGTGACGACGACGCTGTCGGAGAGGCGTTCGAGTTGGAGATTCAAGTCGAGAGTGCGCTGCTGATTGGCGGTTAATTCGAGGACGAAATCGCGCGAGACGAAGGGATCGCGCTCGAAGTGTACGTGATAGCGACCGGGAGGAATCGTGAGGCCGTAAGCGCCGTCGGTGGATGAATTTGCTTTCCAGAGCTGCGCGGCCGAGTCGGCTTCCAATCGCGCGGTCACTTGCACGCCAGCAACGCCGGCGCCGCTGGAATCGAGAAGCGTGCCGGAAAGATGGGCGTCCTGAGAATGTTCCTGAGCCCGCGAAGAAAACTGAACTGCAAAGGAGAAAACTGTAAAGACTGCAAAGCGAAGAAGAGTTGTTTTCATTTTGTCCTCTGCTCCCTCACGCGCGGGAGCTCCAAGGTTGTCCTAGGCAATAGATGAAAACTGCGCAGGCTGCAGACTTCGCCGGTCTCCTGGCTTGGCGGAAATTACAACGGGCAGCCTTCCCGCAGCGTCATCTCGAATGGAAAACGAGGTGAGCGCGTGCAGTGGCCTGCCAGCTATTCTTGGAGTGCGATCGCAGAGCGATCGACTTCCGCCTTACAGTCGCGCGGCGGCGACGGCTTCTTTTGCAAGTGCAACCGTTTCAGGGTTGCCCGTCTTCCCGAGCACGAGGTCTGCGGTGAATGTGAGGGGCGCGGAGGCCCACCGTGGGTGATTCAAATTCGCGGCGAGAAAAACCGCGGGGTTGAGGTGAACGGAAAAAATACGATTCAACTTCCACTTCCAGCGAGCACATTCACGCGGGGACGACCGGACGAGCCGAGCTCCACGGTGAGGGGGGTCTGGAAAACCTGTTCAAGCAATTCGCGCTGGTACACGGTTGCAGGCGGGCCGACACGCAGGCAACGGCCGCGCTGCATGAGGGCTACTTGATCGGCGTACTCAGCCGCGAGGTTCAATTCATGCGTGACGACCACAACGGTGTAGCGATTTCCGGCGGCAAGACGCCTCAAGGCGTCGAGCAAATCAACTTGAGCTCCGATATCGAGATGCAGAGTGGGCTCATCGAGCAGCAAGAGCAAGGGCTGCTGCGCGAGGGCGCGGGCGAGGATCACGCGTTGTTTTTCACCGCCGGAAATTTGGTCCATCCAGCGATCACTGAGATTTTCCGCGCCTACCTGGGCAAGCGCATTGCGCGCGATTATGACGTCGTCTTCACCGGCAAAACGCAAGGAGCGGCCGTAGGCGTGACGTCCTTGCAGGACGAACTCCCAGGCGCGGGAGGGAAATAACAAAGGGCTTTCCTGCTGGACCATTGCGAGGCGCTGCGCGCGAGTGCGAGGAGAAAGCGTGTGCGTTTCGAAGCCTTCGAGGAGGACGCGACCGGACATGGGCTTGAGAGAACCGGCGATGAGTTTGAGCAAAGTGGATTTGCCGCTGGCGTTGGGGCCGAGGATGGCAACGATTTCGCCTGGATGCGCCTGGAAGCTGGTGGCTTCGAGGGTGAAGAGCGGGGCCTGCGAAGGATTTGGCGAGTAGGCATAGCTGACTTGCTCGACGCTCAAGCGAACTTCGTTGTTGGCACGCGCGGAATCGCCGGGCGGGCGCGAGGAGATTGGAGCCGAACGCGGCGCGGTGCTCATGTCAGCTTCCTGCGCAAAAGGTAGATAAAGAGCGGAGCCCCGGCGATGGCTGAAATAGCGCCGACGGGGAGCTCTGAAGGAGCGAAAATGGTTCGCGCCAGAGTATCCGCAATAACTACGGCAATCGCACCACCGAACGCGGCAGTCGGAAGCAAGAGGCGGTGGTCCGAACCGAAGATCAGCCGCATCACATGCGGCACCAGCAATCCAATGTAGCCGATCGCTCCGCTTACCGAAACGGCGAGGCCGGTGAGAAGCGACGCAGCAATGTATACGACGAGCTGTATGCGGCGCACGTCAACGCCCAAATGCATCGCTTCTTTTTCGCCAGCGAGCAGCAAATTCAAATCCGCCGCAGTCGTGTAGATCGCGCCGGCAGCGGCAAAAAAGCCCACACGCAGGACCCAATGCAAGCTGTCTTGGAGCGGAGTCGATAAATCTCCCATCATCCAAAATGCAAAGCCGCGGGTGTCGCCGCCCTTGAGGGTGGTCATGAAGAACATGATGATGGCGGAAAGAAAGGAAGCTGAAATCACTCCCGCCAGGAGCAAAGTGGTGCTGTCAATTTGCCCCTCGCGGCGGCCCAGCAGGTATACGGCGGCAATCGTTAAGAGCGCGCCGAGAAACGCGCCGAGAGGAGTAAACAGAGCGGCCACTGCGGGCGAGAGCGCCAGGTGGGGCTCGATGATGAGCGCGACGATGGCGCCTACGGCGGCGCCGCTGGAAACACCGAGAACATAGGGATCGGCGAGTGGATTGCGAAGAAGTGCCTGGAAACTCGTGCCTGCGACTGCTAGCGAAGCTCCGACGAAAATGCCCAAAATGATGCGAGGGAGGCGAATATCAAAAATGATAAGTTTATATTCACTGGAAAGATCGCTAGCTTGTCCGAGGGCCATGCGGACTAGGGCGCGGCCGAGACCGTAGAGAGAAACGGGGACGGCGCCCATTTTGAGGGCAATGACGATGACGCCAAAGAGAATGGCGGCAAGTATTGCACAATGGATGAGGAGACGCCGAAGAGTCAGAGGACGCATGCGCACTCCTGCTGGTCTATTTGAATATGGGGCTCCGCAATAGGTTCGATCAGGAAGCTTGTTGCATTGTCTAGTAGTGGGAGGGGATCGGATTTTTTCGGCGCGTCTTTGAGGTTTTGCGGTTTTTCGGCGAAAGCTTCCGGGTGTAATTGATGCGCGAGATCTTCGATCGCGGAGATGATGCGCGGGGCGGGACGGTTTACGGCATCGCTTATAACGATAAAGTGGCGATTCTTGACGGCTTCGAGACTGCGCCAGCCGGGTTTGGTGGCGATGGCATCAAAATCGTTGGGAGCGGATTCGGCGTGTGACGCCGCGAAGACGAGGAACTCCGGCTGCTGATGGACTACTTCTTCGAGGCTCATTTGCGGCCAGTCTTGGCCGGATTCAACAATGGAAACGGCACCGGCCCGGCGCAAGGCATCGGAAATGAAGGTCTTCTTGCCGATGGAAATTAAAGGCTCGGTCCAAACCACGAAGAGTACGCGGCGGGGAGAAACTCCTTCGAGGTGATGCTGAAGGTCGGCGAGGCGGATGCGGAGTTCCGCCGCCAGGGAAGCTCCTGCTTCGGAGGCGCCCAGCACGTCGGCAAGTTTTTCCGTGGAGGTGAGGATATCGTTTACGGTTTGCGGGTCAGTGCCATACGTGGAAATCCCCAAACCTTCGAGAGCGCGCACTGTCTCCATGCGATTAATCGCGGTGACCAAGACAACGTCGGGCTTCAAGGCGACAATCTCTTCAATGCTGGGATTCGTGGTGCCGCCTACCTTCGTTTTTTTCTGCGCTTCGGGAGGGTAGTCGCAATAGTCCGTGTCGCCGACCAAGTATTCTTGAAGACCAAGTGCGTAGATGGTTTCGGTCAAGCTTGGCGCGAGAGAAACGATGCGGCGGACGGGCTGAGGTATGCGCACTCCGCGGCCGGTTTCGTCAACAACTTCGCGGAAGAGCGGGACGGAAGAGACGGGAGGGGGTGTGGAAGTGGATTGCGCGCTTGCGCTTGCCGCGAGAAAAAAGATCGCGGGCAGCAGCAAAAGGGCTGTCATTTTCCACCGAGCGCGTACAACGGTCTTCACGAGACTCCTCTAACGAGAGAAATATTTCGATTGAAACAAAAAAGCCCCACGAGACACCCTGGGGCAATTGGCCGTCGCTCCTTCTCGCGAAGAACGCTGGCCTCTGCGGCTCGGGAGGGTGGCCTGGCTTACGGCTTGTCAGCCGCTTACAGTGGCGGGACCGCGGCCGATTCTCACGGCCTTCCCCGCTCCCCATGCCTGCAAATTGAATTTTAAGTTTATGCCGCGTTGCCAAACGTGTCAATTCCGCGCAGGAAATCTTCACCGGTTGCGGTTAGCGATTCTTCCAGTTGGGCTTGCGCTTCTCCACCAGGGCGCGCAAACCTTCTTGCGAATCCTCGAGGCGGTAAAGTTCGTTCAGGAAGATATTCATGGAGTGCTTTAAACCTTCGCGCAAGGATAGTCCCATGCCGCCGAGGATGGCTTTTTTCGCCATGGTGAGGACCGGGCCGGAATGGGCGGCGATGCGGGAGACGAGCTCGTCCACGGTTTTTTCCAACTGCGCTTCTGGAACGAGCCGATTCACCAGGCCGAGTTCCAAGGCGCGCTCAGCCGTAACAGGTTCACCGGTCAGAACCAGTTCGAGAGCTGTTTTGGGTCCGACTAGGAAGGGCAAAATTGTGGATGCGAGCGGAGGAAAAACGCCGATGGAAATTTCCGGTTGCGCGAATCGCGCTCTCGGCGTAGCAACGACTAAATCTCCAAAGGCCGCTAGTTCCGCTCCGCCGCCGATGGCCGGGCCATTCACCACGCAGATGACCGGCTTGCCGACTTCGAGCATTCCTGCAAAGGCTGCATGAAATGCATCCAGCATTTGGAAAACGCGCTGCGAAGTGTACTCTCCGATATCGATGCCGCCGCAAAAGACTTTGCAGGCGGAATCGATGACGATAAGTTTTACTTCTTCCTGTTCACCCGCAAACGTAATTCCATCGGCAAGTTCGCGCAACATCGCTTCGTTGAGGAGATTGTGCTCGGGGCGGTCGAGCGTCAGACGCGCTACCCCACCGTCAACTTTCAGCTTGATGGATTGGAATTCCTCGGGCATGCGCCGTTCAGGTTGAACGGTGAAATCCGGCACGTTCACAGGGGAAACACCGCCGCGGCCACCGCGAGCCTCGCCCGGCTTATAGGTCTTGGAAAGCATGTGTTTTTGCCTCGATTTTGATGCTAGCACGCCGATTTTAGAGAGGCGGGAGAAGACATCGTGGGCGTGCGCAATTAGTTCGTAGCCTGATCTCCGAGACCATTGCGTTTTCACTTGTGAATCCATTCCCGGCGGTTATTCTGGATGCGTTCGATCCTCACGCTTGGCTTGGGTTGTACAATTCCTCGCTGGGAAACCGGAACTGCGGAAAGGCAAAGAAGCTGTATGACTAACGCAGTTCAATCACCCGATGACGAGACCGCGGTTGCCGTTCGAATCGCCGAAGAACTCGATGAAGAAGGATTTCCGGGAGAATCGGCTTGGGGTGCAGCTCCATTGATACGATTCCAGACCGATTGGCGAGGGAAAAACGGTGATCCTGAGCGCGAGACGGAAGTTCGCCTTCTCTGGACGACGGAGCTGCTATTTGTGCGGTTCAGCGCGCATTTTCGAACGATCACGGTTTTCGCAGATGCGGAAGCCAGCGGCCGGCGCGACCAACTTTGGGAGCGCGATGTCGCGGAAATTTTCCTGCAGCCGGAGGTCTCCGATCCAAGGTGCTATAAGGAATTCGAAGTCAGCCCGAATGGTTTCTGGATCGATCTCGACATCTGTCATGGAGAGAAACACGATTTGCAGAGTGGCCTCCGGCGCAAGGTCAGCATCAATCAGACGGGAAAGCTGTGGATCGCCGAGCTTGCCATTGCCATGAAATGCCTCGTTTCTCTTTTTGAACCGCTAAATGTTTGGCGGGTGAATTTCTATCGCGTGGAAGGAGCGGCCGAGCCGCGATTTTATTCGGCGTGGCGCCCGACGAATAGTCCGCAGCCGAATTTCCACGTTCCGGAAGCGTTCGGAAAGCTTGTTTTTGCTCCCTCTCCGGGAAAACGCGATTTCGGAACGTAGAAACTCTCGCTGGTGTGCCGCGGGGTTTTTCCTTATCCTTTTCGAGTGACAATTCCTATTTTTCTTCGCAAAGTGGCGGCGTTTCCGTTTCATCGGTGCGTTTTTCTTCTGTGTTTTGGATTACTCGCGTTCACGCGCGCGTCCAGCACTGCTTCGGTTTTTGCGGCAACCCCTCAAGCGCCCTCCAGCGATGTACCGGCTGTCACCAAAATCGAGCCTCCGAGCTGGTGGATCGGTTTGTCGCAGGAAGTGATGATTCTTCTCTCCGGACGCCACCTCGACGCCACGCACGTCTCATGCAATCTGCCCACGCTTCACGTGGGCCGCACGCAATCCAGCGCGGGGGGCGGCTACCTATTTGTTTGGCTGAGGATCGAGCCGGAAACAAAGTCTGGAACCGCGGTCTGCCGCATCACCGCTCCCACGGGAACAACTTCGTTTGAACTGCCGCTCGCCGCGCGTACTCAGAAGATTGGCAGGTCTCAGGGTCTATCTCCCGATGACGTACTGTACCTGATCATGCCCGACCGATTTGCTAACGGCGATCCTGCAAATGACCAACCCGCGGAAGCGCCCGGCATGCACGACCGTTCAAAACCGCGCGCCTATCACGGGGGCGACTTGCGGGGCATTCGCGACCATCTTCCGTATCTGAAGGACCTCGGCGTCACCGCGCTCTGGCTTACTCCGGTCGTCAAGAACGGCGCCGCGCAGGATTACCACGGTTATGGCGCAACCGATCTGTACAGCATAGAACCGCACTTTGGCACGCTCGCGGACTATCAGGAGTTGGTCGCCGCGGCCCATGATCAGGAAATGAAAATTTTCTTTGATATTGTGCCGAACCACGTCGGGCCGGGCCACCCATGGGTGGCGAAACCGCCGCTGCCCGATTGGTTTCACGGCTCGGCGGCTTATCACATCGACTCGCATTCGCCGCTGGAGAGCGAGTTTTACGGGATGTCGAAAGAGCGGGCAGCGGGCCATGACCCGTTCGAGTCTTTAACAGATCCACACGCACCGGAGAGATTGAAGCGCAACCTCACCGATGGATGGTTCTTCGGCGTTCTGCCGGACATAAACACCGAGAATCCGATGGTGGCGCAGTATCTGTTCCAGAATGCTATCTGGTGGACGGAGATTTCAGGACTGGACGGATTTCGCGTGGATACGCTTCCCTACGTGCCAAGAAAATTCTGGTCCAGTTGGAATGCACAATTGCACCGCCTCTACCCGCGCCTCACAACCATCGGCGAGGTATTTCATCCCGATCCCGCTGTGACTTCTTTCTTCGTTGGCGGACAGCGGCGTTCGGACGGCATCGATAGTGGCGTTACAACCGTTTTCGACTATCCGTTGTACTTTGCCTTGCGGGACGTGTTGCTTGGCGGCGCTCCGGCAGGACGCATCGCCGATATTTTGCGGCACGATTCTCTCTACGCGAATCCGAGTTTGCTCGTGACATTTTTTGGAAACCATGACGTAGCTCGTTTTGCCAGTGGGGCCAATTCTTCACCGGCCAAGCTGAAGCTTGCGTTTGGACTGGCGCTCACGCTCCGAGGCATTCCGCAGCTTTACTATGGCGACGAGATCGGTTTGCCCGGCGGCGATGATCCCGACAACCGGCGCGATTTCCCAGGAGGATGGACCGGCGATCCGCGAAATGCGTTCACCACGGCAGGATGTACTCTCGATCAGCAGGAGATGTTTGCTTACGTCCAAGCACTTCTTCGAGTGCGCGCGCAACACGAAGCGCTTCGCGGCGGAGGCCTATGGCATCTTATTTCTGATGATGCTTCTTATGTTTTTCTGCGAGAGACGGAAGACGAGCGCATTCTCGTGGCCTTCAACAATTCCGCTCAACCGCGAGAGGTCCGCATTCCCGTGCGCGACACGCCCGCGCAAGGCGCAGCAGAAATTCAGCTCCTCTTTGGAGATGCAAACGGTTCCGCTTCTCCCAGTGAAATCCGTGTGACCATGCCTGCCCAGTCGCTTTCGATTTTTCAGGTGAACTAAGTGACTCATTCAGTAGGACAGCCGGATGCTCCAATCCTTCAAGGCTTGCGGCACCGTGACGGCTACCACTCCCGATTGGCCATCAAATTTCCAATCGCGCACTACCTCGTCGCCGACGCGTACTTCCTTTGGCGCGCTGGAGTTCCCATAAACAGTGACTTGCGCGCTGTTCCACCACGGATGAAACGCGGTGTTTACCGCATGGCTCGTAATCGTCACGTCTTGTCCGGCGAGATGGCACGCGTACTCCATGCGTAAGAATGTTCCTCGTTGGTAGGCAAACGTGTGGCCATCGTCTTCGTAAAGCGAACCGTGGCAGCCTTCGCCCGGATACACTTGCAATTCCAGGGGTCCATTCGGCTTTTCTTCGGTGCTCTGTACGAGCGGCTGCTCCGGCAGGATGGCGCCAGCGCGAACCCAAACAGGCAGGAATTCCAATGCTGGCTTGCTCTCAAGGTTGTCGCCGCTTTTGTGTTTCCGTGAACTCTTGTATTCGTACCAATCGCCCGGGGGCAGATTGATCTGCAGCGCCTGAACTTCCTCTGAAAATACCGGGGTCACAAAAAGATCCGGGCCAAAGAAGAAATCACGGTCGTCTCCAGAAAGCGCCTGCGGATACTCCAGAAAAATCGGGCGCATAAGCGGGATTCCGGTTTTCGTGGTCTCTTCGACGCTCGTGTAAATGTACGGCAAGAGCTTGTAGCGCATCTCGATGTACTTGCGGCGAATCGCCTCGTTTTCCAGCCCATGGGCCCAGGGTTCGTGATCCCCGGTGCCTTTTCCGGCGTGATTTCTGAAGATCGGATTGAACGCTCCGAGTTCGAACCATCGGGTCAGCAAATCCGCCGGCGGAGTAGTGGCGAACCCGCCAATGTCGTCGCCCACAAGCGGGTAGCCGGAAATGCCCATGCTCAACAGCATCGGCGTGCTCATTTTCAAGTGATTCCATGTGGCGCTGTTGTCGCCGGTCCACGTGGCGGCGTAGCGTTGCGCTCCCGCATACGCGGCACGCGTCAGCACGAACGGACGCTCGTCCGGCTGCAGCCTCCGCAGACCTTCATAGGTCGCCCGCGCGTTTTCCATTCCAAAAATATTATGAACCGCGCGGTGATCCAGTTTCGTGCCATCGTCGAGCCGGTGGACCGTGTCGCGCGGCATGGTTTTGTCAGCGCGCAAAAAAACGGACGGTTCGTTCATATCGTTCCAAAAGCCACCGACTCCCATTCCCACGAACTCTTTATAGAGGCCTCCCCACCAGTCGCGTACACGGGTCAACGTAAAATCCGGGAAGACGCTCTCCCCAGGCCACACCGCGCCCACGTAGACGCTGCCGTCGGGGTTTTTCACGAACACGTCGCTTTTCATCCCGGAATCGTATGGCGCGTAGCCACGATCGGGATCCTTCTTGATGTGCAGATCGGTGATCAGAATCGTGTGCAGGCCCAGCGCGCGGAAATCGGCAATCATTTTCTCGAAGTGCGGAAAATCGGTGCGATTGACGGTGAACGGGGCGTTGCCTTGCTGGTAGTCGATGTCGAAGTAGATGGCGTCGGCCGGAATTTTGTCCTCGCGTAGCCGCTTGACTATTTCTCTCGCGCGCGCTTCGGGATAATACGTGTACCGGCTTTGCTGATAGCCGAGGGCCCAGAGCGGCGGCAGCGGTGTGTGGCCGGTGAGGTCCACGAACTCCTCGACTACTTTCTTCGGCTCGGGTCCCGCAAGGAAGTAGTAGTTCAATTCCCCGCCTTCTGCACCGAAAGAGAAATAGTCCGGTGACTCTTTCCCGAAATCGAAGCTGCTGCGGTAGGTGTTGTCGAAGAAAACACCGTACGCGGAGCCTTTGCGCAGTCCAATAAAGAAGGGAATCGTTTTATAGAGCGGGTCGCTCGACTCTTGCCAGCCATATTCGTCGGTATTCCACATGGTGAATGCACGATTCCGGCGATTCATGGGCCCGGCCTTGTCTCCCAAGCCGTAATAGTTTTCGTCGGCAGGCATCTTTTTCCAAACGTGGACGCGATTCGCGTCCCAGGCCATCGGCAAACTGTCTTCGTCAGCGAGCAACACACTTCCTGCGGCGTCTTGAA
>Ga0210393_10000572_pt1 | contig 32871 bp, 24 predicted proteins | sample IncBWC27OmetaG_FD_160068 | JGI IMG/M metagenome (GOLD analysis project Ga0210393, IMG submission 160068) | Forest soil microbial communities from Barre Woods Harvard Forest LTER site, Petersham, Massachusetts, United States - Inc-BW-C-27-O ...
GCCATAGCACGGTCGCTGAACAACTGACGTAACCGGCAACGCCGTTCCCCCTCGCGGGGAACGGCGTTGCCGCATCTGACGCAGATGCAAATTAGTTCTCACTCGCATCGCCTCCAACACATTGATATGTTTTACTACTTTCTGACGATGTACGACGCCGTCACGCAGCCGCGCCGTCAAGCTCGCGGGCCGAAATGGAACAGAAAAACGGACGACTGATTTTCAGAGTCGCCGCAGCCATGATCGCCGTCGCGCTGTACTCGGCGATGGTGATGGGCGCCTCCGGCGACGGCGCCGCCGACCGCGTGCTCGGGCAGTTCGACTTCACTCATCACGCTCCTAACCTGGTGGACGGCAAAGGGATGTTCAGCCCCGATGCGGTCGCGATCGACGCCAGCGCCACCCCCAATCGACTCTACGTCGCCGACTCCGACAATAACCGCGTCCTCGGCTGGAATAGCGCCGACTCTTTCAGTAACGGCGAACCCGCCGACCTCGTGATCGGGCAGCCCGACTTCATCTCCTCCGGATGCGTCAACGTCAGCGCGACCAGCCTTTGCGATCCCGAGGCGGTCGCCGTCGATCGATCCGGCAACTTGTACGTGGCGGACGCCGGCAACAGCCGCGTGCTCGAGTATACGAATCCATTCGCGGCTTGCGCCGGTACCTTCCCCTGCGTGGGCGGTCCCGCCAAGCTGGTCTTTGGCCAGGGCGGCAGCTTTACGTCGGCCGGATGCGACAGCGATACGACCAACAGCAACTCCACCAGCGTCGACTTGTGCTCTCCAACCGGCGTCGCACTCGATGGGTCCGGCAATCTCTACGTGGCCGATACCGCCAACAACCGGGTGCTCGAGTTCAACACACCGCTAACGTCCGGTGTCACGGCGGCGAAGGTCTTCGGGCAGGACGGTGACTTCACCTCGAGCAGTTGCGACTTCGACACCGACAACAGCGTCGCGACCGCCGTCGATATGTGCGATCCATCGGGAGTCGCGGTAAGCGGGTCGAGCAATCTGTACGTGGCCGACAGCGACAACAGCCGCGTGCTGGAATTCAACGACCCGCTCGGCGCTTCGACCACGGCCAACGCGGTCTTTGGCCAGGGCGGGAGCTTCACCTCGAATGACTGCGACTTCGACACCTTCGCGGACGGCTCAACCGACGTCGACTTGTGCGATCCGATAGGCGTCGCGCTGGATGGGTCGGGCAACCTTTACGTCGCGGATGACGGCAACAGCCGCGTGCTGGAGTTCAACACTCCGCTCAGCAACGAGACGGCCGATACGGTCTTCGGCACCTGCGGTAATTTCACCGCGTCGTCATGCACGGGCATCAGCGCCAACAGTCTCTCCGCTCCGAGCGGCGTGGCGGTGGACGCGTCGGACAATCTCTACGTGTCGGACTACGCTGACAATCGCGTGCTGCGGTACGATACGCCGCTGACCACAGATACGACGGCAGACGCTGTGCTCGGTCAACTCGACTTCACGCATGTGGCGGAGAACCTGACCGACGCTCAAGGTCTCTACAGCCCTGAGTCCGTCGCGATCGATAAGAGCGTCACGCCTAATCGAGTCTACGTTTCAGACTCGGTCAACAACCGGGTGCTGGGATGGGCCGATGCCGCTTCATTCAGCAACGCCGCTCCCGCCGACCTGGTAATCGGGCAGCCCGATTTTCTCTCCTATCTATGCAATGGGATCAACGACACGGCCAGCGCGAGCACTCTCTGCGATCCGGAAGGAGTTGCGGTCGACGGCAGCGGCGACCTCTATATAGCTGACACCGATAACCAGCGGGTGCTCGAGTACGCGAATCCGTTCACAGCTTGCGGCAACAACTTTCCGTGTGTCGGCGGCGCCGCCAACCTGGTGCTGGGCCAAGGCAATAGCTTCACCTCGAATGCGTGCGATTTCGATACTGGTGGCGGGTTCACCGATCCTGCCAGTGCTATCGACCTATGCTATCCAACCGGAGTGGCAGTGGACGGAGGGGGAAACCTCTACATCGCGGACAGCAGTAACAGCCGAGTGGTTGAGTATAACTCTCCGCTCAGCACCGGCGCGGCCGCCAACGAGGTCTTCGGCCAAGGCGGAAGCTTTACATCGAAGGCGTGCGATTTCGACGCCGGCAGTCCTTTCAATCCACCCAGCGCGGTCGACCTGTGCTATCCCACCGGCGTAGCAGTTGATGGATTGGGCAACCTATACGTCGCCGATATCAACAACCAGCGGGTGCTGGAGTATAACACTCCGCTCAATCCAAGTAGCGGCGAAAGCGGCGCCGGTGACGCCACGGCCGACACGGTCTTTGGCCAGGGTGGAAGCTTTACGTCGAAGAAATGCAATCTCGGCGGGCGGAGCGCCAACAGTCTGTGCGGTCCGACGGCCGTCGCCGCAGACAACGCGGGCAATGTGTATATCGAAGACGGCACCAACAGCCGCGTGCTCGAATACAACACTCCGCTTGCCTCCGGCACGACGGCAGAGCAGGTCTTTGGCACCTGCGGCGGTTTCACGTCGTCGGAATGCACCGGTGTCAGCGCCAGCAGCCTGACCTCGCCAAGCGGAGTCGCGGCTGACGCGGCGGGCAACCTTTACGTGGTGGATAGCGGCGACAATCGAGTACTCGAGTACGACCAGCCGCTGGCAGGCCCGTCTCCGACAGTTTCTCCGACTCCCACTCCCACAGCAACTTCCACAGGTGCGGCTTCTCCCACCGCCACCGCAACGCCGACAGCCACCAGCACTGCAACTACAACTAATACTCCGACGGCGACCGCCGGCAGTCCAACTTCCACAGCTACTGCGACACCGACAACGACTGCCACCGCGACTGCGACTAACACCTCGACGCCGACGGCTAGCGCCACTCCCACAGCCACTGCCACACCAATCGCAGTCAAACTAAGTATCAGTCCGGGAACTATTTCATTCGGAAGTAAGACCGCGGTCGGACGCACCAGCAAGCCGCGGGTCGTAACGATAAAGAACTCAAGCAAGAAAGGAAGCGGCTTAAACGTGACAGTCGCGATGGAAACTGCCTCACCATCAGTGTTCGTAATTAAGTCCAGCTGCGCAAAAGCCCTCGCGCCCGGCAAGAGCTGCAAGGCGTCGGTGACGTTCAAGCCTATAGACACGATGCCACAGACTGGCATCCTGAAGATTTTCGACAATGCCACTGGCTCGCCGCAGATTATAGGGCTATCCGGAACCGGCAAGACCGCCAGGAAGAAATAGCGATGAGACGTCGATAGCTACTCGCCTGCGGCCCTGCTACTTAACAACAATCTTGTAAGCGACGCTGCCGTCCGGATAGTTGATGGTGACGTCAGGCTGGCCGAATACCCGTTCAACGCTTACATACACGAAGACGCCGTTCGGCCATTCTACATACGGTCGAGTCTGCTCTAGGAACGAGTACCGGCCGAAGCCAGCTACATGTCCGAATATTCCCGGCTCCTGCAGCACTGGACCTCTTTGAAAGGTGGCGGGAGAATACTGCTCGAAAAACAGCACGTAGATGTATGGCTGATTTATTCGCGGCGAAATCACTACTGGAATGTCGGCGGGGTACTTCTTATCGATCGTTTGAAGAACTTCCTTGATGCCGTACTGAAAGTACGGCGCAGCATATGTGGGGAAATCCTCAAAGTAGTTACTCAGGAAGCGGACGCTGTGAAACAAAATGCCGACACCTAGCAGAGCTACAGCTATCCACCGGAGAATAACACTCCTCGAAGTTAGATCGAGCAAGACGACAAATCCCAGCGCGGACATCAAAATCCAGGGCGCCATTGCCATCGCGCCATGTCTGGAATCGGTATGATCGAGCAGCATCGACGGTGTGACGGGCGTCGGAATAATTTTGCTGGTGATCAAGGCCCACGGCGTTGGAACGTTACCCGGTTGATAGAATCCAACTCCCAAGGGCTTTATCAGCGCTGCCGGCACAGCTGCAAAGAGAACCCAGGCCAGTATCAGGATAGCCACCTTGCGCCGAACGGAACCCAGCAAGACAATCAACGCAAGCGCAATCAAAACAGCCTGCTCCGGAAGCAACTCACCGAAGTGCGGTGGATGTATCATAGTCCAGTGATCGCCACAGTCTCCGTGCTGGAAAAGAAATGATGGAGTAAAATTGCTCACAAAATTCGCGACCAGCAAATAGGGAATCGACTTCATCGCCGATTCTGTTTGTCCGGAGTCGCAGCCCATGCAGATGGCGTCCTTGCTGAATATCGAGAGGTGACTGTACTCCACCTGCATCGAGCTGGCATTGCTGATGAACTTGAACGCTTGCGGCAAGGCAATCACGAAGACAATCGCAAGGGCAGCAAGCGCCTTCATGCGGGCCTGCTTCAACTCTCGCCAGTATAGGACTGCGATAATTGCTAGCAGCAGTGGAACAAGAGCCTTGGTGATAGCGTAGGTGTAGAGTGAAAGACCGAAGGATAGACTGCTAAGAAACAGCCACGAATTTCTGCGATCGCGCACCCACATCAGAAAGGACGCCATAGCTATGCTGACGGTAGCTGATGCCGCCGTCGTTTCGATGCCGTAACGACTAAGCTCCAGGTGCCACGGCATCAATGCGCCGAGAATCGCTGCCGCCGCCGCGCCTTCCCACCCGAGCATCAGGCCGCCCGCGCAGGTGATTGCAATTAGGTCTATGATCCCCCAAATCGCCGCGCCTAGCCTTACAACTTCGGTCTGCAGTCCCAGCATCCAGACCATCGGGACCAGCGAATATTGAAACAGCGGCATGCGATAGTCATTGAAGCCCTGCATGACGATCGGCATGAAGTTGCCGTGATGGTCGCGGCCGGTTTTCAGGATGCTGTACGCATCGTATCCGTCAACTGCTTCGTCCTGGGCCAGCCCTAACGGCACGCTATCGAGCCGCGCGACCCGCAGACCGGCACCTGTGAGCAACGCAATCGCGATCGCTGCGATGCTCAGAGTTTTCACCAAGCTTAGGTTTGAAGAGCGAGACGCAAAGGTACTCCCGCGCTCCTCGGAGGATCTCTTGCTGCCTATTGCGTCAATCATTTCGCGGAGACGGGCTGCGACCGCCCGTCACCTTAACAACCACCGCGGATTTCAGCAAACTTCTGCTGCGGTGAGAGTATCGGATCGCTTAGGGCTTTAAGCCGAACACGGCTACGCTGGTGGGAGTGCCGACGTAGACTTTGCCGTTCGCGATCGTCGGAGTCACGAACTTGTTGTCGCCGAAACTGTCGGCGGAAACCTTACTGCTGTTGTAAAACTCAGACGCCAGGTTAGTCGCATCGTAGGCATGCAAGACTCCAAGATTGTTCGATCCAGCCTCGATCGCCCATACGATTGCGTTGCTTGTGCCGTTGGCCGACACACTTGGCGACGTCCCCGGATAACTGAAGTCCTCGCTGGTCTTCGACGACCACATCGCGTTCAGCCTGGCCTGCGTAAACGAGAAAGCCTGAAGCGAGGTGGCGACTGAGCCATAATAAACCGTGCCGTTGAAGTAGGCCGGCATCGCCCACTCGCCGCCGCTCAATGCGCCCGTCAGCGTCTGGTAGGCATTGGAATTGTCCATGGTCTTTGAATTCCACTTGCCCATGTTTGTACGATCGACCAGGTAGATGTTGCCGTCCTTGCCCGCACCAATCGCAAGGTGCCGGAGGGTGTTGGTCGAGTCGGTCATGTCCGGCAACACCATCGCTCCGCCCGAGCCCAGGTCGGTGTCGCTGTTCGATTGGCTTACAGTATTGAAGGTCTCGAAGAAGTCGGCGACGGCGAACCCGCTCGAGTTGGTCAGTCTCAGGAACCCATTGCCGAAATCATTCTTCGACGGGAAGCCGTTAGCATTGAGAGTCGTGTCGAAAGTCCCGTTGCCGGAAAGGATATAGATACTACCGGAGCTGTCGGCAGCGATCCCTCCGCCGGACGACCAGAAGGCGCCTTCACTGCCGTTGGGCGTGATATCGATCACAGAGGATTGCGCCAACGTGTTCTCGTCATAGGCCATGATCCAACCGTTGTAGGACGGAATGTCGCAGTGAGACGCCCAGGACATGATCACCTGGCCGTTGAGCAGCAGCAGTCCCGTGCGCTCCTTGTACTGCTTAGGACTGAAGGCCGGGCCGGGCGGGTACGTCGCCGAGATTGCAACGGGGCCGCCGAACTCTTCGGCACCGGTCGTCATGTCGAGCGCGTGGAGTCGCTGGAAGTAAGTCGTCGTCGAATTGACTACCAGCTTGGACATCGCGACCACGTAGATAGTGCCGTTAGTGCCCGCCGTCGGATCTATTACCGGGGTGGACGTTATACCGATCTCGGGCGTCACCTGGCTGCATCCGCGGTCGTCGGAGGCGGTCTCATTCGTGCCGAGCACCGACACATGCCAAAGCGGCGCGCCGGCAGTGTCGGCGTCGAACGCGTACACAGTGTCATTCTCGGTGACGACATAGACCACGTTGTGCGTGCCCTGGCCGGGGATACTCACATTGGTCTTGATGAGCGGCTGCCCGTCAACCAGCCCATCGACCGAGTCCTGGAAGAGTTGGCAGAACGAAGATTTGACGTTGGTGGGCGTGAGGATTTGCTCGGTCAGATTTTGCCCAGTGCGCTCGATATCATTGTGATAGGTGAGCACATCGGTCGGGATGATAGCGCTCGCGGTTGCTGTGGGCGTCGCGATCGGGGATCCAGATGATGTCGCACTCTCAGTCGGTGTAGCGGTAGCGGTAGCAGTCGCGATACGAGTCGCGGTTGCGGTAGCCGTTGCGGTCGCGGTCGGAGTGGCGGTGCTGGATGGGGTGGGCGTTGGCGTCGGCTTGTTCTTTTTCCTCTTCGCCGAGCCCGTCACTTTGACTCTAGCCGACGCCTTGCCCTTGGTCGCGTCACTGGTGATTGCAATCTTCGCAGAAAAATCCGTTCCGCCGCTGGTCGGCGCAAATTCAATGGTGACGGTGGATTCTCCATGCGGCTCAATCAGCGTCGCGCCCTGACCAGACACTATATGGAAGAATTGGCTTCCGGCTGGTGGCGCGACGGTCACCGATAGAGCGATACCGCCATTGTCTTTGATGACGAAGGACTTGGTCTCAGTGGCCGCCCCGTTCGACAGATTGATTTTGCCGAATTTCAGCGTTGTCGGAGTCACCTCGAGTTTGCTCACCGATGCGTCGCGCCGCGCGTTGTCGTTGCCGACCGCGTCCTGCGCGCGAGCGCTCAACGAAAACAAAATCAGCAAGGTTAAAATGAAGGAAGCAATCGACGCGGCCCGCGCGATGCGTGAGGATGCGAGCAATGAACTTCCTCGCCCGATGATCAAGAGTCCTCCCCAGGTGCTGCTAGCCGCTACGATCAGTGAGTTTACCAGTTCCTTTGAACCGACAGAACTTTGCCGTGAAACTATTCACGTGTTGACGTCCGAGGCGTGCCATGGAGTAGCAATGAGAAGTGAAACGCTTCGATCACGGCTTCAGTTCGGCTATGACAATATGAGAGCGAGGCAAATCAATCATGAAAAAACGAAAACTCGGCAAGCAGGGACTCGAAGTGTCGGAGCTCGGTCTCGGATGCATGGGAATGTCGCAGTTCTACGGACCGCGCGACGACAGCGAATCGGCCGCGACGCTCGAGCGCGCAATTGAGCTCGGCATTGATTTCTACGATACGGCCGACGTGTACGGCGTCGGTCACAACGAAGAGCTGGTCGGCAAGGCGCTGAAGAAATACCGCGACCGCATTTTGATCGCGACCAAGTTCGGCAACCAGGTGCTGCCCGACGGCAAGCGCGCGATCTGCGGCCGTCCCGAATATGTGCGCTCCGCCTGCGACGCGTCGCTGAAGCGTCTCGGCATCGATCACATCGATCTCTATTATCAGCATCGCGTCGACCAGCAGGTGCCGATCGAGGAGACCGTGGGCGCCATGGCCGACCTCGTGCGCCAAGGCAAGGTCCGCTACCTGGGGCTGTCGGAGGCGAGCGCCAAAACGATTCGACGCGCGCATGCGACGCATCCGATAACCGCATTGCAATCGGAATACTCGATCTGGACGCGCGACTATGAAGACGACGTGATTCCCACGCTGCGAGAGCTTGGGATTGGATTCGTGCCGTTCAGTCCGCTCGGACGCGGCTTCCTGAGCGGGAAGCTTCGCGAGTTGCCGGCCGACGACATGCGGCGCAAAGTGTCACCGCGTTTCGACGACGAGAATATGCAACGGAACATGAAGGTCGTCGAGCGCCTCGAGGAGATTGCCGCCGAGAAGGGAATCACGCCGAGCCAGCTCGCGCTGGCGTGGGTGCTCGCGCAGGGCGACGACATGGTGCCGATTCCAGGCACCAAGCGGCGCACTTATCTCGAGGAGAATATTGCGGCGGCAAAAATCCAGCTATCGAAGAGCGACCTCGCGCGGATCGAGGAAGTTGCGCCGAAGGGCTTCGCCGCCGGCGGACGCTATCACCACATGAGCACCGTAAACGTTTAGGCGCCTACGCGAGCGCCTCCGCGATTGCGGTGACGACCGACATGACGGCCATCGCCACAAAAAACGCGACCAGCAGCTGGTCGATAAGGCGAGACGTCGCGAAATCCTTTTTCGAACCCTCCACGCCGTTTTGGTTGATGAACCCCGCGGAATGAATCTGTGTCGCCCGATGCCGGGTAAGCGTCGATGCCATAAGTCACCTGCCTCGTTTGCGGGTCTTTGCCCTCGCAAATTAGGCGTGACAAGGGGATGAACGCTTCGTTCAACCGGAACGAACGATACCTACTCAGTGGCGGGCAGCTTCAGCCGATACACCTCCGCAGCGGTGCGACGGAATAGGTGCGCTTTTTCATCCGCGGTGAACCCGGCCGCGATCTTCTTGAATGCGTTCCACAGTACGGCATACGAACAGGACACTCGGTCGACCGGGAAGTTGCTCTCGAACATGCAGCGGCGCGGACCGAACTGGTCGATCGTATGTAGATAGTAATCGCGCGTCGCGGACACTAGCTCGTCGGAGGTCGGCGGCGCAGGCCTGCGATGCCATCCGAAGCCGTTCACCGGCATGTTGATTCCACCGAGCTTGGCGACGACGTTGGGGCATCGCGCGAGCTCAGTGATGTGCTTCTTCCATTGCTCGAATATCTCGGCGCGGTGGCCTTCGTGGGGACCGATTCCGAGCGGGCCGCCGAAGTGATCGAGGATGATAGTCGTTTGCGGGAACGCCTTCGCGAGACTGACGACCATCGGCATCTGCGGATGGTACTGCCACGCCTCGAAGCTCAGACCCAGCTCGCTCAACCGCGCGAAGCCTTCACGAAACTGCGCTGACTCATACAAATCCGCCGGCGGGTTGGTGTGCGAGTTCCTCACGTCGGGACTCGCGTCGAAGCCGCCAGCGTGCCGGATTCCACGAAAGCGCAAAGGCGCCGCCGCGATATGCGCCTCGAGCACGGGCACGACGGCCTCGCCGAGCGTCAAATCCGCAAACCCAACGATGCCGGCCGCGACGCGCGTTTCGCCGTATTGCCCGCTGTTGCTTTGCGCTGCGATGCCGTTGACGAACTCGGTTTCGCCGACCGGACGCATCGGCTCGGGACCGTCGGCGCGATACATCGACATGCATTCGACGAACACGGTCGCGAGCACGCGATGTCCCGACGATGTGTCGCGCAAAATCTCGTCGAGCATGTAGCGGCTGCCCGGATGGTCCCACAGGTGATGATGCGGATCGACGATCGCCAGTTCAGGCTCGAGCGCCGCTTCAGTGACTAGCGCAAGCCGTGCGTCGCGTTCGTTTTCGTTGTTCGCCATAGTCCTCTCTCCCATTCGCGTGACGGTCACCATGCTTCACTACCGCAACTGACATGGGGTGTGATAGCTCGACAGTTATAACAATGCACGCTCGATACGGGAGTTGAGATGGAACCAGTGAAGAAGCTCGATCGCTCGGTGAAGGGACGCGCGGTGCTCGTCACCGGCGCCGCCAGCGGGATGGGCCGCGCCACTGCTCACCTGTTCGCACAGGAAGGGGCGCTCGTCGCGGTCACCGATATCAATGAGGCGGGAGTTGCGCGCGTCGTCGAGGAAATCGCGACGACCGGCGGGACTGCGCGCGGATGGCGACTCGACGTGCTGGATGCGGCTGAGATCAAGCGCGTCGTCGCGGAGGTCGCCGCTCACTTCGGCCGTCTCGATATACTCGTGAACAACGCCGGCTTCGGCGGATTCTCGCCGCTCGGCGCCGACGACTACGACCGCATCTGGGATCGCACCATCGCGGGTCTGCTGACTGCGCAACAGCGGATGGTCCGCGCCGCGCTCGTTCATCTGCGCAAGTCCGACGCCGCACGCATCGTGAATATCGCGTCGACGGAGGGCCTCGGTGCGACTCCCGGCGACAGCCCCTATGCAGTTGCCAAGACCGGTGTCATCGGACTGACGCGCGCGCTGGCGGTCGACCTCGGGCCGGAAGGAATTACGGTCAACTGCATTTGCCCGGGACCTATTCGCACCGCTCTTACCGACGCGATTCCAGAAGAGCACAAGACGATTTTCGCCAAGCGCCGCACCGCGCTTAAACGCTACGGCTATCCCGAGGAAGTCGCGCACATCACGTTCAGCCTGTGCATTCCCGCGGCGTCGTACATCACGGGCGCGATCATTCCGGTGGACGGCGGCTTGATGATCCGCAACGCATAACTGTCGTAACCGCGGAGGTGTTCTCATGTCTGATGAATCGGCAAAAAAAGGAATGGAATTGCGCACGAAGTTGTGGGGCGAGAAAGGCGCGCAAGACGGCGATGCGTTCCTGCGAAACTTCGACGAAGGGTTCGCGACCTTTCTCAACGAACAACTGTTCGGAACTATCTGGACTCGCCCCGGCCTGCCGGTCAAGTTGCGCTCGCTGATCACGATGACCGCGCTGATGGCGCTCGGACGCGGACCCGAGCTGCGGCTACACATGCGCGGCGCGTTGAACCTCGGCATCCCGCCCGAGGAAATCAAGGAGCTGATCGTTCACGTCTCGCAGTACAGCGGCGTGCCGACGGCGATCGAAGCGATTCGCGCATTCACCGAAGTGACGACGCCGCCAAAGCCCAAGTAACGCACTAGTCTGCGGCGGATCGCGCTCTCTTAGGCGGGTTGACAACCTGCACCAATCTGGATATTGAGAATCATTCTCATTTTCAGATAAGTGCAGGAAAGCATGCGTCAATCGTTCGCGCCGCGCGATATACCTAACCTCTCCGACCCTGCGTGGCTCGCGGCCACATTCGCATTCATCCTGGCGCTCTGCCTCGCGGCTCCCGGCTTGGCAGCCGCTCAACAAATTTCCGGCACAGTCACCGACACTTTGAGTCGACCGCTCGCACAGGTGACGCTTGAACTGCGCAACCAGAACGGCGTCGCGGTCGCGCACACGACCACAGATCAAACGGGGCGATTCACAATTGGCTCGACAAAGACCGGAATCTATTCACTGGCGGTGTCGAAGCAGGGATTCAAGTCGGCAAACAAAATCATCCACCTTCGCCGCAATGCTGCTGAGACGATTTCGCTGTCGCTCGAGGCGAAGACTGCGCTTAAGGTTCCCGTCCGGGCCAGCCTGATTCGCGCGCCCAATAGCGTCTCCGCGACCGGCGCAAACAAGTACACGGTAACCGCACAGGATATATCCAACCTGCCGCGCGGCGAGAACACCACTATCACCGATGTATTGACGCAGATGCCCGGTGTCGCGATCGATCAAAATCAACAAATCCACATTCGCAACACTGAAGGTCCGCAGTTTCAGTACCAGATAAACGGCGTGATGGTGCCGTTGGACATCAATACCAATCCGCCGTTCGTCTCGATGATAAATCCGATGTTCATCAAGCAGATGAGTCTCCTCGATGGCATACTGCCGTCGCGCTACAGCTATGCCACCGGCGGAGTGCTCAACATCCAGACCAAGGATGGATGCGACCAGCCCGGCGGCAGTGCCAGCATGTACGGCGGCCAACGCGACACCGTTCAGCCGAGTTTTCAGTACGGCGGATGCGACGGCAAATTCAGCTACTACGTCAGCGGGCTGTATAGCATGAGCAACAGCGCGTTCAGTTCAGCGACGCCGGCGCCAGATGCTATTCATAACTCTACCATCGGGGGTCAGGGATTCGGTTTCTTCGCCTACGACGTCAATCCAACGACGCGGCTGAGTCTTACAACATCGGTGTCTGCCAGCAACAACGAACTGCCGAACCAGAACAATCTCACTCCGGAGTTCAAACTGAAGGGAGTGACTAACTATCCGTCGGCAGATATCAATTCCTACCTGGACTTTCGCGACTATCTCGGAATTTTTGCTCTTAATGGAGCGCCTGCGGCCGGGCTCACCTATCAGCTGGCCTATGCAACTCACTACATCTCGCAGAGCTTCGAGCCTGACAATGTCGGCGAACTCTTGTACCAGGGAATAGCGTCGACCGCATTTCACAGCGACTTCGATAACACTCTCCAAGCCGATGTGACCTATAAGGTTGGTGACCATTCACTGGGTGCAGGCGGCTACCTGGGAGAATATGAAGTGGAGGCCGACGATAACTCTCTCGTGTTCCCATTCGATTCCGCGACGGGCATGCAGACGTCAAATGTTCCGGTCCGGGTAATCAACAACACTAACAAGATAAACCTGCTATCAGGCATCTACCTGGAAGATACCTGGCAGCTGACCGAGAAACTGCGCGCCAACGTTGGCGTGCGATGGGATCGGCTCAGCGGCTTTACCGACCACAATCAGGTCGATCCTACTCTCAACCTCGTTTATATGCCGTGGCTTTCCACCACTCTGCACGGAGGCTTCGCGCGGTATATGCAGGTGCCGAGTTTTCAAGGTATCTCGTCGGGCGCTCCCGAGGCGTTCAAGGGCACGACGGGAGAGGCCGGAACCGGAACAGTCACTCCTGAGACCGAAGATGACTATGAATGGGATATAGGTGTCGTTCATCAACTGACAAAGCAAGTAACTGTCTCGGAGGATGCCTTCTATGAGTACACGAAGCACTACCTCGACACCGGACAGTTTGGCGACGTGCCGATCTTCGCGCCCTTCAACTACAAGCATGGCTATATCTGGGGCACTGAGACGGCGATTACTTATACCAGTGAAAATCTAACCGCTCATGCCAGCACCACGATCGGCAGAAATATGCAGAAAGGTGTGGCGACTGGGCAATTCAACTTCGATCCCGATGAGCTAGGCTATATCAACCGCCACTACATCGTGCTCGATCATCAGCCGTTGTACGGCGCCGCGGGAGGGATCGCCTATCACTGGAAACCATGGAACTTCAGCGCCGACGTTATCTATAGCAGCGGGCTGCGCGGCGGCTTTGCCGATCTGGAATCCTTGCCGCACGTGGTCCAGGTCAATCTTGCCGCGCAGAGGGCTTTCCATGTGCCGTCGATCGGCGAAGTGACGGACCGCATCACGCTGCTGAACATTTTCGATCGCACCAACCTTATCCGGCCGGCTGAGGGTATCGGGATTTTCCAGGCTGCTTACGGTCCGAGAATAACGGTCTACGACACTCTTACTATTCCGCTTCCCGCGTTGAACCGGTGACTGCAGGCCGGTTCCCGGAGCTACTGAGGAGCGCTTCGAGATGCGGGATGGCATCCTCGAGGCTCGCGTGCTTTTCGATCGTGTCGAGGAACGGATCGCGCTTCATCCGCGACATCCTGGGAATCATGTTCTTGATGTTGTAGACCGCGGGATCGAGAGACGGTTTCAGCTCCTTCCAGGTCATCGGCGCCGACACGGGCGCACCCGGCACCGGGCGGACCGAAAACGTCGCCGCGATAGTCTTGCCATGGCCGAGCTGCAGGTAGTCGATATACACGCGGCCGTTGCGCGTGCGGGGGTTGCGGTTGATCGTGGCGATCTCGCGATTCCGATTGACTACTACCTGGGATACCAACTCCGAGAACATCTTCGCTTGATCGTAAGTGTATTTCGGCGCAAGGCCCACTACCACGTGAAGACCCATCTGGCCTGAGCTCTTCAGACACGGCTCAAGCCCGACCTCACGCAGGACATTAGCTACTTCGCGCGCAACCTCGACTGCTTGGCGGGTCGTGCTGCCTTTGGGATCGATGTCGAACAGCAGCCAGTCGGGACGCTCGAGATGCTGGATGCGTGAGGACCACATGTGAATCGTGATCGCCGCGAGGTTAGCCACGTAGGCGAGCGCCTCTTCGCTGTCGAGGATGAAATATGAAATTTCGCGCTGCGAGTCCTCGGAATAGATCTTCTCCGTGCGAATCCATGGCGGCGCGAACGCGGGCGCGTCTTTTTGATAGAACATCTTGCCGTCGATGCCGTCGGGAAAGCGCGTGAGCATGACCGGGCGATCCTTGAGGTACGGGAGCATCCATTTCGAAATCGCACGATAGTACTCGACCAGGTCGCCCTTGGTGTAGCCTTCGTTCGGCCAGAAGACTTTTTCCGGGTTGGTTACCGACGCCTTGGGCTCCCCAGCGGCTGGCGGCGCGCTCTTCCCGCTGCCTTTGGATTCTTTCGGGTCGCCGTCGCCGCCAGTTGGTTCGAGGGAAGGAACCTCGTCATTCACAACGTCGACGACTGCGGGTCCGCTGTATTTGCAATCGCGAGGAAAGACGTCGGAGTTAAGGCCGAGGAAACTGGGCTGGCGGATACCGCCGCCTTCCGTCCATTCGGTAAAGCGAACGTTGCAAACCAGCTCTGGCCGTACGAAATGCGCACCTTTTTCGGGCGTTGGCTCTCCGGCAGTAGGTTTGCGAAATGGCGATTCAGATTGCGCGCGTTCCTCGAGCATCGCGAAGATCTTGCGCAGCGTATCGCGACTGAATCCGCTGCCCACCTTGTCGGTATAGCGCAGTGCGCCGCTCGATTCGTACTGACCCAGCAGCAGCGCGCCGAAGTGCGTACGCGTGCCGTCGGGGTCGCTGTAGCCGCCGATCACGAATTGTTCGGTCAGCGGACGCTTGATCTTCAGCCAATCGCCCGTGCGAGTTCCACGGTACGGAGAGTCGCGCAGCTTGGCGACGACGCCCTCCAGCTCATGCTCTGAAATAGCGGCGTAAAAATCCTTGCCGCGTCCGATCACGTGATCGCAATAGCGTACCGGTCCTTCGCTGTGGATCAGTTCGCTTAGAAGACGTTTGCGTTCTTCGAGAGGGAGCGTGCGCGTGTCGAAACGATCGAAACCCAGCAAATCGAAGACGTAGTAGCTGACGGGAACAGCGAGACTCAGACGAGCGATTTGCCGCGCGTCGTTGACGTGCATCCTTCTTTGCAGGAGCTGGAAGCTTGGGCGCCCGTGCTCATCCTGCGCGACGACCTCGCCGTCCAGCACGAAGCGATCGAGCGCGATCGAATTCAGCGCCAGTACTACTTCCGGATATCGATTCGTAATGTCGGTGCCTTTGCGCGCGTACAAGTGAGTATCCTCGCCTTCGCGAATAGCCAGAACGCGCACGCCGTCGTACTTGATTTCGAATAGCCACTTGTCATTGTCGAAGGATTCGTCGGTAGTCTTGGCGAGCGTCAGCGGAAAATCCGAATACTTGAGCTTCGCGCCCAGTTCGGGGAGATGCCGGGCGGCGAGATTGTCGGCGATCTTCTGCTCAGTCGCCGGCGCTTCGGCCAATTCTTCGATCGTCAATCCCGACAGAACGGAGCGCGGGTGCGCTTCGAAAACATTTTCGGTGGTTGCGTATTGATCGCGCTTCTTGATCAGCAGCCAGTTCTGCTTTTCCTTCGGGCCGGCACTGGCGCGCATCCCTGTGCGCACGAGCGTGAACGCACCGTTGAGTTTGAAGCCGTGCAGCTTGATGTCGATTTTCCCCTTGCGGACCGCGTCTGCCCCATCGCCAGGCGGATCGATAACCTCGTAGATGCCACGATCCCAAACGATGACGGAACCCGCGCCGTAGTTACCGGGCGGAATCACGCCTTCGAAGTCGCCGTACTCGAGCGGATGGTCTTCGACGGCGACTGCAAGATGCTTGTCGGCTGGATTCATCGAGGGGCCTTTCGGAACGGCCCATGAGCGCAAGACGCCCTCCATCTCGAGTCGAAAGTCGTAGTGCAGGCGGCGCGCCGCGTGCTTTTGTACGACAAAGGTGCCGCTGTTCGCGGGACTTGGACTTGAGACCTCGCGGCCGAACGGCTCCGGTGTGCGCGCCGCGCTTCTTTTGCGACGGTACTTAGTGAGCGACATAGTTCGCTGCCGATGAGGAAAGGTGAGTCACCACCTCTTCCTTACACGGAGGAGACAGAATATCTAGCGGGCGCGGCGGCTGCTCGAGGCTCTGCGCGATCCCTTGGCGACTTTGCGCTCTTCGGTCTCGGCGGTCGCCGTGGCTTCTTCGCGATCCTTTTCGTTGACGCCGACGCCGCGCTTTTTCAGCGATTCCTTCAGCGCGCTCATCAGATCGATCACCTTGCCCTGCCGCGCTTCAAGGGCGGGCTCGGTCAGCTCATGGCCCGCCATCTTTTGCTCGGCCGCCTCTATCACCCGTTCGCGATAATTGTCCTTGAACTCGCCAGGCTTGAACTTCTTCTCCGTCAGATCGTCGAGCAGGCGCTGCGCGAGTCCCAGTTCGGAGTCCTTCACAGTAGCGTTGGCGCCGTGATCAATCTCGCCGAACGATCGAATTTCATCATTATAATACATCGTGTGGAGCATCAGGCCGCCTTCGTAGGGACGTATCAGGACCAGCCGCTCCTTGCCGCGCATCGTGTATTTCGCGACTCCTACCCGCTCGGCCTTGGTCATCGCTTCCTGCAGCAGATGGTACGCCTTGGCGGATGTCGGCTCGCATCCAAGCAGATAGGAATTCTCGAAATAGACGGGATCGACTTCGGACGCGGGAATGAACTCGGTAATTTCGACCGCACGATCGGCCTGCGCTTCGAGCTTTTTCAGTTCCTCATCGGTGAAGGTGACGTAGCGATCTTTCTCGATTTCGTAGCCGCGCACCAGCTCGCTGCGATCGACGATCTTGTCTTCCTTGGGACAATAGATCTTCTGCTGAATGCGACTCATATCCGGCGCGTGCAGAAGATGGAAGCTGACGGATTTGGAACTGGTCGCGGGGAACAGTCGGACCGGGATGGACACAAGTCCAAATGTGAGGCTGGCGGTGGATATCGAGCGAGCCGGCATGATTTGAAACCTCCGAAGCGGTCTTAGTACAAATCCTACAGCAAGTCGCGTTCCGGGGCCTGGTGAGCAACCCGGACTAGGTTTCTTATATTTCGCGGCGAGTGAAATCCAGTAGGGTCTAGCTCGCCGGTGCGGCCACAGTATCGCGAAAAATACGCGGAGTCATCCCGAAATGGGCGAAATATAAAGGGAAAACGCGACTTTCTGCTGGCTGAGGCTGGACTGAGTGTGCAGATTGCCGGGCAATCAATGACTAGGAACTATCGCCGCCGGAGCGTTCGAGCTTGTTGTACAGGGTCTTGGCGCTAACGCCGAGGATTTCCGCCGCGCGGGTTTTGTTGCCGTCGGTGAACTCGATGGTGCGCGTGATCATCTGCTTCTCGACGTCTTCGAGCGTACTGCCCAGTGGAATCTTGATAAAGCTGCCGTCGGTGCCGCCGGCCGCCCCGCGAAAGTCGTCGGGCAGATCGGACTTGCGAATCGTCCGGCCTTCGCACACGATCAGCGCGCGCTCGATGACGTTGCGCAACTGGCGCACGTTGCCCGGCCACGGATGCGCGGCCAGCGACTGCATGGATTCGTCGTCGACGCCGGTCACATCTTTTTTGTTCTGCGCCGCGTAATGCTGGATGAACATCTGCGTAAGCTGACGCAGGTCATCGATACGCTCGCGGAGCGGCGGCAGTGTAATCGTGAAAACGTTGAGGCGGTAATACAGGTCCGAGCGCAGCTTGCCTTCGCGCACCGCCTGCTCGATATCCCGATTCGACGCCGCCAGCACTCGCACATCGAGCGGAATCTCCGCCGTGCCGCCCACGCGGCGAAGGCGCTGTTCTTCGATCACGCGCAGCAGCTTCGGCTGCAGCTCGGGCCTCATCTCAGTCAACTCGTCGAGCAGGAGAGTGCCGCCGTTGGCGGTCTCGAAGCATCCTTCCTTGCGCCGGTCGGCGCCAGTGAACGCGCCGCGCTCATGGCCGAACAGTTCGCTTTCCATCAGCATCTCTGGAATCGCCGCGCAATTGATCGGCACGTAAGCGGCATCGCGGCGCGGCGACAGCTCGTGAATCGTGCGCGCTACCAGCTCCTTGCCGGTGCCGCTTTCGCCGGTAATCACGACCGACGCGGAAGATTGCGCCAAGCGCTCGATCGCAGCGGTCACTTTGCGCATCGCCGCAGATTTTCCGAACAAAGGCCCAAGCTCGCCGACCTCCGCCAGCCGCCGCCGCAGATTCGAGTTCTCCTCGCGAATGCTAATGTTGCCGGCAAGGTTCTTTAGAACCTGCTGCATATGAGTGGGATCAACGGGCTTGCGCATGTAATCGATAGCGCCGAGCTTGAGCGCGGCGACCGCGTCGGGAATTTCGCCCTGCCCCGAAATCATGATGGTCGGCAGGTTGATCCCCATCTCGCGGATATCGTGCAGCAGCTCGAGCCCGCCCTTGCGCGGCATCTTGAGATCAGAAAGGAGTATGTGCGGATTGAAGCTGGCGATGAGCTCCAGCGCTCGCACGCCGTCCTCCGCAATCTCGCTGCGAAACCCCCACGCCTCCAGCAACTCGCGCCATTCGTCGTGCGTGTTGACGTCGTCTTCGGCGATCAAAACTCGAATTTCGTTGGCCATGAATTTGAACAGAAATAGTATGGATCATTTTCAAGTTAGTACCCAAAAAGCCCACCACGCCGGATTCTTTGTCTGGATCACTATAAGTACGCTCCCAGTCACTTGGGGTTGCAGGCCGCAATGCTGACACGCGCAATGCTGAAAAAAGTTCCAACCATTCTCCTATTGCTCGCAGCGCTCGCGGTCGCTTTGCCCACGCGCGCGGAATCTCCGTGGATGCGTCTGGCGCCGACTCCCCGGCTGCCCACGCCGACGACCAGCGGAATAGCACCAGTCAACGGCATCCGCTTGTGGTACGCGGAGTTTGGCAGCGGCGCGCCGGTCATCCTCATTCATGGCGGCCTGGCGAATTCGGATTATTGGGGATTTCTGGTGCGCGCCCTCGCCCCGCACTACCACGTGATCGTTCTGGATAGCCGAGGCCACGGGCGCAGCTCACGCACGGATGATCCGATCGGTTACGATCTGATGGCGTCGGATGTTCTCGCGTTGATGGACTATTTGCATATCCGCCAGGCCGCGCTGATCGGATGGAGTGACGGAGCGATCGTTGGCCTCGACATCGCGATCAAGCATCCGGAGCGGCTGACGCGACTGTTCGCCTTTGCCGCGAATTCCGATCCGTCGGGTGTGAAGGATGTCGGCAAGAGCCCCGTCTTCCAATCTTTTCAACAACGCGCATCGCAGGAGTACGGGCGACTTTCGCCGACGCCCACGCAGTTCAATGCCTTCGAAGCGAATATCGAGCAGATGTGGGCGAGCCAGCCGCATTTTACCGACGAGCAACTGAGCCACATCAAGGTGCCGACGTGGATTGTCGATGGCGACCACGATGAAGCGATCAAGCGCGAGAACACCGATCACATGGCCGCGCTGATTCCCGGCGCGGGCGAGCTGATACTCCCCGAAGCGAGTCACTTCGCATTCATTCAGGATCCGGCCATGTTCAACTCGGCGGCCCTGCACTTCCTCGCGCTGGGAAACGACGTTCATTCCGCGCCACAGAAATAGTCACTGACCGATCCCACCCGGTTACCTCAAGCACACTTTCCGTAGATTGTGGCGTGCTGCGAGATCAGCATGGTTACCTAAAGAACATCTTATTAACTTTAATGAGGCCCTTGCGCGCTTCGACTCTTGTCGATTAGCGTCGAGTGTGCATCCCCGATGGCCCGCACGGGCGAGCCACCGCTTCAAATGCTGCGGCACAAGACGGGACCGACAAGCACATAGTGAACGCCCAAGACAGAGACACGACCTCCGGAGGTGCACTCGGCGCCGGATATCGGGCGCCTGAGGAGGAACGGATCGGCGAAGTGCGCCGCGAGGAAGAATACCAGGCGTTGATGCAGCGCCTCAGCCATCAGTCGGTGGTCAAGCATTTCGACGCGTACGCCGACATCGAATGGAACAGTCCGGAATTTCGGATTGATCGCGATGACCCGCGATGGCAACTCGACACCGACGACGTGCTCGGCGCGACCGAGTGGTACCAGGCGCAGCCAGCCTCGATTCGCTCGCGAATCGGCCTCCACATGCAGGCGAACTTCTTCAAGCTCGGCGTCGCCTTCGAGAGCGTGCTCAAGCGGGGATTGCTGGAATTCGCGACCAAACTGCCGAATCATTCGGCCGAGTTTCGCTACTGCTATCACGAGGTGATCGAGGAAGCGCAGCACTCGCTGATGTTCCAGGAATTCGTGAACCGCAGCGGCTTTGAAATACCGGGGCTGAATCGCGTCGAGCGCACGGGCGCCAACATGGTGGTGCGGATGGCGCGGAACTTTCCGGAATTATTCTTCGTGTTCGTACTGGCCGGCGAGGATCCGATCGATCATGCGCAGCGCCAGACACTGCATCGGAATCGCGCCGATATCCACCCGCTGCTCCGGCGAATCATGCAGATTCACGTCACGGAAGAGGCTCGCCACCTGAGCTTCGCGCGGCACTACCTGCGCCGACACGTTCCGATGCTCGGGGCTGCGCGTCGCACGCAGCTGATGGTTCGAGTGCCGCTCATCCTCGGCGGAATGGGCAGGATGATGATGGAAGCCTCGCCGGCGATCATGCGCGAGCATGAAATTCCGAAAGAGGTCTCGCAGCAGGCCTACAAGCTCAACCCCGTACATCGCGAACGAACTTTGGGCGCGACCGAGAAGCTGCGCGCGCTATGCACGGAGCTGCGCCTAATCAATCAGTGGTCGTGGCGAATATGGCGCATGCAGGGCATCTGGCCCGCGCCGGCACCGCTGCTCGCAGCCGACTGATCCTAGAATTTCCAGATGACATTGAGCGCGGCGAAGTTGAGGTAGTTCGTCGAGTAATGTCCTTGCAGTGTGCCGGCCAGCGGTCCGCGGTCCGCGGTGAAGGGACCGGGACCAGCATCCATGAACTCCCACGCCGCGCCCAGAGTTACGTCTCTGTTGAGCTGATATTGAATGCCGGTGCCGTACCGCAGTTGTCGATCGAGCGGCAGTACGGGGATGCGGTTGGCTTTCGACACCGGCGAACTGTCATATGCAAATCCTGCCGACCAGAGCCACTTCTCACCGATTCGCAATTGTTGTCCGATCGCTATCGAACAGGTGTCCGAGAAATTCAGGTTGGCGTTGAGAGTCCTTTGCTTGGTCGTCGAGATTCCGATCGGAATCTCACCGAACGCGGACCAGTTCTGCCATCCTACGTTGCCCATCACGCTCCAGTACGGCGTGACGTCGTAGAGCAAACTCATCATCACCTGCTGCGGTACTTCCATCGGGGTATTGATTTTTACGCCGCCGATTCTCGTGCGCACACGGTCGAGCAGCGGTCCCAGATTGGTCACATGCGGCCGGAAGCCAAACTTGTAATCGACCGGTGATTGGTAAGTCAGCCCGATGCGAAGTTTCTTGATTGGCGTGAGCAGGATGCCGGCGTTGCCGCCGAAAGCTTCGTCCCACGACTCGAGCGCGAGGCCGCCATCTCCTGCGCGCGGAAGAACATTGTTGATCTTTGCCTGCTCCGTAAGACGCCCGACCGAAAAGCTGAACCCGGCTCCCACCGAGAGCCAGTCATTCACCAGATAGGAGATCGACGGGTTAGTCTTGAAGGTAACGATTGAGACGCTGGTTGCGTAATAGCGTCCGACCCACTTTTTGCCCCAGTCGGCTGACAGACCGAAATCCGAGTCCGACGCAAAGCCGAGGCGCACTCGCTCTGAAAGCTTGTAGACATAGAAGAAGCTTCCAATCGGGAAGAACACGCCCGCATTCGCGCCGCCCCCGCCGGAGGTCGTCGTTTCAGGCGCCACGTCGAAGTTCGTGAAGGGCAGGAGCGCGCCCGCCGCACCCAGCAACTGCGAGCGGTCGAGCAGGCTCATGCCGGCAGGATTGGCAGCGACGGTAGAGGCGTCGGACGCCATCGCGGTGCGTCCGGCGCTCGCGGTGCCAAGATCAGGCGCACCGGTTTCATAGAGCAACAAGCCGGCGGATCGCGCCGACGTGACAAATGTCAGCAAGACCACTGTCGCAAAAAAAATAGTCTTATCGAACCTGCGCAAAGCCCGTTGCATAGCTTCCTCCCTCCTACCCCCTTTGACCCCCCACAACTTAACCGCCTAAGTCGCCGGAACGGCCTCAATAACCCGGCTAATTGGCGAAGCCGCTCTGCACGTAAACGCTCCCGTTCGGTCCGATGCGGACGCATTCGGCTTGGCCATTGTAGTCGGGGTTGCAGATCGCCTTGTCAGAGGCTGGGCATTTGTAAAGACCTGCTTCCATTTGCTGGCACTTGTTGAGATCGAAATGCAGTTCTGTCTTCGCCACTGCCGCTTGCTGGGCCGGCGGCGGAGGTGAAGACGACGAGCATCCGCCAAGGGCCGACATTCCCAGCATCGCGATCGTTAAAGCCGCACCCTTCAGCATCCTTTCCGCCTTCGAGCTTGAGTTTCGATTCAACATTCCACCACCTCCCCGATGTTTTCCTTAGTTCGCTGCGGCCTTTCCCTGCAGTTCCAGAATGCGATTCGGTATTCGCTGCGCCCAGTAGTCCATCGCGTTCTGTGCGTCGCCCCATTGGAACGAAGCTGCCGATTTCAGCCCCATGCCGCCGGCGCGCTGGTCAACGGCGCCCGCCAGAAACTCACCGGACACAGAATCAGACGCCTTCATTTCGGCCTCCGCCGATCCCACAAATGCGTAGCTGTCGGTCGCCATCGATTGCGCCAGGTTCAGCACGCGAGCTTGAGGAACTATTACCGAGACGGTGCGGAGTCCCGGAACTGCCGTGGTCGCATCCATCAAGGCCACCCGGATGGTAAGAACGCCGGGTCCGGGTTGACTGACCAGCGTGAAACTCTTGCCAATGTCGGTCTGCAACTGATTGTAGAAGTATTCGGTCAGAGTCTGTTGATCCGCGGGCGGCACTTTCGAATCAGCAGCCGCCCAGAATTCCACCGGCATCAGTTGTATCTTGGTGTAGCTGCTCCATTGCGCGTTCGGATTGATATACGCGAGCGCGGCTCCACCCTGCGGTCCCTGGGTCAGTTTGGACGCATCGGGGCCGAAGAATCCCGTAACTGCGGGCGGCAGCGTTCCGCCTGATTCCAGCGCTTTCGCGGCCGCCGGCGTACTCTCAACGGTAGTCGAACATCCTGCTACGAATAACATCGCAGCCAGTCCCGCTGACGCAATTCCAGTCACCACTCTTCCTCGCAAGTTCTTCATGATGCTCTCCTCTTCAATGCTGGCTGGTCGCCAGGTTAAATCATTGGTTCAAAGATACAGCTGCGGTAACAGCAGACTGACTTTAAAGTTCAACGTGAACTGCTCAGTCTGCGGATCGAACTGACGATAGATCATCCATTCACCCGATACATCCGCATTTATCGCCATGCCGTCGCCCACGTTCCACACTTTTCCGAATCCGGCGCTGAACGGAATCTCGGTCGATGTCTTGTGACGCATATTGATCTTCCAGTTCGCATCGCTCGATTTCAGGTACCATCCGTGGCCGAGGTCATCTGACAAGATCGGCTGAATCTGCATCGACGCCACTGATACCGAATGCGAAGAGGTATACGCAAACGATGTCGATTGTTGGAATAGTGCGCCAATCTTGAGTCTGTCCAACCGCCAGGAAAAAGCCCACGCCGGCCCCGCCTGCCAGGCGCCGTGGCCAGTGAACTGGCTGGTCGACGTCGGAAAAACAAAGTACGGCCCAACGCCCCAAAGAAAGCCGGTCTCCTTGTAGTCAGGAAACGGAATCCTGAACAAGTCGAATAGCTGCATATCGTCCAGGGCGGTTGTGGTCGACGCAGTCTTTCCGTTTCGAGGAACGGTGACAACCTGGATCGTAGGTCGAATCAATTGATCGACCGGCATCAGCGAATACGGGTGGACTGCGACCACCGAGCGGAATTGCAAGGTGTTGAGTTGCGCATTGGTCCCATACTCGGCCGGCGTATATTCGTCCTTCAGTTGGAACTGGGTTAGTTTCGCCAGCGGATCGTCGACTTCATCGGCAAGCGTATCCTCTGACACGGTGGCTGCTGGAGGATCTGCCAGACACGACGAACGTGTTCCAGCAATCGCGAGGATGGCCATCGCGATTGTGATGAGAATTCTGCGCTTCGGTGTCAGACCTTCTTCCAATGGAGAAGTACATACAGCGAGTCGGCACGCAGAGATATTGTACTTTGGTCCAATCCGAGTCAGTCAGATGTCGGCCGGCGCCCGCGCTATTCGACGTCGACGAACTGACTCAGGCGGCCTGCCCGCTGCCTGGTTCAACGGGGAGAGCGAACTCCAGCGTGGCGCCACGGTCGGGATTCCGCGTCGCCCAGATCCGGCCCCCATGATTCTCGATGATCGAACGAACGATAGTGAGCCCCATGCCCAGTCCGGCCGCCTTGGTCGTGAAGAAAGGGTCGAACAGACGAGGCATAGCGTTAGCGTCGATGCCCTTGCCTGAGTCCCTGACCGACACATGGACGTGGCCGGGTTCTGTCACGCCTGCGAGCATACGCACCTCGCGCGGTCCGTCAGTCTCGCACACCGAGTCGAGTGCGTTGAGGACCAGATTCAAAACGGCCTGAGTCAAGTGGGTTTTGTCGCCTCGCGCCAGTGGCAGAGAGTCGGCTAATTCCATCGACAACGAGACGCGTTTCATTCGCGCATCGGCGGCTACGATGCGATTGACCTCAAGCAGAAGCTCTTTCAAATCGACCGGCGACATCTGCGCCTCGCCGCGCTTGAACATCGCGCGAACGTCCCTCACTATTTCGACTGCGCGCGCATCGTCACGAATGATGTCGTCGAGTGCGCCGTCGATTTCGACCAAATCCGGATTCTTCGATGCGAGCAGACGGCGGGCGGCTCTCGCGTTGTTCAGAATCGCGCCCAGCGGCTGATTCAACTCATGCGCCAGTGAAGCGGTAAGTTCGCCCATCGTCACGACCTGCGAGACTTGCCGCAGTTCTTCAGACAGGCGCTGGATCTCCGCTTCAGCGCGCCTTCGCTGCAACGCGTTCGCAATGACCTCCGCTACCAGTTTCAGACGCTGGACGGTTTCCTGCGACCAGGATCGTTCGGTAAAAACTGTGCCGAAGAAGAATCCTCCCGCTACAACTCCGCCAATCATAAAGGGAATGATAACGTTAGACTCGCCTCCCCGGCGTCGCGCGCTGGCAAGATCTATGACAGCTTCCGGAGGAAGTTCATCGTAGTTCGAGAGTACGACCATTTCGCCCGACAGCAGCTTGCTGCTGACCCAGGGGTAATGCTCTAAAGCGTTCGTCCTGACGCCTCGATCTGGGGTAATTACGCCCTCTCGCGCCCACTGATGAGTCGAGTAGAGTCCTCCATCGGTCGGATCCACTTGCACTACAGTGCTGCGATCGACGTCCATCGCCAGCACGATTTGCTCCAACCAGCGCTCTATTTCGAGATCGATCTCCGCAACGGGGACACGGACGAAGGCAGCAGACAAATCACTGAGCAGCTTCTCGAAATCCAGCGAGCCCGGATCTCGAGTGATTTGGAATCGCGACGCAGCTGACACGGCGCCGGACTTATCTCCCCCTGAGCGCGATGCCATCACTTTCATTACCGAGCCCGAATCCGATTGGTTAGACTAAAAGGACCAATCCCCGCCCGGTTGTTATACGTTGGATCATTTTGTTGTGGAAAGAGCCAACGCGCGGCCGATTGCGTCGAGCAGCGGCTCTTCGTCGAAGGGCTTGAACAGGACAGCTACCGCATCTGATTGCGCGGCCAGCGAGCGAGTCCTGGCGTCTGTCCGCCCGGTAATTAGAATCGCGGGCAGGCCACGTCCGAGGTCCTTAAGCGCCTCGCACATCTCGATTCCGGTCATTTCGGGCATATCGATATCGACCACCATGCACGCGTTGGAACGCGGGGTGTCGCTGGCGAGCAATTCCGATGGCTTGGCGAAAGTTTTGACAAGGAACCCCGAGGCGGAGACCAGCCTGTTCAGCGAGCGGAGCAACGACGGATCATCATCGACCACCAGCACGGTGGCCGGGCTCATCGTGCCAACTGCCTTGGTCGCTCGAAGCTTGGACTTGACGGTCCTGGAGGCCTTCGCGGACGGCCTCACCGCCGCCTTCCTCGCCAGGTTCGTAATAATTTTCATTTCAAAGGAGTCCGCGTCGTCCCGATCGCGTCTGCCCGTCTCGATTGTGTTACGAACAAATGACATGCCGCAATTGGACCAAAGTCCAATACGCAGCTACGACGCCGGCAAGGGTTGCTGACGGGTGGATTGCTTCATCAGATATTCGGCGTTCGCTTGCGGAATGAGCGAGATGCCGCCCTGGCCGAAAGCGCCCTCGGCGCGCCCGCTGCCAGTGGCAAATCCCGGCACCGACGGCGCGCCTATTCCTGTGCTGATGCCGCCGACCTGCAGGTAAACCGTCTGGCCGGGTTGCACGTCGACGCCGACGGTGCCGCCGCCTTCGGATTGGAAGTCGGTCCCGGCCGAAAAATTGCGAGCACCGGGGCGGATAGGCACGATCGCATAATGTTGCCCGTTCATCATGGCGATGACCCGGTCGCCGTCCTGAACCGAGAGTTGCGTTTTAGCGAAGTCGGTATCGACGATGACCACGGTCGCGGGCGCTGCGCTCGCCGGATAGGTCGGCGGCGTCGATTGCCCACCGCATCCGGACAGTGCAGCGAGCACCGCGACCAGCGCCAGTGTGTAAAGTTTCATCGGACTCGCGCGGATGGTAGCGAAGCATTTCGCCGAAGTCGAACAGGCGGCCTTTCAACATCTTGTCGGGGGAGGGACCGATGCCGGCTCGGGGGGGTTAGCCGGATTTGAAGGCCGCCTGTTCAACTTCGGCGAAATAGTCTTCGCCATTGCGAGTCACTGATAACGCGTGAAATTCGACCGCACAATCGTGTGACGCCCCGTTCAGCCATTGGCATGAACCCGCCGCGTCAGCGGAGCGTCGTGCCGCCAGTGAATGGCACTGGGCGGCGCCATGAACTCCGGTCCGACGGGATCGGTCACCACTTCATCGACGATACGGATGATTTGCTCACGTTCTTTTAGGCTAAGGTGCCATCCCATCACTTCGCCGATCGGATCGAGCTGGTCGGGCCGACGAGCGCCCCACAGCGCGGCGCTGACTCCGTCCTGGTCGAGCACCCACCGGAGCGCGAGGTGGATGACTCGCTTGCCGTAGTTGTCCCTCGCGAATTGGTCCAGACGCTCGACCACCTCAAGGTATTGGCTGTAGCGGGGCGGCTCGAACTTGGGGTCGGTGCGACGGAGATCGTCGCCGTTGAAAATTGTTTTGGCGGTCATACGCCCGCTCAATAGGCCGCGGCAGATGGCGCCGTATACGAGGGTTGAAATTCCCTGCGACCGGCAGTGCCGCAGCACGTCGTTCTCGATGCCGCGTTCGAACAGATTGTAGGGCGGCTGCACGGTGTGAATCGGCGCGACCTTGGTGAATCGGTCGATCTGCTCCGGCGAAAAATTGCTGACGCCGATTGCCCGAATTTTTCCCTCCATGTAGAGCGTGCCCATCGCGGCCGCCGTCTCCTCAATCGGCGTGGCGGGATCCGGCCAGTGGACCTGGTAGATGTCGATCACGTCGGTCTTAAGCCTTCTGAGCGAGGCGTCTATTTCCTTGAAGATGCGGCGAGGGCTGGCGTCGCGCAGCGGCTGACTTCCGCGCCAGTCCAGCCCGACCTTGCTCGCGAGGACCGTGCGATTTCGCAATCCACCTTCCGCGAGCGCCTTGCCGACGATTTCTTCCGATCTGCCGAAGCCATAGACGGGAGCCGTATCGATCAGATTGATGCCGTGGTCGAACGCCGTGCGAATCGTGTTTATCGACTCTTGCTCATCAGTTCCGCCCCACATCCATCCGCCAATCGCCCAGGTTCCAAGACCGATTCCCGATATCTCGATCTCTGTCTTGCCAATTTTGCTGAACTCCATACTTTCTCCTGTCACGATTTGTTGGGATCGCCCTGAACCGGCTGCACCGGCTCGCCGTCACGCGCGGCCTCCCCGACGTTCACTGCGATCTGGTCGCCCGCACGAAGGTCGCCGCTGACCTCGACCGTGTAGCCGTTGTCGTGGCCGACCGTCACTTCGATCAGTTTGAGATGGTTGTCACGCACGACCGGCAAATAAATCTTGTCGTTGCGGAATATGAGCGCGTCGTCAGGCGCTGACAGGCTGGTGGACGTCACGTGCGCGGTCATCTTCATGTTCGCGTACATCCCCGGCAGCAGCGACCGATCCTGATTTGGCAAATCGACCTCGACCAGCATCGTGCGCGTCGTTTGATCGAGAGCCTCGGGATGACGAGTGATCGTGCCGTTGAACTTGCGGTTGGGATAATCGACAACGGTTATCGTTGCGGGATCGCCGTCGTTGATAAACGATGAGACGGTTTGCGGGACGTACGCATACACCCTGAGCGGGGACAGCGTGGCCAGCGCGATGATTGGAATGCTGGGCGTCGACGATGGTGTCGTTGCCTGCGGAATCAAGGTCCCTGGATCGGCGTAGCGCGCGGTCACGATACCGTCGAAGGACGACCGCACTACTTCGTACCCCTGGAAGGCGAGTTGTTGCTCATAGGACGCTTTTGCCTGCAACATCGCGGAGTGCGTCTGATCGGCCGTTTGCTGCGGAACGACCTGCTGCTGAACGAGTTCCTGGTTGCGGACGTCGGTAATTTTTTGAATCCAATAGAATGAACGAGCATCAGCGACCTGCTTGTCCGTCTCCGGCGATTCGATCAGCGCGATAACTTCGCCGGCCTTGACGTGGTCGCCCTTGTCGACGTTGATGCTCTTCATGTAGCCGGCGACCTTCGCGTAGACCGGAGTCTCGATGTATCCGTGGATGCTGGCCGGGAGCTCGATCGTCCGCGACGTACTGCCGCCTGAGATTTGCGTCACCAGCACATGTGGTCCCATCGCGACCGTATGAGCGAGGTTCGTCGTCTGACGCTGCAGGAGCTCCTGCCGGGCAAGCACGAAACCGCCAGAGACGATGAAGGCGATAAATACCGCCGCGAACAGGACGATCCGAAGCCCGCGCCCAGTTTTGGGTTGATCTTTTTTTTCCATTTTCATCCCCTGAGAAATCCTTGCGGTCACGCTCCAGGCTCAGCGATCGATTCGATGCGCTCGTCGCGCTGCTTCTTCGTGATCAGCGTGCGGCTGAAGATTGAATAGACCGCGGGCACCACGAACAGCGTCATCATCGTTGCCGCGAACAGTCCGCCGATGACGGCGCGGCCGAGCGGCGCGTTCTGCTCGGAGCCCTCGCCCAGCGCGAGCGCCATGGGCAACATGCCGAGAATCATCGCGAGCGCCGTCATGATGATCGGCCGGAAGCGAACGTGGCCCGCCTCGATCGCGGCCTCGACCGGTCCCATCCCTTCCTCCCGCATCTCGTTGGCAAAAGTGATGAGCAGGTTGCCGTTGGCGACGCCGACACCGACCGCCATGATCGCGCCCATCAGCGACTCGACGTTGATCGTCGTTCCCGTAAGCACCAGCATCCACAGCACGCCGGCCAGCGCGCCCGGAACGGCCATGATGATGATGAACGGCTCGAGCCACGACTGAAAATTCGCAACCATCAGGAGGTAGACGAGGGCGATCGCGAGGATCAGGCCCAAGCCCATCGTCTTGAACGATTGGTTCATCGCCTGGCTCTGACCGCGAATGACGACGTGGGTGCCGGCCGGCAGTTGGCCGAGACTGTCTATCGTTTTTTGAACTGCGCCGGTCGTGCTGCCGAGGTCTCGTCCATCGACGCCGCAATCCACGTCGATAACTCGCTGCACGGTGTAGTGCGCGACCACCGCAGGGTCGTTGCTGTGAGTGATTGTCGCGACGTTGCCGAGAAATTGGGCGTTCGGTCCAATGGTGCCGTTGCTGCCGTTGCTGAGCGGCGTATTGTTGGTCCCGTTGATGTAGGGCGTATAGGTGGTGCCGTCGCTGAGCGGCGCATTTGTGCTGCCGTTCGTCAGCGGAGTGTTGGCAATGAGATCGATCGACTGAGTTGTTTGAATCGGCGCCTGGGTTACGACGTTGTAATTGACGCCGTTGACCGGATCGAGCCAGTAGTTTGGCGAGATGAGGGTGTTGCCGCTGAGCGAAGACAGCAGCCCCGACGCGACTTGCTGCTCGGTGACGCCGAGCTCGAGCGCTTTAGCGCGATCGACCTTAACCTTGAAGGACGGATAGTCGAGCGGCTCCGCAATCCGCATATCGGTGACGCCCGGAATCATCGCCATCTTGGCGGCGAGGCGCGTGGCGATCTGGTAATCGCTGTGGAGATCGTTGCCGTTGATCTGAGCGTCGATCGCGGCCGGCAGACCGAAGTTCAGCACCTGGTTCACGATGTCGGCGGCCATGAAGTAGCCTTCGACATTGGGGAACCGGGTGCTCATCATCTGGCGGATGCGCTGCTGGTAAACGGTCGTAGGATGATGCTTCGGCTTGAGCTGGATCAGGATTTCGCCGTCCTGGGGACCGATGTTGTCGCTTGGGAAAAACGCGATCGCGTAAGGCTGCGGGAGATCGATGTCGTCGCTGATCTGCTGAAGCTCGTCGGCGGGAATTATCTGGCGGATCGAGCGCTCGATGTCGTCGACAATCACCGTGGTCCGCTCGATCCGCGTTCCGCTCGGTGCGCGCACGTGAAATTTCATGAGTCCGGCGTCGACGGTTGGGAAGAAATCTTCGCCCGTGACGTACAGCAAGGGCAGCGTGCCGGCGATCATGAGTCCGGCGCAGGTCAGCGCAAGGCCGCGATGCGCAATGAACGTAGTCACACCCGAAACGTAATGCTTACGAAGGCGCTCGAAGCCTGCTTCGAACGCGCGCAGAAACCGTCCCCACACGCCGTCTCCGTGTACCTCCTGGTGTCTCTCGGGCAGCAGGTAGGAAGCCATCGCCGGCACCAGGGTGCGCGACAACAGGTACGAGGTCAGCATCGCGAACACGACGGCGAGTGCGAGGGGAGTGAAGAGAAACCGCGCGACTCCGGTCAGCAGCACCACTGGAAAAAACACGATGCAGATGGACAGGGTACCAATGAAGGTCGGCGTGGCGATTTGATGCGCGCCGTCGAGAATCGCCACCAGCAGCGGCTTGTTCATCGCGTGATTGCGATGGATGTTCTCGATTTCGACGGTGGCGTCATCGACCAGCATTCCCACTGCCAGTGCAATTCCGCCCAGCGTCATCGTGTTGATCGTCTGGCCGGCGAGATGAAGGCATGCGATCGAGGTAAGGATCGAGAGCGGTATCGACGCGATTACGATCAGCATGCTGGCGGGCGAGCCGATAAATATCAGCACCATCACCGCCACCAGTGCCGCCGCGATCACCGCCTCGCGCACGACTTCCCACAACGCAGCGCGAACGAACGCGGACTGGTCGAAGGTGAGCGCCACCTTCAGACCCTTCGGCGCGACCGCGAGGATCTCAGGGATGCGTGCGCGGACGGCGTCGACGACTGACAGCGTCGACGCGGCCGCATGCTTGATCACCAGCAGGAACGTCGCAGGACGCCCGTCGATGCGCACGACGTTGCTCTGCGGCTGATGGGTGTCGCTGACGGGGGCGACGTCGCCGAGAAAGACCGGGATGCCGTTGGTCACCTTTATCGGCAGCTGGTTGAACTCGGACACCTTGGTCGGGTTCATGTTCAGGTCAACGTCGTACTCGTAGTTGCCCATGCGGGCCGTGCCTGACGGGATGACGACGTTAGTGGTCGAGAGAGCATTGCCGATATCCACCGGCGACAAGCCGTTGGCGTACATCTGCTTCGGATCGAGATTCACAACAACCGCGCGCTGAACGCCGCCGATCGGCGCGGGCGACGAGAACCCAGGTATCGTAAAGAGCTGCAGCCGAATGAAATTCAGGCCGTAGTCAAACAGCTGCTGTTGCGAAAGCGTCTCGCTGAAGATGTTGAGCTGAGCGACCGGAACGTTAGCGGCGTTGTAAGAAATAATATTCGGGGCCGTCGTACCCTGGGGCGCCTGGCGCAAAATTGTCTCCGAGACCGAGTCGATTTGCGCGATGGCGGCGCCGATGTCCGTGCCGGGCTGAAAATAAACCTTGAGCACGCCGATGCCGAGAATCGACTCCGACTCGATATGTTCGATTCCGTCAACGGTCGTGGAATAGGCACGCTCGCTGATGATCACCAGCCGGCGCTCCATGTCGACCGCGTTGAGGCCGGGATAGCTCCATACCACCATCACGACTGGCAGGTTGATGGCGGGAAAAATGTCGACGTTCATCAGGGTGAACGAGAGGACGCCCATCACGAGCATCAGCAGCGCCATAACCGCGACTGAGAGCGGGCGTCGAAGGGCCAATCTGACCAGAGCCATCATAAGGGGAGCGCCTCAGCAAAGAGGCGTGAAAAATAGGCGCACAACCTGGTGTTTGGTGGCCACAACGCGGCAAAACCTCCCCCAGCGCTTCAATCGGTCATCGCGCCGCTTGAATCTTCAATCGAGAGCGAAGGCCGGCCGGCTGAGAATCTTCGATAACGCGGGCCATGCGTTCCATTTCGG
>Ga0210393_10000573_pt1 | contig 32829 bp, 33 predicted proteins | sample IncBWC27OmetaG_FD_160068 | JGI IMG/M metagenome (GOLD analysis project Ga0210393, IMG submission 160068) | Forest soil microbial communities from Barre Woods Harvard Forest LTER site, Petersham, Massachusetts, United States - Inc-BW-C-27-O ...
TGGCTCGACTTCTTCAGCGGCCCTGACAGCCTCAACGCAGCGGCTGCTGCGGAAACGGCGCGAGCAAATTCACCCGACGACTTGAAGACGTCGCTCGAACAGTTCAGCTCGCCGCTCGAGGAGCGGAGGTTTGCGCAATTCGACTCATGGACGCTCGAACAGCGGCGAGCGATCCTCGCTGAATTGCACTCGATGCGCCGTGTCGAAAGCCTTCTCTCCGACTTGAATCGATGGCTCGCGCTGATTCCGGGTCACCCGTCGAACCCCGCACCCTAAGCGTCAGTGCCCGTGGTCTTTCTCAGGCAAAAATTGCCCGCCTTCAATGCTCACAACCATCCCGCCTGGTAATTCGCCCACAACGCATTCGCGATCCTCACTGAGTCCGCGCGAATTCCGTACTTGCCGAAATACCCGCAGACGTTTTCCAGATCGCGGCCCAATAACGATCTCGCACTCGGATTGATCCGCGCGTCGAGTGCTTGCGGAAAATCGATCGCGACGATCCGTCCCTCCCAGTAAAGGAGGTTGTACGGCGACAAGTCTCCATGCACGAGATGATTGCGCAGCCACAGCGTGACGTTGTCGATAATTCGGCGCAGAAATTGTTCCGCTTGCTCGCGCGGCAGCGTCACCCGACTGAGCATCGGCGCCGCCGCGTCTTCGTCGCCCAGATATTCCATCAAGATCGCGCCACTCGATCGGCCGAATACCTCGGGCACATCAGCGCCGGCCTCGTACAGCATCTGCATTATCTCGAACTCGGCGTGGATCCAGCTTCCATACTGCAGATCGCGTCCATGACGGGATTTATTCGCCAATGCGCGTTTGTCGCGACTGCTCATCGGAGCGTCGCGGCCGACCTGGTAGACCGCATCGTTGTGAAAATTGCGGCGCTCGAGCGGACGGTAGACCTTCGCCGCGACCAGTTCTCCGGCCGCGCCGCGGCAGCAATAGACGGTAGCCTCCTTGCCGCTGCGGACTACATAAAGGACGTCGGTTATCGATCCATCACCGATGAATGCGTCGAGAAGCGCCTCGTCGATCTCTAAAGCAGTAGTCATCACTTGCCTCAATAATTAGAAGTTGTGTTCGTCCAACTCTGGTCTTCAGTTGCATTTCGTTCCTCATGGCTTCGTCCTCCGTTGCGTTTTCAAAATGATCGATCGCACGCGAATGCGCCGCGCCTTGCTTCGGACGCAAAAAAACACGGGAGCTTTCGCCTCCGTGGTCAGGATGTCTGGGTGTTCCGGTAGTTACCGGCGACTAGTCAGCGGAGGCGCACTCGAATGCGATTGGGCAAGATCTTTGATGTGGCTATTCATCGCGTGTGCACCTCCCGTCAGGGAGTTGATGCGAATATCCGCGCGTTCGCGCCTTGAGTCAACTGCCTCTTAGGCTTCCGGGACAATAGCGCCGGGCAACCTCGCAGCTCCCTTCTCAGGCCGCGGGATCGCCTTCGAGCCGGAATCCGATTCGCACTTCGACCTGGAAGGTCGGGTCGCCCTTCTTGCTGACCGAGCCGCGGATATCTTTGACCTCGAACCAGTCGATATTCCGAATCGTCTTGCGCGCCTTGGTGATCGCATTGCGCACGGCCTGGTGGAGGCTGTCGTCGGACACTCCTACCACCTCGATTATCTTGAACGTCTTGTCCGGCATGAAATTCTCCTTTGCCCTTTGATCCTGATTAGCTGAGCGCGGCTGCCATTCCAATCCGAGCATCGGCCGTCGGCGTGATTTGATGCGCGTCGAGATACGAGCCGACTGCCGCGGCGATTCCCTCGGCATTCGCCATCGCGACATAGCCGTCGGGCCGCACGAGATAGATTGCGTTGCGATGCAGTCCGGCGCGCACCATTTCGTGACGCCATGGGAAGATGTGCAGCGGCAATTTTCGCGCGTCGCAAGCAGTCTGAAGATCGGGCGCGGCGTCGCCGTACACGTGGACCTGCCAATCGATCGAGGTCAGTGGCGCGAAGTTGTCGGCGGCGCCGTTGGCGTCTATCTCGACCCAGGGCAACCTGTCCCCGCCGTGCACCTCTCCTGCGCGTCCCTCGCTCAGGCTGCTGTCGCGATAGTTCACCGTCGTTTGCGAGACGGTGCGGAACATGAAACGTCGCACTGCGGCGAAATTGAAAAGCGGCGGCAGCACGAGCGGCACCAGGTGCAAACGGACCAGCCGGGCGATAGCGCTGCGGCTCGTCACTCCCGTGAAGGCGCGATCGGTGGTCGCCACCAGCCGCCGCGCGAATGCGATTCGCTCCGGCTCGTAGCTGTCGAGAAGGGAAGCGTTCGCGCGCCCATGTAACACGGCCGCGAGCTTCCACGCCAGATTCACCGCGTCGCCGATTCCGGTGTTCATGCCCTGTCCGCCCACGGGACTGTGGATGTGCGCGGCGTCGCCGAGGATGAAGGCGCGGCCCTTGCGGAAATGATCGGCGACGCGATGGTGCACGCGGTAAGTCGAGAACCAGTTCACCCGCTCGACCTTGATTCGCATCCACTCGACCACGCGCTGGCTCACGTCGTCCCATGACAGGTTCTCGTGCTCGCGTTCTGCCTCTTCGCGCACGGTGCCGACCAGCCGCGCGCGCCCGCCGGCCTTCAACGGGAACATCGCGAGAAAGTCGGTCTGGTCGAGGCCCACATGTATCTCGCCGTCCATCACCGGTCCGCTCGCTTCCACGTCGGCGACATAAAAGAGATGCTGATACGCGCCGCCCTGGAAACCTATCTTGAGCGTCTCGCGCACGGTGGAACGCGCGCCGTCGCATCCGGCGATGTACGACGCTTCGCAGGTCTCCTCGCTTCCATCGGCACGCTTCAACCGCGCGATCACGCGATCCCCAGCGTCTTCAAAACTCACCAGCCCTGTTCGCCGCTCGACGTTTACGCCGGCTTCAGCCAGCGCTCGATCAGCAGACGCTCATGTTCGTCTTGCGGGTAGATCACGGGGTTAGGGAACGGACTGAGGTCGTTGCCGATGTCGCCGATGGGAAGTCGCGCCACCTTCCTGCCCGACACCCACAAATTCGCAGCGAGTACCTTGTGTCCGCGCGCGACGACCGTGTCCGCGAGTCCTAGCTGGCTGTATAGCTCCAGCGTGCGAGCCTGCACGGCAAGCGCGCGCGACGTCGTTCCCGGCTCAGCAGTCTGGTCGACGATCCTCACGCTCGCGCCCATATGCGTAAGCCACAGGCCCAGCACGAGGCCCGTGGGCCCGGCGCCAACGATAAGAACATCGGTGTTCTGATGTGCAGATGCGTTCATCGTACTCACCCGGGACAGCTTCCTGGCCGCGCGGAAGCGGTACCTCTATCTCCAGATTACGTCGGTAACGATTTTGGGACGAGCGCGGGCGACGAGTTGATTCATGCTCTGCTATCCTCGCCGCATGCGACTGCATCTCGTCGACGGCACCTACGAACTATATCGCGCGCACTTTTCGCCGCGTCCCGGTCATCTCGATCCCTCGGGCGCCGACGCCAAGGCGACCGTCGGCATCGTCGAGTCGATGCTCGCTCTCCTGCACGAGGCCGACGAAGCCGTCACCCATATAGCGGTTGCGTTCGACAATCCGATTCGTTCGTTTCGCAATGACCTGTATGCGCCATACAAAAGCGACGAAGGGGTTCCGCCCGAATTGCACGCGCAGTTCGACGCTGCGGAAGAAGCTATTCGCGCGATAGGCGTGACGGTCTGGTCGATGCGCGAGTACGAGGCCGACGACGGACTCGCGAGCGGCGCGCACCGGTTTCGCAACGAGGTCGAGCAGGTGCGGATCATGACGCCCGACAAGGATCTCGGCCAGTGCATCCGCGGCGATCAGGTCGTGCAGGTCGATCGGCGTCAGAAAAAGTTGACGAACGAATCGGCCTTTCGCGCTAATCGCGGCTTCGGACCAGACAGCATGGCGGATTACCTCGCGCTGACCGGAGACAGCGCCGACGGTTTTCCGGGGCTGCCCGGCTTCGGGACGAAGACCGCCGGGATGCTGATGGGCGCGTATCAACACCTCGAGCAAATTCCCGCCGATTCGTCCGCTTGGACGGTCAAGCCGCGTGGCGCATCGCAACTGGCGGCCACGCTGATCGAGCGTCGCGATGAAGCGATCCTCTATCGCAAACTGGCGACGCTGATCGAAACGGTGCCGCTGAAAGAATCCCTCGACGATCTGAAATTCCTCGGCGTGCCGCGCGAGCGCTTCGAGCGATGGTGCGATCAGCTCGGCGTCGAGCGGCTCAAGGCTGCGCCCCGCCGATGGCGATGATCGCGTGTAACCTCTGCGGCGGCGGGACGTAATGTACTCGGGCTCGTGGGCTGCATGTTGAGGTTACCGGGACGAGATTGGCCGCTAGTGCCGCGTTCTTCCGTCGTGGCGCTCCTCGTCAAATTACATCAGCCGAATTAGAATTCCGCGTGCCAGTCAATTTGCGTGGCCGCCCGCATCAGTTCGGGCAACTTCTCGCGAGCGTAATCGAATGAAAAAATTGCACTCTGCTTCCGTAGGTGCGGTCCTGCTTGCCGCAATCGCCGCGATGTTTCTCATGCTGCCCGCGTATGCGCAGTCGCCGCCAGCGAATGCGAATGCCAACGGCAGCGTGGCGACTCAAACCGGCTCGATCGGAGCACAAACCGCGGCGCCGTCCGTCGATGTCAGCGTTTCTTCACAGACGGCGCACAAGTTCGAAACCAATCCCATCCTGTCGCTGCCCCAGATGTTCGCGCGTCAATGGATCCCCGACCGCGAGAATCTGCCGCGCGACTACTTCCCGCTGACCGAAGACAACGAGCAGCACAAGCTCAGCCTCAAGGAGACTATCTACCTGGCGCTGGAGAATAATCCCGGCCTGAAATCTGTATCGCTGGACCCGGTTGCGGCGACCGAAAGCGTCGCGGGCTCGAACGCCGTGTTCGATCCACAGCTGAGCTCCCAAGTAGACGTCGAGAAGGAAGTCACTCCCGTCTCGTCGCCATTTCAAAACCCGAACTCCATCAGCAACGTCTCGAAGTTCTACGATTGGAACTTTGGCATGAGCAAAGTGCTTTCGGCGAGCAATGCCACTGTCGGCATTACCTTCAACAACGATCGCCAGCTGACCAACAGCGGATTCAGCCCGGTCAATCCGGTGTACACGCCCACCATGGTGATGTCGCTGTCGCAGCCGCTGCTGCAAAATTTCGGTTGGCAGTTTGCCACGATAAATGTCCGCCTGGCGGAGTCTGCCCAGCGCTCATCCCAATGGAACTATTCGTCGTCGGTCAACGACTTCGTTCAGCGCATCGGTAACGACTATTGGGGCGTGGTCGCGGCTGAAGAGAACTTGCAGGTCGCGCAATCAGCCTTGAAGTTCAACGTCGACCTCGTGCGCGTCAACGGCGACAACGTCCGCCTCGGCATGATGGCCGCAGTCAACCTGTCGCAAGCGTTGTCTGCGGCCGCCACCGCACGCGCAAACGTGTCCGCTGCCCGCGCCGGCCTCGAGATTGCCCGCACCACGCTGCGACAGGACGTGGCGCTCAACCACGCCGACGCGATGCTCGCTTCTGATATCGAGCCGCTGCAGCAGCCCGACATCCACTACGGACCCCTCGAGGCCGACAACGACGCGTTCCGGCAGATGCTGGAAGACAGCCCTGCTCTGGCGGGTCTGCGCGAGTCGATTCGCAGCTCGTTGATCCAGGTCAAGTTCGCGGAGAATCAAACGCTGCCGCAACTCAACCTCGGCGCGCAATTCGGGATCACCAGCGTCGCCGGCAATTCCAAGTGTACCACCTCGGGCACGGTGCCGGCCTTCGCCAATTGTTTCAGCTCGACCGGACCTACGGTACCACCGGGATCTGACAATGGAGCCCTGCTTCCGTTCGGCGGCGACTACGGCACTTCGTTGAATACTCTGTTCGACTTCAAATTTTACGACTACGCGGCCGTACTCGCCTTCTCGATGCCGCTGGACAATGCCGCCGCGAAGGCCGCCCTCGCGCAGGCTCACGTCGCCTATGATCAAAGCCGGCTGCAGTATCGGCAGGCGCTCTACCAGTCCGTCTTGCTGGTCAAAAGCGCGCTGGCCAACTTGCGCGCCTTCGAGGAACAGGTCGACGCCACCGCCGAAGCTACCAAGTACGCGCAAAAAGCTCTGCACGATACTCAGTCGCAATTTCGCGTCGGACTTGCCACCACCAACACGCTGCTGCAGTTCCAAAGTAACCTGGTAACGGCGCAGGGTAACGAGGTGCAGGCCGACGTCGGTCTGGAGAATGCGCGCCTGGCGTTGTGGCATGCTGAAGGCACGCTGCTCGGCCGCTTCAACATCGATTTCCAACTGCAGAACCAGCGCCAGCCGCCGTGGTACGCGCGCTTTTGAAACTGTGCTGCCGTATGACTGCAATTAAAACCATTGCCCTGATTGCACTGGCGCTGATGCTCGCTTCGGTATGCGTCGTTCGCGCTCAACTGCCCGCTACCAATCCTCTCGTAGTGCCGCCCTTGCCGCCGAGCCCTCCAGCGCAACTGGCGGCGCCAGTCAGCACCGCGATCGCTCCGAGTCCGCTGGCGGTGCCGTCGCTGCCCGCGGCCTTTTCGACTCCCGGTGCGCGATTGTTCAATTGCTCGTGTTCCGGCCCTGGTCAGCCTACCCACTGGATGGGTCAGGTGACGGCGGCGTCCTATCTCAGCGCGAGCCAGAGCGCGAGCGGCGCCTGCAATACCTACACTCAGGGCAAGGTTCCTTCCAATGGAACTGCCGGCGGGATTGGTGCTGCCAGATTTTTCGGTTCGCTGCCCGCCGCGCAGGAGAACGCGGGCGCGGCCAACGGCGTCGGCTTTCCGGGACAGGCGCAGAATTCAACCGCATCCAACTCCGGTGCGGACGCGGCCCGCTCATTCGGCGCGCCTTCTACCGGAATTGGCCTCGCCGGCGCACAAGTATGTTCGAACTGCGTGTGTGACTGAGGAAGCCGGCCAAAGACTAACTCTTGGCGACGAGGCTTAGCCAGAACTCACTGAAGCGAGGTCCGTCGATCTTTGTCACGACTTTCATTTTCCGTCCCGACTTATCGACTCGCTCGCGCAGCCATCCGTCTTCTTCCTCGACAACTATAGGTAGTTCTTCTATCTCGACTCCTTCATTCCAGCCGACTGCTATCGCGCACGCGAGCGGATCGTGCTGGAAATTTATGATGTCGTCGGGCACCCGTGCGCAGGCGGTCCCATATACTGCATCCATCTTTTCATCTGCGGCGAACACTTCAGCCTGGCGCGCGATTAGTTGTCCCAACGCGCCGGCGGTCCGCAACTTTTCTATCGCAGATCTTCTTAGTGCAGTTTCCGCCGTCACTGAAATGGGAACCAGTGTAGGACTGGAGTTGCCAAGCACATGCTTCGCCGACTTGACGTCGACTTGCAGATTGAAATCAAATTCATTTTTCCAATTGGGATAGCCCGGTCTGAGCGGATAGATAAAACCTCCCATGAGATAGAGATTCGCTCGCGCTAGAATCCCGGGATACTGCGTATCAACCAGGTATAGGTTCGTGAGAGGTCCTATACCTATGATTGTAGCTCCATCCTCAATGCTCTTTTTGAGAAGCTCGATCGCTTTCTCGATGGAATTGGGCGAAGGAACCGCCTCCGCCGGCCAATATCTTCTATCCTGCGGAGGCAGCTCAGACCTGTACAATCCTTGAGCCGTATCCGCGCCCGCAGCGACTGGTATTTCAGTCCGACCCTCGAGCCCCAGTGCGTATCGCGTATATCCCGTCCGTATTCCGTTGGTATCGCCCACGACCGTGATTCCAGTGAGCGTGATCGACGGCCATCGCAACAACATCGCCAACGCGCACAGGTCGTCGATGTCACCGCCTAAATCCGTATCGAGATGCACCTTGGTCATGGCCCGAATCCATTCTGCTGATCTTCTTCGGCAATTATTTGCGGTAAAACTTTACACTTTTCACGGTCGTCGCTTGATTCTCCTGTCTTTGCGCGAGAGATTTACTGGCACCGATGATGCAACATACCAGTCGCTATGAAACTCAGTAAAACATTGACTACCGTCGTCGGCGCAGTCGCCATTGCGACCTCACTGGCAGCTTGTTCTGGCGAGCCGCTATCGACCCGCGAAAAAGGAACCCTTATCGGAACCGGAGTCGGCGCTGCAGGTGGCGCAGTCGTAGGTGCTGCCGTTGGAGCGCCGTTAGCTGGCGCGGCAATCGGCGGTGTCGCCGGCGGTGCGACAGGTTTCGCAGTCGGCAACCATATCCAGAACGAACGGAACGGCGACTAAGTCGGCGTCCGTTCGCGCCTAGCAAGGATTCGCGATCGACTAGAGATTCGCGATCACAGCGCGCGTGAACTCCGCTGTCTTGGCCGTACCGCCTTGGTCGGGCGTCAGCACGCGGCCTTCCGCGTATACTTTGCGCACCGCAGCATCGAAGCGCGACGCCTCGGCGCTGAAACCAAGGTAGTCGAGCATCAACGCGGCCGACATCATCGTGGCTGAAGGATTTATAATGCCTTGCCCTATTATGTCGGGCGCCGTGCCGTGCACCGATTCGAAATATGCGTAATCCGCGCCGTAGCATCCGCTTGGCGCGAGCCCCAGTCCGCCGATAATTCCCGCCGCGGCATCGGACAGGATGTCGCCGTACAGATTGGGCGCGACGACTACGTCAAGCTCGTGCGGCAATTGCACGAGGCGCCGCGCAAAATCGTCGACGATGAACTGTTCGTATTTTATTTCAGGATACCTCGCCGCCGTCTCCTCGACGATCTTGCGAAACAAGCCGTCAGATTCGCGCAGCATGTTGTACTTTGACGTGCACGTCAGCTTGCCCTTGCCCCCGGCGCGCTTGCGCTTGACGGCGAGCTGACATGAGAACTCGGCGACGCGGCGCGTCGCGCGCTCGGTGATCACTTTGATCGCGTAGATGCCGCGCTCGGACGTATCCAGCGGCGCGCGCAGAATTTTGCTCATCAGCTTCAGGGGGGCTAGCGCTTCGAGCGGTCCTTCGAGCCCGAGATACAGGTCTTCGAGATTTTCCCGGACGATCACGAAGTCGATTCCGTCCGGCTTCGCCAGCGGGCTATGAAACCCCTTTGAGTAGCGCACCGGCCGCACGTTCGCGAAGGTCTGCTTGCCCCATCGCAGATAGGTGATCGAGGTAGTCTTGCCCGAGGTCGATCCGAACAACGTCGTGTCTGACCCGTCGATCGCCTTGCGCGCGGCCGCGTCGGTCTCGCCGCGCACCCATTTCTCGCCCGGCGGGAACTCGATGTAGTCAATCGGAAGTTTCAGGGCGCGCAGCGCTTCCATCGTCGCGCCCATCGCCTCCGGCGCCGCGTCGTCGCCCGGCAGTACTACGACTTTTTTGTTTGCCATGTATCCGTCCCGAGCGCCTCGCTGAGCGCCATCATGCACACGCCGGTCGCGAACGGCGCGGTCCCGATTTCGATCGAATTGTAAAAGGCAAAGTCTCCCGGCGGCGTTTGCTGCGATACGCCCGTGAAAGCGCCGTGCGCGTCTATCTTCGAACAAATTGCGCCGAGCGCGCGCGAGTACGCCTCAAGCGCGCGCGCCTTGTCCAGGCCGGGCAGCCGAGTCCGAAGCGCACGCCCGAACGCGAGCGCGAATCCGGCGGCCGAAGATGATTCCAGGTACGAATCGTCGCGATCGATCACCGTGTGCCACAAGCCCGACTCGTCCTGCAGCGCCGCTACCTGGTTGAGTTGACGCGCCAGCGCCGCACGAAATGTTTCCGCTTTTGCTCCGAGCGCTTGAGCGGCGTCGGCTGCTTCGATTTCGGCTAGCACTTGCGGCGCCGCGATCGAAAACCAGCTATTGCCGCGCGCCCACAGACACGGCGAGTGCGACTTCCGATCGACGTACGCGACGTGCCAGAAAAGTCCGCTGTCCGGATCGATCAGATGATCGCGATGAAGGTTCATCTGATCCACCGCCCGCTCGAGCATCGCGGCGTCGCTCGAGATTCGGCCGAGCAGCGCCAGAGCCGGCGCCGTGAAGTAGCAGACGTCGATCCACACTTCGAGCGCCGGCGGAGGTGGAACGAACGCACCGTTGGGAGTTCGCGCCGCTGAATTTTCCATGAAGCCGACGATCGCGCGCGCGTAATCCAGGTAGCGCGGGTCGTTGGTTTTCACATACAGGTCCAGCGCCGGCAGCGCCTCGGCCGCCCAGAACCAGAACCATCCGCTGGTGCGCGGTCCGCTCGCGAGCTTGGGCGCGAACCATCGCGCCGCCGCCTCGACCGGCGCATCGGTGCCCAGCGTCTGCGCCGCGTAAAGCAGGCCGTCGCACAGGATCGCGTCGCCCCAGTGCGGCTGCTTGATGAGCAGCTCGCGGCCGGCGTTCGCCGTCAGCCGCTCGAGCGCCGGCCGCACTTCGTCATTCTCTATCCGCCGTAATTCCATCCCGTCTCTTTCATCGTCAATGCGTCGGCGTCGCGCTTGATATGCGCTTCGGTGACCTTGCCGACGACGACGCTGTGATCGCCGAGCTCGTAGAAGCCGACCACTTCGCATTCGACCGACGCCGGCGCGTCGCTGATGATCGGCGCACCATTGACGCCTGTCTCGAACGCGAAGTCGCCGAATTTTCCGTCCTTGGGTTCGACGTGACGGAAGAACGCGCCCGCGATTCCCTTCTGCCCGCCCGCGAGCATCGAGAGCGCGAACTTCTTCGAGTCCTTCACCATCGCGTGCGAGCCCGAGTCCTTCTTGATGCCGACTACGACCAGCGGCGGGTTGAAGCTTGCTTGCGTGACCCAGTTGACGGTCGCCGCGGTGGCGGTGCCGCCATGTGCCGCGCCCAGCACGAACAGTCCGTACGGGATCATCAACAGCGCCTGCTTTTTTGCTTTTTCATCCATCGTTCCGAATCTCCTTGTTGAAAAAATAACCGCTCCACACTCAATGGCGCGCGGGTTATACTGACGCAGAGACTGCACCGATGGCGCTCGTCAAGTCAAAGACACCGAAGATAAAAGGCCTGCACGAAGTAGGGCGCTACGCCGTCGGCGTGCAATGGGTTGACGGCCACGACAGCATCTTTCCGCTGGAGAATCTGCGCCGCGGATGTTTGTGCGACGCATGCAAGGGCAGTGTGAGCGGCGAGGTGCCGCCCGCGAGCCTGCGGATGCGTCAGTTGTCGCGGCTCGGCGAGGCGGCGGTGTTCATCGGATGGGTGGACGGCCACGAGACCATCTACACGATGCCGCAGCTCAGAAGTCTGTGCCGATGCGCGTACTGCGTGGCGGAGCCCGAGCGCCCTATCACCGGCGGCTAGTATCAAATCGCGTCAGGGGAGGATTCATCGATGAATGGCAAATCACTCGCGCTATTCGCGGCGGCGATGAGCTTCGCGATGACGGCTACGATTGCGGCCGCGGCAGGCCCGGGCGGATTCGGCGGCGGTGGCGGAAGCATGCCGTCGGCGGGCGGGATGGGTTTCAGTGGATTGGCTATCTCCCCGCTTTCAATCAGCAGAGTCATGGGTGGGCGGCCAAGCAAGCCGAGCGTATCTTCGACGGGCGTTCTGGAGACAATTCCGTTCCCGACCCAGGACCCGAATCACTATCACGAGATCAAGCTGATCGGGCGCCTCACACAGGACGAGTCCGGGCTGACCGTCGATCGGCAAATCGTGCGCATGAGAGTGGACGGGCGCTCGATCCCGATGTCTATCGATGGGGATCAAATGAGCAACAGTCTGCAATTCGATCAAGGCGACGAACTCGGACAGAACCTCTATCGCCTGATTCTGAGCAAGCAGCTCGAGGTGGTTGGGAACCAGCAACTGCGCGCCCGAATTGCCGATGCGGCCGCGGCGAACCGCTCGAAACAGATTGTGGTGGATGGCTTCGTCTACGATCGCACGACACCGTATCTGGTGCTCGTTTCCGTCGGCGACGCTCCGTAACTGCGCGCGAGCCGCGAGTTCCTACTGCGGCGGCAGCAGTGGACGATCCTCTTGCGAATGCTTGTTGATACTGCCGCGCCCGCTGGCGCCGCCGTTTAATGCATTGAGGTTAACCTGCGCCACTTTCAGATCCGGGTTGATCTTAAGCGCCTTCTCCCACGCCTCCTCGGCTTCGCCGAAGCGCTGCAAATCGTTCAGCGCCATGCCCTTGGCGTTGTATAGGCGCGCGTTTGACGGATCCTTGATGAGGCCGGCGTTGGCCGCCAGCAACGCGTCTTCAGGATCGCCGACGCGCAGATAGATATCCGCCAGCTCGATGAAATTACTTCCCGACGGATTCAGCTCGGTCGCCGTGTGGTACATATCGACCGCGGTCTGGCCGTCGCGCAGCACGCCGTAACAGAAGCCGAGGTCGACGTACGCCGAGTCGTTGCGCGGATACAGCCGAATCGCCTCGTGCAGCTTGTCCATCGCCGCATGAATCAATTTGCTATCGACCGGATCGGATTTCCCAGCCCTCTCGATCATGTTCTCCGCTTCGGTAACGGCCACGTCCGACGCGATGCGGTCGCCGGCCGCGTAGCTCGACGATGCGATCGCGAGCAATCCCAACGCAATCGCCAACGCCATACCCAATGCCGACTTTTCGCGCCTTCGAAAAACCATATTCAAGATAATATGCGCCGCGGATTTATTCGCAAGCGCGGATTTATCAGCAAGGCTGAAAGCGCCGATTTCAACGCCTCCAAGTTGTTTCGGATGGCCTGCTCCGATAACTATGGACTTGTGCCCCGCGACTCCTTCAATCGTGAAATAGACTATCTGCGATTATCGGTAATCGACAATTGCAACCTACGCTGCGTCTACTGCATGCCGCTCGAGGGCATCCGCTTCCTGCCCAAAGACGAGCTGCTGACGCCGGCGGAATTCGAGACCGTCGCGCGCGCAGCGGTCAGCGTTGGCTTTCGAAAATTCCGCCTGACCGGCGGCGAGCCTACCCTGCGGCTCGATCTGGTCGAAATAGTCGAGCGCCTTGCGCGAGTGCCCGGCGTCGAAGGCCTCGCGTTGACGACCAACGCGCTCCTGCTTACCGAGCTGGCGCCCGCGCTGAAGCGCGCCGGCCTCAATCGCATCAACGTGCATCTCGACAGCCTCGATCCCGCGACCGTCGAGCGGCAAATGCGATGGGGCAGCTTCGAGAAAATCTGGCGCGGAATCGTCGCCGCCGAAGAAGCTGGCCTCACGCCGATCAAGCTCAACTCGGTCGTGACGGCAGGCTACAACGAGTCCGACGTCGTCGAGCTGGCGCGCCTGACTGTCGAGCGCGATTGGCACGTCCGCTTCATCGAACTGATGCCGCTGGGCGGCGGCGAATGCGCGACGTTGTCGATGAAGCGCTACGTGTCGAATATCGAGACGCGGCGCAGAATCGAGTCGGCGCTGGGACCGCTCACCGAAATCCCGTCCGAATACCTGGCCGACGAATCGCGCAACTACCGGCTCGCAGGCGCGCGCGGCGTGGTCGGCTTCATCAGCCCGGTCAGCGAGCCCTACTGCGGAACCTGCAACCGGATGCGCCTCACGGCCGACGGAAAATTCCATCTGTGCCTGCTCAACGACGACGAACTCGACGTGCGCAAAGCCCTGCGCTCGAACTCGAGCGACACGCTCGCCGAAGTCGCGCGAATCCTGCTGCGCGCCGTCGAGCAGAAGCCCACCGGCCACCACCTGCTCGAAGGCCGCTCAACCAAAGACCGCTCGATGTACCAAATCGGCGGCTAGTTCTGCTTGCGGGAGTCAAAATCAGCCAGGCGCGGTTATCAACACCTCCGACCTGTACGACCTTATCCGGGTAAGCTCGGAACCAGCAAAATATTTAGCCGTGTGATACAAGCCCACGGTCATGAGCGACCCGAAACCGGCGGGCACACCCGTCGATACGGAACGAGTTATCCGCGAGTTGCTCGACGCCTTCAAGTCGCTCAAAGGGGTAACGGCGCCGACTACTTCTCCGCCCGGCAAAAACGAACAGCAACAACGATCTCAGCAGTCGCACAGAGATCCTTCGAAAGCGCTTGAGCTCGTATGCAGCACTCTTTCAGACGCTGCCGACCCGAAACTCCAGCCGACGACGCGTTTCAAGGCACTGATGGTGCCAGGTTCAGATTTCGAAGAGGGAAACCCACGGCAAGCCGTTGCGGTCGAGAGCTCTGAGAATTTAGAGAGCTCGGACTGTCAGATCGAAGCTCAATCAACCGAGTGCGGTGTGATTGAAGGATTTTGCCGCGACCATGGAATCATCGAACGCCTCCGGGTAACTCCGCAGGAGCTCCAGGCGCTGTCCGAAATCTCTCTGCTTGGATCTTTGACTTGCACGCAAGACGCACTCTTCGTGCTGCGCCAGGTCAGGAGCGCTCTGAAATCCGCGGGGCTGCCAGCAACCGCTCGACCCGAATCTCTCCAGGCTCCGTCTGATATCAGACTGTACGATAGCTGGATCGCTGAGCTTGTTCGCCGCGAGTCCCAGGCCAAATTAACTAAATCCGATTCGTTGGCAGATATCGATCATCGCAATCCGCTTCATCGTTTTGTTGTCGTTTCGGTGGCGCTCGTCTTAATGGCGATATTCATGGGTGTCAGCATCGCAATGTGCTGAATTTGGCGCATCATCCATGATCCAAACGGCAGACGATCGCGGCTATCGCCGCACGCCGCGCCTCACTGTCCTGGTCGGCGGATCGATTTGATTGCCGACTATCGCGTTGGGGACGTCCAAGCATCCCGTGTTGCCGTCCGGGTTGCTCAGTATCAGCGCAAACGGCCCATTGCCCAGCCCGACGTATCGACCCCTGCCAGCTCGATGTTCACCGTCCACTCGCCGCATGCGGGCGCTGCCGGCGTCGGCAGCTGGACCATCCTGGCCGAGAGCGTCGCAGGTGGGTTCGAACCGAAGTGGGTTCCGTAGCTCTGGTGGTTGACCGTGTGCACCACCCAGGGGTTCAGCAACAGCTCCAGTTCAACATCGTCGATGAACGCGCCACAACTGCCCGGCCTGAGAAAAACAGTGAAGCCATTGAACGCATCGTCCGCCGCGTCGCACGTCGGGGAGCCAATCTCGGTGAAGGTAAATGCGATATTAACCTGATCCGAATTGGGAGTAGTCGAGCGGGCTATCTGCACCCGTTCGCCGTTCGACGAGATCACAACGGGCATCGTCTGTAATTCGAATGCGCCGACATCGCAGAAATTCGGGTTGCCCGGATCGGGCCGCGGAAAGCCGCGCTGGTCGGTAGTCAGCGGCAGGGGCGTCGGCGTTGACTGGTCAGTGCATTCGGCGACCGGGATAAAATCCACCGCCTGGCTGTTCGGTTCGAGCGCGATGGTGTTCGTCGGCCCGCCATCATTCCGCAAGCCCGCCGGGTCCAGATGCAGCGTCGTACTGTTGTCGATGCTCGTGCCGGTGAAGCCGCAACTACCATCATCGGAGATGTTGTAGCCGGCGTCCGTAACGGCCGCGTTGCAATTGTTCGGGGTGCTGGATGCCAAAATGTTCCCCTTCAGGCTGGCCGTACTCTCGAAGTTCGCGATCGCGCCGCCGGTAGGCGAGCTGACCTCGGCCTTGTTGCCCGAAAACGTGCTGTTCGTGACCGTGAGCGTTGCGGGGGTAAAAGGGATTGTTTCAGTGTCCAGTGTATTGAAGATAGCGCCACCCAAGCCGGAGGCGCCTTCACCGCCAAAGGCCTGGTTGTCGAAAAACGTGCTGTTGGTAACGCTGAGCGTGCCTCCATTGTTAGCGATGGCACCGCCGGGGCCCTCGAAGCCGTCACGCGGACTGCATTGGTTGTCCGAAAAACGTGCTGTTGGTGATGGTCACGTTTGCCGGGTTGTTAAGTTCAATAGCGCCAGCGCCAGCGGCTTGGTTGCTCGAGAAAGTGCTGTTGGTGATCATCATCGCACCGTTGGTAAAGATGGCGCCTCCGGCGATCGCGGTGTTGCCGGAGAAGGTGCAGTTGGTGACCGTCGTCGTGCCTTGGTTGAAAATGGCGCTTCCCTCCTCCGCCAAGCCGTGAGCGAGCGTTAGAAATTCCAGGTTGAGCGTGACGCCTGTTTGCGCATTAAAAATTGAAAACGAGCTCGCGCCGTCAATGGTGATGGATTGTCCGCTGCCATCGATCGTCAAGTTGATTGCGATCGCGGGAAGGGCGCTGCCAAGCGTGATTGTGCCGCTGACGCTGAAGTTGATGGCATCGCCGGGTAAGGCGGCGAGAATTTCATCTCGCAGGCTGCCGGCGCCCGTGTCATTGGTGTTGGTGACGGTAAGCGTCGCAGCGCGCGCCAACCCCGACATCGCTAGGAACAAAGCCGGCACCACGATTAGCGCAACCACGAAGCTCCGAATTCGAATCTGCCATGGACCCCTCCACGCGGCGCGTTTGGCCGCGTCGGCAAATTTCCACCAGTTTTAACTAACTCTGGCGTTGTGTTTGGCAGACTCTCGCGGTACAGCAAGTTACTGTCAATTCAAATTTTCCAAGCGTTGCTATACATCGGCTAGGTCGTCATTTACCTCAGAAACCGGGCGGTCCGCACGGCAGAGCAGGGCCACGCTGCGTCGGCGGAATATGGCAGGAACGGAATTTCGGGAATCTTGAACGGGCTCGCGAGGCGCTTAGCCGGTACGCAGCCTTAGGGCGTGAGTGGTGCCGCCTTGAATGTCGGCGGCACCACCACACTACAGCTTCAATTTCAAATCAGACGCTCCACTGCTTGATGCAAACCGTTAACAGCTTAAGGGGCCGCGAATAGTTGGATCGAGCCGAAGTCGTGTTTGCTGACTCCTTTGCAGCTTTTAACTCTGTAGGTCATCTCAATCTCACCCTCGGTGACCAACTGTCCGACCGCAGACAGATGGCAACCGCCTTTGCCGGCTTTCAAGTTCATCTTGATGTCGCCGTCGCTATTAATGGAACCCGTGAACTTCCTACCGCCGAAGTCGGAACTCCAGGGTCCTGAGAGCTTGGTGCCCTTTTGTTTGATCTCCATCTCGACCCCACCGTCGCCGAGATCGAAATCGTCCAGGGTACCTCCCCACGCACCGGCAATGTCGGGGGGCGGAACCTTATGTTTGTCCGGCGTTGCTGCCGCGTCGTCGTCCGGTGCTGTTGCGTCGTCGTCGGCCGCCGAGCTCCCGTCGTCCCATGACGCAGCCGCGGCTACGGCGCAACCGAACTGACCGTGCGTGACCAACGCGCGCACGTGCCCGATCCCGAAAACTGCGAGGGTAGTAGCTGTTAACACCAAGGTTTTCGATAATTTCATGATACTGCACTCCGTTTTTCTGACTTAATAACGTCAGAGTAATGTTCGGGTAGTGGCTAACGAAGATATTTATGCAACGCAAGTCTGAGAGAGCTCTAAAGCGACTATGGCGTTCAAATTCACGCGCTCTCGCACTAACGCGATTTTTCCCACTGGATCGACGAGACTTCTCGCGATTATGCTGTCCCCAAATCTGATAAGGGCGACGTGGTTACCGAAGAAGAAATGAAAGCGGCGCATGTTGTCCCGCTGCGCCCGCACAACGCTCCAATCGAGTTGAGCGACTACAGCAACGAATGGCCAGCGCTTTTCATGCGCGAGGCCGCGCGCGTTCGCGCTACGCTCGGCGATCGCGTGCTGATGCTCGAGCATGTCGGCTCGACGTCAGTCCCGGGACTCGCCGCCAAGCCGATTATCGACCTGATTCTCGCCGTCGCCGATTCTGCCAATGAGACCGAATACGTACCCGCGATGGAATCCGCCGGCTATGTGCTCCACATTCGCGAGCCGGAGTGGCATCAGCATCGGATGTTCAAGGGACCCGACACCAATATCAATCTCCACGTCTATTCTTTCGGCTGCCCCGAAATTGACACGATGCTCCTGTTCCGCGACTGGCTGCGCGCCAACGACGCGGACCGCGAGCTCTACGAGCGCACCAAGCGCGATCTGGCGCAACAGACCTGGAAGCACGTACAGAATTACGCCGACGCCAAGACCTCAATCGTCGCGGAGATTGTCGCGCGCGCCCGCGCAGCTCGCGACCGCAAATAGGCCGCGGTCAGCGTTCTTCGCCGAAGAGGAAAATTGAAATCGCGATCATCGAGAACATGAAATTCGGCACCCACGCGGCGACCGACGCGGGCAGCAGGCCGGAGCGGCCCAGCGCCGAGGTGATACCGAGCGAGGTCCAGTAGGCGAAACCGATGATGATTGCCAGGCCGAAGCTGCGGCCCAGGCTCAAGTTGCGCGGCAGCGGATCGAGGCTGAGCGCCATCCCGAGCGCCGCCATTATCAGGCACGCCAGCGGCATCGCATATTTCAAATCGCGATCGACCACGTAACCGCCGGGATCGAGTCCCTTGCTGCGCAGGTCTGCGATGTAACGATCGAGCTCCCACAGGCTGAACTCCTCCGGGTCGAAGCGCAGCAGGCCGAAGTCGGCCGGCGTCAGTCCAAGTTCGAGGCGGTTCGTGCCGGTTTTGGTCACCGTCCCACCGTCGGCAATCTGCATCGAGTTCAGTCCGACCTCGACCCAGTCATGGCCGTCCCATCGCGCACTTGTCGCATGCTGCAGGTCCTGCAGCCCGAAGGTGCCGTCGAGTTGGTAATGCGTGATGCCGGTGAGGCGCTCTTCCTTCTTGTCGTAGTTGTCGACCGAAATAAATCCGTCGCGCACGCGCACCCAGATACGCCGGTTAGCAAACACCGCTCTCAGGTCGCGTTTCTTGAGTTCGACCGCATAGATGTACTTCGCCTCGCGCGTCGCCGCCGGGACCACCGTCTCGCTGATCAGAAAATCGAAGCCCGAAATCAACACTGCGACTATCAGCACCGGTACCGCCATCTCGAGCCGGCTGATGCCGAGTTGCTGGCAGGCCAGCACCTCGCCCGATCGATTGAGCAGTGCGAAACCGAGCAGCACGCCGGCCAGGCACGCGACCGGCAACACCTGCGAGATGATCAGCGGCAGCTTGAGCGCGAAGTATTCGAGGCCCAACAATCCGAGTCCGCCGTAACGGATCAAATCGTCGAATCGATCGAACATGTCGCCGAGCAGATAGGCCGCCGTGAATGCCGCCAGGCAAACCATGAACGGGCCGAAGAACTGGCCCGCGATAAACCGGTCCATCACCGGCGACAGGCGCGGTCGAAGTCTCACGCGGCCTGCCTGCTGCGTTCGTAGCGCTCGACCAGATCCCAGATGATGTCGCCGGGGCCGCGGCCCTGGTCGCCTTTGTCGGATGCCGATCGATAGAAAAACCAGAACGCGAGCGCCATGAAGACGATGTCGGGAATGCTCATCGCGACAAATGCGTTGAGCTTTCCCCGCTGCGCCAGCGTCTCGCCCACGCGCATCAGCGAGTAGTAGAAAAAGAACAGCGCGACGCTGACGCCGAAGCGCTCCGAATGGCCGCCGCGCGCCGGCTTCAGTCCGAGCGAGATTCCGAGCAGCGCAAACAGCATCGTGGCGAAGGGGACGGTAAATTTGCTCGCCAGCTCGGTCTCAGCGTCGTAGTCCGGCTTGCCTTTGGCGCGCGCCGTCGCAATGTCTGCGCGCAGCGCAGAGTACGTCATCTCGTCGGGCTCGACATCGCTGACGCCGAGCGACTCCTCGGGATTGACGCCGAGATCGTAGGTCTTGAAGCTGGTGACGTGAGTCGAGTTGTCGGCCGGCTCCATGCCAAAGATCGATCCGTCGAATAGCCGCAGCGTGATCGACTTGCCCTGCGCGTCTGGCAGGATCGCTCCACGCTTGGCGATTATCGTGTTCTGATTATGCGGATCGCGCGCATCCGAGATCATCACGCCCTTCAAACTGGAATCGGTGTCGGACATCTCGTCGACGTAAACGACCAGCCCGGGAAAATTGCTGTTGAAGATTTTTTCTTTCAATCCCGCGCTGGTGCGGGTCTGGCTGAGCTCGTAAAGCTTGTTGCGCAGATTGGAATTCGCCCACGGCCGCAGCGAGAATGCGAAGTAGCTCGACAGCGCGTACACGCACAGCGCCACCATCAACACCGGTACTGCGAGCCGGTACAGGCTGACGCCGCACGCGCGCGCCGCCGTCATCTCCTGGTCGCTCGACATGCGCCCGAAGCCCATCAGCACGCCGAGCAGCACTGCCATCGGGAACGTCAGTTCGAGGAAGGCTGGCATAATATAGCCGATGATGCCGAACACCTCGCCGAGGCTGACGCCGTGGTTGACCACCATGTCCATCAGCTTGAGCAACTTGCCGGTGACCAGCGCGAAGGTCAGCAAGCCGACATCGACCGCGAACGGCATCAGCACTTCGCGCGCGACATAGCGGTCGATGATTGCGAATCCCGGAATTGCCAGTCTCATGAAAATGATCGGCACCAAGGGCCGGCGCCATATCCAAGTTTAGACATCCGGCGGAGTGATTGAAACTTCCGCCGCGGGAAAAAGAAAGGGCCGGTCGTCGACGACCGGCCCTTCATCATTCAGATTGTGCTGCTCGCGAGCTACGCCGCCGATGCCATCTGCATCACGCCGAGCTGCTGGTACCACGATTCAGTGCGATCGTTGATCAGGTCGATTTGCCGCAAGCAGGGGATGATCGTGTCGACGAACAGGAACGAGTTGAACTGCTTCTCCATGTCGTTTTCCGCCGCCGCCCACGCCGGGTTGCGATGCATCTCTTCCTCGATGTCTTTCATCGAGATGCCCACTTCCTCGAACACCATCGCGCCCGACAGGAAGCCGTCCTTGGGCACGCCGTCGACGACCTTGGTCACCATCATGTCGCAGGCTGCGAACGCGAAGTCCTCGAGGTCCTTCTTGTCCTTGCCCTTGAGTTTGGTCACGGCGTCGCGCAGCGCCAGCATGCCGAAACCGACATGGCGCGCCTCGTCCTTCATGATGTACTCGAGCAGTTCCTTCAGCAGATCGTCCTTGGTCTCGCGCTGCATGAAACGGAACGCCGCAATCGCGAGGCCCTCGGCCACGACCTGCATCCCGACGTACTTGGGCTCCCAGCGATCGTGCTCCATCACGGTGGTCAGCAATCGCTCGAGAGTCGGGTCGATCGGGTAGATGCGATCGAGCTTCGTGATGTACTTGCGGAAGCCTTCGACGTGACGCGCCTCGTCAAACACCTGCGCCGCCGCGTTCATCTTGGCGTCGAGGTCCGGCACCGCGTCCACCAACTGCCCGCAGACCATCAGTGCGCCCTGCTCGCCGTGCAGGAATTGCGAAAGCCGCCACGCCGCGAATTTGCGCCCGAGCTGGAACTTGTTCTCTTCGCTCAGCGACTTGTACAGCTCGGTCTGGAACATCGGCATCATCGTCATGTCCAGGACTTCCTTCTCGATCGGACGGTCCCAGTTGATGGTGGTCGAGACGTTCCACTGATCGCGCTTCGCGTTCTCGTACAGACGGTCCATCTGCGGGAACTTGACGCTGTAGTCCCAGTGGAAAACGCTTTCGAGGTCGGTGTTAACGATGGTGTGATCGTGGGCCATTGTGCGAATCCTCCAGATTCATGGGGCGCCGAGCCGTGCTGCGCGCTCGAGTCCGCCCAGGGCAAAATTTACGGTGACGTTTTTCAATTCGGCGTGAGAAAGATCGCGGCTCGCGAGCAGCCACGAGATAGCCTGCGATAACATTCCAATCGTCAGATGCGCGATCGCGTCGGCGCGCTCACCGACGGCCGGCGCCAGGTCGTCGCGCAGGTCGTCGATAAACATGTCGTGCACGCGGACCATCAGATCGAGGAACGCGGGACTGTGGCCGAACACGATCCGGAACAGTTCCGGCGCCTCGGCGGCCGCGTCGAGAATCACGTCGATCGTGATCTTCAGCTTTTCGGCCGGCGAGTGAACGCCGGCCTTCGCTTCGCCGAGATTCTTGCGCAACTCGGCCGCGCCATGCTCGATCAGCTCGATAAAAATTTCGTTCTTAGTCTTGAAGTGTAGGTAGAAGGTGCCAAGCCCGACGTCGGCCTCGGTCGCGATGTCGGCGATGCGGGTCTGATGATAGCCCTTGCTCGAGATGACGCGGACGGCAGCCTCCATCAGTTCGAAGCGCGTCTTTTCACGCCTCCGATCGAACCGATTCGGCGTATCGCCGGATTGTCGAGCAACTTGTCCCACAGCGAGGTTTATGACGAAATATGAATCGTGAGTCAATACCGATTTTCAGTTCATAACTGAATCTAGATTCATAAATGAATAGCTTGTTGAACGTCAGGATTAACGCGGATTCATTGAGGAATTTTGAGATCAGCGCGGGTTCAAATCTGCCAGTCAATGGCCGAAAAAGAGCGATAAAGGCGCTACGGCGAGCCTCCGAGGCTGCCAGGATCAAGTGACACGGGCGAGGTTGGATCCACTGGAGGCGCCCCCGATTCGTCCGGCGGAGGACCCGATTGGTCAGGAGATTCGTCGGGCGGAGGAGCAGCTCCAGCAGCGGTGCCGGCATCCTGGGTTTCGTCGGGCAGAATGACCGGCTCGGGGAAATCCGCCGTGACGTTGCAACACAGCAGGTAGCTGCTGCCCGCGCGCGGCTGCGCGTTGTAGGCCTGGAGCGATCCGTCGGCGAGCACCTTGACCGCCTGGTAGCTTATTGATCCCGACGCGCGCTCGATCTGAAAGACGTAGTAAGAGCCGCGATCGAGTGGCTCCGGCGGTCCCTCCTCGGGCAGCACCTGGCTGAAGTGGTCGGGCACTTTCGCGTACTCAACACTCTTGAGCGCGTACTTGGCCGATCCGACGCCCGTCAGAGAACCGAACGTGCCTTCATCGGCTTTGAACTCCCAGATGGGAACGCCGCCGTCGAAGCGCACGACCGACTCGGTTTTGGTGGCGTCGCGCTGATGGTTCGCGATCACCTCGGCGCCGAAAAATTTGATCACTGTGGCCCGCGCGAGTGCGTCGCCGGGGCGCCTGTAATTTATCGCGACGTTGGCGACGGGAGGCGGCAGCGGTTCGCCTTCGTTCGCGTTGGCCGCGTCGTCGAGATCGGTCGAGTCGTCGTCGGAGCTCCACAGCGACTTGACCTTCGTGGTGACCGACGAGCATCCCTGCGCCGCCAGCGCAAGCGACACAATCAGCGCGAGGGTGATCGGCCACAGCCGCAGCCGGAGTGTCGTCGTCGCTTTGTAAGTCACCGTGTCCATCGAGTAGTGTTGCGTGATTGTGGCAGACCGGGATTCGAGCGAGAAGATAGGCCTACGTCCCCTGCTAATCTACGCGCAGGCGCAGACCGGCCTCAACCTGTGCGCGACGCTGCTCGGACTTCACCTGCTTTATTTCTATACCGATCGCAAGGGGCTATCTCCATCGCTGGCTGGACTTGCATTCTTTCTCGCGCTGGTGCTCGACGCGACGACCGATCCTTTGGTCGGCAACATTTCGGATCGCGCGCGCTTCAAATCGGGACGGCGCCGGCCGTTTTTCTTCGCGTCGATTCCGATGGCGCTCTGCTACTACCTGCTGCTGTCGCCGCCGCGGCTGAACGCGGGACTGTTCGTGTGGTTCTTCGGCTTCTACTTCCTGATGCTCACGTCGCGCAAGTTTTACGAAACCGCATTCGGCGCGCTGATGCCGGAACTCACGCTCGACTACGACGAACGCACCAAGCTCTCGACGTACCGCATGCTGCTGGGCACGGTCGGCGATATCAGCGGCGCGTTGTTGCCGTTTGCGGCGACCTACCTGTTCGCGCGCGGCACAGATTTCAAAGTCACGGGCGCAGTCTGCGCGCTGGTCGTCGCCGGCGGCGCGATGGTCGCATACTCGGGTCTTCGCGAGCGCCCCGAATTCTCGACGCTCGAGCGCTCGAAGCTGTGGGCGTCGCTCAAATCAGTCGCGGGCAACCGCCCGTTCGTCATCCTGCTGATAGCCACGACGCTGGCCGTCATGGCGATCAACATACCGACCGTGCTGATTCGTTTCCTCGCCAAGTACTGGTATCACGACGAGAATGCGGCCGCGCGATGGCTGATGGCGTACTTCGCCGGCTCGGTCATCTCGTACCCGTTCTGGTTCAGGATCACCGTCAGGTTCGAAAAGAAACCCGCTTTCGTCGTCGCGATGATCTGCAACGCGATGGGTTCGCTCGCGTTCATGTTGCTGACGCGGCAAAGCGTGTTGGGACTTTATTTGCTGATGGCCTTCAGCGGCTTCTCGGCCATCGGCGTCTGGGTAACGCAAATCTCGGCGGCAGCCGACGTGATCGAATGGGACGAAGAGCGCACCGGCCAGCGCCAGGAAGGCGCCTACGGCGGCATCACCTCGATGTCGATCAAGCTGGCGGTCGCATTGACGCTCCTGCTGGTCGGCCCGGTTCTGAGCTGGGTCGGCTACAAGCCCGGCGGCGGCGACATCACTGCTCAAGCGGGCGACAATCTGCGCGCGCTGTTCGCGCTCGGCCCCGCCTCGATCTACCTGATGAGCGCGCTGGTCTTCTCGCGCTACTCAATCACCCGCGACAGCCACCGCGCCATGCGCGACCGACTCTCCGCAAGGAGCGCCGCCGCCGAGGAAGAAAAAGCAAAGTCGATCGCGTAGCGACAGTTACTCAGTCGCTTAAAGAAGCGACCTCTGTCCGCTCGGAGCAATGTTCTTGATATTGTTCCAGATCGTCAGTCCGGCCTTGTCATGAGTAAAATAGAGTAGATGGTACATCGGAGCATTTTTCGTATTGCTGAAGGGCAGAACCTCTTCGTCCTGAAATTGAAATCCAGCGTTGCCAACCTTCTTCCGAAACGCTGACACGAAAGATTGCAGCACTTTTTCAGTCGGCTCCTCGGAAAATTCTCCCGCGGCCCACTTCGCTGCCGGAAGATCACGCCAATACTTGCCGCCCCACCATTTATCCAAACGGCTGTTTGCAACCGAGAGTTCATTTTTCAAGTTGCGCCGAATACCGATACCGCTGGCGAATAGATAGAGCAGGTCTACTCTCTTTTTCGCTAATTTCGCCAAGGTCTCAAAATGGACTTCGAAACCTTCGGGGTCGATAAAGGCGAGACAGAGGGTGCGCCTCGATATTCGATTCAAGATTTCATCGACCAAAACATTGCAATCACCGACCCTGAACGTGACCCGATCGGAATCCTTAGTGGAGACCCTACTCTGTAGGGCAGCTATGTTCTCCCGATTCAGATCTGCGAAGTAAAGATGATCAAAAGCGGGCTTAATCTTCAAAGCTATTAGCGGCGAACCGTCGAATTCCTCTTTCGTATCGCGAGCGACGCTGAGCCCTAGCCGCAAAGCAAATCGATGTACTCAAGGTGATCCCACAGTCCTTGCGACCTCTTCGGCGCCATCGCCGTCATAAAGGCTTGCGCATATTTCTGCAGGTATCTCAGTTTTTCCCGAGTCCAAATCCGCGCGGGACGCGCTATCAGTCCATCGCGTGCGAGAAGTTTCACGGAACGGCGTAGGACACGGACGACTTGGGGTCAGGAGCTCTCGGCATTCCGTTCCATTCACGACCGGCCAGCAAACGACCGAGTTGTTTAGGACTGCGTCCTCCCCACTGTTTGAAGAAGAACGGTACGCGAGCTTCGAGACATTGATCTCTTATTTTTTCAGCCCAGGCAGGAGCCATCGTTCGAAAATGCGGGCCGCTTTCACCGCCGACTATTACCCAATCGATTCCCGACAAATCTATCTCGCCTAGATCTTCCAAGAGCGGCTCGACGGACAAGAATCTGACGCGAGCATTTGTCGATCGCAGCGAGTCTATTCTCGGTAGTCCGTGTTAGCGGTCTTATACGCTCACGCCCCACCAAACATTTGGAAGGGAACCTATCCAGTTGAGTTCGCCGTTCAATAATGACTGCAGTCGCTCGTGTCGTTTGGTGAGAACTTGAAACGTGTGCCATTCGGCGACCTGCATCACACGGCCTACGCGAGCGATGTAATCCATCTGCACTTGATCGTGGAACAGATCGCTCATTGAATTTACAAAAATCCGGCGAGGAGAGCGCCATCGAAGCGGCTGGTCCAGTTTTTCGGGCACGAGCCGGATGTCGAAGCCCTGCTCGAATGGGTGGCCGGGTACGCCGCGGAATCGTTCCGCGAATCTCTCCGCATAGCAGTGCTTGCAGCCGGGGCTGATCTTGGTGCAGCCCCGCACAGGATTCCACGTAGCATCTGTCCACTCGATTGCACTGCGATCACTCATAACGATCCCCAATGGTTGCGGCGAATATAAGGCGAAATTGACTTTCAGTCAACCGCAGAGCTGGATCAAAAACAGAAGAGCCGCGACGAGGGTCGCGGCTCTTCTTGGTGTTCATCTTTTCGCGATCAGCCGAGCAGAGTCTTTGCCACCGTCTCCCGATGTACCGGGGCGTTGCCGAAGTTGGCTTCGCCGGCCAGGGCGCGGCGATGGTACAGGTGCATGTCATGCTCCCAGGTGAAGCCGATGCCGCCGTGGACCTGGATTGCTTCCGACGTCACGTTCTTAGCCATGTCCGAGGCGTACGCCTTCGCCATCGGCACCGCAGTCGCCGCTTCTGCGCCCTCGGTGTCTACAGTCCAGCATGCGTAGTACGTCAGCGAGCGCGAGTTCTCGACCGCGACCATCATATCGACGCACTTATGCTTGACCGCCTGGAACGATCCGATCGGCTTGCCGAATTGCACTCGCGTCTTGGCGTACTCGACCGACATGTCGAGCGCGCGCTGCGCCGTCCCGACCATCTCGGCCGCGAGGCCCGCCGTCGCGATGTCGAGCGTGCGCCGCAGAATCGGCCATCCCTCGCCTTCCTTGCCGACGAGTTCCGAGGTCTTCACATTGTCGAACTTCACGTGGCACAGGCGCCGCGTCATATCGACCGTCTTGAGTTGCGTGATTGTGATTCCCGGCGCCTTGGCGTTCATCGCGAGGATCGTGATTCCTTTTTCGCCGCTGCCGCCGGTGCGGACCGCAACCGCCATCCCGTTGGCGACGTGCGCGTCGGGCACGAAGAACTTCTCGCCGGTGATCGTGTACTCGTTGCCGCTCTTGGTCGCTTTGAGCTGGATTCCGTCGGCGTCGAAGCGGCCGGCAGCCTCGGCGATTGCGACGGTGCCGATAAATTCGCCCTTCGCCATGCGTGGCAGCAGGTCCTTCTTCTGCTGGTCCGAGCCGCCTTCAATCAGCAGCGGCGCTGCGAGCAGCGCGGAAGTGAAGAAGGGTCCCGGCACGAGCGCCTTGCCCGCTTCTTCGACGATCACCGTCATGTCGAGGAAGCTGCCGCCCTGGCCGCCGTAGCTTTCCGGGATGAGCAGCCCCGGCCATCCGAGCTCGACCAGCTTCTTCCAGAAGGCGGCGTCGTGAGCGGTCGGGTCCGCCATCATCTGGCGGACAAACTTGGTCGGGCAGTTGTCGGCCAGAAAGCGCTTGGCCGCGTCCCGAAGCATCTCTTGTTCTTCAGAAAATCCGAAATCCAACTTGCGTTCCTCCGTTTGGTCGATGGGGAATCCTGCGGCTTGTAACCGCTCAGATCCATGTTTCAGGTACCATTAAGGCTTTCAGCCGTGCAAGCGCTGCGGATGCCGGCGACTTTGAAGCCAGAGGCGAGCACAGATAGTATGCCTCCGCGTGGTCCTGGTTATCTAAGAGAGAATCGAATGACGAACATTCCATCCGGGACAGAGTTGGCCCGACCCTTCGTACCCGCGACGGACCTTGATCTGTCGAAGCTCTTCTACGTCAAGCTAGGCTTTGAAAAAGTTTCCGAAGGCGACGTCGTCATCTTCAGGATCGGCGCCAGCGGCTTCATTTTGACCCGCTGCGATCAGGCCGAGAACTTTATGATGCAGCTCATGGTTGACGACCTCGATGCGTGGTGGGCACGGATAAAGGCGCTCGATCTAAGGAACGAGTTCGGTGTGCCCGAGCCTAAGCCACCGGTAATGCAGCCGTGGGGTTTGCGAGTTGCGTACGTGGTCGATCCTTCCGGCGTGCTTTGGCATGTGGCGCAGCGGCGTCCGGACGCACCGCAGGACTTTTGAGGTAATTCTGGATGGCCGTTAGCGAGCACAAAGATCTTGTCCGCGAAGAGTTCACGCGCCAGGCCAACGACTACGCGGCGGCGCCAGCGATTCGCGACGCGGAGCATCTGCAGAAGCTGGTCGAGATCGTCGCGCCGCCGCCCGATTCGCGCGTGCTTGAAGTTGCGACCGGACCGGGATACGTGGCGATGGCGTTCGCGGCAGTATCCCGCGAAGTCGTCGGCATCGACTTGACCGATGCGCCGCTCAAGCTCGCCGAGAAAATGCGCACAGATCGCGGAATCGCCAACGTCAGCTTCTGGAAGGGTGACGTCGAGTCGCGGCTGCCATTCAAGGACGGCGAGTTCGACATCGTCGTATGCCGCTTTGCCGTTCATCATTTTGCGGAGCCGGCCAAAGTGATCGCCGAGATGGCGCGCGTGTGCCGTGCCGACGGATTGGTGGCGATCGAGGATTTGATTGCCAGCGAACAGCCCGAGCGCGCGGCGTACTACAACGAATTCGAAAAGCTGCGCGACACGTCGCATACCAGCGCGCTCGCGATGAGCGAGCTGATCCGCCTGATGGGCGCGGCGGGACTCGAGATAGTGCGCTTCACGTCGCACGGCTATCGAACCCCGGTTTCGCAGTGGATCAAGGCGGCGAATACGTCGCCCGAGCGCGCGGCGAAAGCGATCGCGATGGTCGAGCGCGACGCGGTCGAAGACTTGAGTGGTGCGCGCCCTGTGCGAATCGACGGCGAGCTGTATTTCACGTACCGAATCGCGATGCTGGTGACGCGCAAGCTCAGCTGATGCTCCGGTTTCCCTCGCCATTTATTATGGAGAGGGGTCAGGGGAGAGGTTCGGACTAAGCAGATAAAGCGCTCTTAGCAATCCTCCCCAGCACCCTCTCCAAATCTCCATCAACCTCGTCATTGGTGATGCGCAGTGTCCTTATTCCCAGTTCAGCCAAAGCACGGTCGCGCTCCGCGTCATACTCGCCACTTGAGAGATGAGAGTCGCCGTCTATTTCGATCGCGAGCCGGCTTGAGGCGCAGTAGAAATCGACCACAAATCCTTTGACCACCTGCTGACGCCTGAAGTGCAGATGGTCAAGCTGGTTCGCGCGAAGTGCCTCCCAAAGAATGCGCTCTCGACTGGTCATCTCCCGCCGGAACTTGCGAGCAAGTTCGAGCTTCTCAGGGGCGACCGACTGATTTCCGGTGATTCCAACCTCTCCCCTAGCCCCTCTCCATAAATGGCGAGGGGAACCAGAACGTTCAGGCGAATGCGTCTGCTTGTTTTTCATCCGTCGTTCTTCCCCTTCCCATGGATGGGAAGGGGACACAGTGGTTAGGTTGTCCTGCCTCTTAACATCTTGTCAGCGCCCAATCGACTACAAGCTTACAGCGCAGACATCTAGTTTGTCACGACTTCTTGCTCGAGATCAGTGCTAGGACGCCGGAGTATTGGAGCACCGATGTTTGATCGGCGAGGGCGCCGATTTCGAAGCCGGTGAAGAATCCCGCGATGGGGATGGGGCCGAGTGCGCGTCTGATGTATGCGGAGTCGTGACCCGGGATGTTGTAGAGGCCGGCGCCGCGCGAGACACAATCGAAGTAGAGGCCGAAGGCGGGAGGCGCGTCTTTCAGGCGATTGCTCACTTCGTCGAGGGTTGCTTTCAGGTCCTGGCGCGATCGTTCGGCGTCGCGCAGGACGAAGCCAATGGTGTCGCCTACTTGCGGCTGGAAGCCGACTGCGATGACGCCGTGTTCCTCGCTGGCGCCGACGATATTGCGCACGACGAACTGGCCGCGCTCGATCGTTTGCGCGTTTTCGTACACGGAAATCGCGACGAAGACGTAGGCGATCGCGCGGCGCAGATCGGCGGCGAGCGGGCCGGCGGCTTCGGCGAAGACTTCGTAAGCTGGGCGGCCGTCGAGCTCAATCAGCACGTTGTCGCGCGCCGCGGTCACTCGATGCGCAGTGCCGATCAGGCCGCATGCGATAGTGTTTGCCAGTGTCAGATCGAAGTCGCCTGCGAGCAGCATCCCGGACACCGCGTTCGAGCTGATGGTGTCGCCGCAGAAGACGAAGGTTTCGCCGATTGAGCCGTCCTCGCTCGCGCCGCCGCCCGCGATGGCGACTCCAGGCAGTTCGTTGCCAAGAGCTTGCAGCGTCGCCTCGGCTTCGAAGTTGTAAGTATCGGCAAAGAAAATCAGCAGGTTGGATTTGCCGAGCTTTGGACGGACTGCGGCCGCAACTTCCGCCGCGACGCCGGCCCCGCGGCCGCGAAGAGTCGGCACGAAGAATCGCGTAGCGCGGATTTCGGTTTCATCACCGCCGAACACCAGCACTGTGAGCGCAGGGCCGGATTCGATTTCGGTTTCGCCGGCGATGATGCCCGTGCTCGAGCATCCCGCGACTTCGCGCGTGTGCGCTTCGGCAGCTACCGTCCGCAGGATCATCGGATAGGCGGCGCCATAAGCGGGAGTCGCGAAGCATAGCGCCCCGCTGGCGCTGCTCAGACCAGCCTGCGCGAGCGCGGCGGTCGTCGCCTCGGCGGCGGCGCTGCGCGGGTTGCGTGCGGTCGAGTAACCGACCCCGGCTCGAATCATCGCGACACCTATTTCTGTTCCCCGAAAATCTTAAGCAAGTCTACCATCCGCTGAATTCCGTCGGCGAGTTCTTTTACACCGATTCGCTCGTTGATGCCGTGGATGCCCTTCGCTTCGGCGGGATCAATCACGATCGGGATAAAACCGTAGGAGACGATCTTCTTCTGACGGAAGTAGTGGCTGTCGGTATAGCCGTTGATCAATGCGGGCACGACGGTGGCTTGGTCGTGGTCGTGGGCGAGAGTCTCAATGGCGGACATCAGGGGCGAACGCGATGGCGAAGAAATCGGCGGGAAGTTCAGGATGACGTCGATTTTGATCGAGTCGTCGCCGATCGCCTTCTTGATATCGCTCTCGACCGCCTTGGGATCGCTGCCGGGCAGCAGGCGGCAATCGATTTCGGCGTAGGCGGTCGAGGAAATCACGTTGGTTTTATTGCTCGCGGACAGCACGGTCGGGGTGATCGTATCGCGCACGTGCGCGTTCTGGCTGGGTTCGTCGAGGAACTGCGCGAGATAGGCGGGATCCTTCAGCGCAGTGACGAGATCGAGCTGCTGTTTGGGGCCGTGATCGAGCTCGGCCATCGTATGGTAGTAGTCCTGCACCGGTCCAATCACATGAATGGGGGTCTGGTACTGGCTCAATCGAGCCAACGCGCGGACCAGGCGCGTGACCGCGGTTTCCGCCGGCGGATCCGACGCGTGTCCCGCAGGACCGCTCGCAGTAAGCCGCAGCCACAGCGGCGTTTTCTCGGTGATCGACACGATGTAAGCCTTGCGCTTGTTGTCGGAGAGCGAGCGGATGAAGCCGCCTTCATTAATCAGATAACCGGCGTCAGAGAAAACGGTGGGCTCGTGATCGATGAACCACTGCGCGCCGTTCTTGCCGCCTTCTTCCTCGTCACCGGTGGCGACGAACAGCACGTCGCGGTTGAGCAGGATGCCGGCGCGCTTGATCGCGAGCATCGCCATCAGCTCGATGACGCCGGGACCCTTGTCGTCGATAGCGCCGCGTCCCCAGATTTCGCCGCCTTTGACGGTGCCCGAGAACGGCGACACCGTCCATTCTTTGGAATTGGCGGGCACCACATCCATGTGGCTCAGCAGGATGATCGACTTGGTGTGCTTGCCGATACCGCGCAGGCGGGCGGCGACAATTCCGCGTCCCTTCTCCGGCTCCCAGGTGGTGGCGGGAATTCCATCGGTGAGGAACTTCTCCTTGAACATGCGGGCGGCGTCGAGCTCGTCGCCGGGCGGATTGCTCGTGTTCATCTGGATGTACTTAGAGAGCAGGTCGGTCGCTTCCTGGGTGACGCGGTCCCAGTTAATGGGCTGCGGCGGGGGCGCCTCGGAAACTCCGCGCGATCCGCCCGGCATCAGCAAGTTGGGCGTCGGCGATGGAGAGGCGGCGAGGGCGGAGGCGGGCAGCGCGAAGCCGGCGAGGAGACATGCGGCGGCGATCGCGAATGAGCGGGAGCCGCGCTTGAGGATTTCAATCACGCCTTGAAGGAACACGGTCAAGGACGCGGCGTCAACTGGTCGATTGGTCTGAGTGAGGCTGTGACAGCTCTCGCCGAATCATTGAGCGGCAGTGTCGAATGGATAGCGGGACTTCAGTACCTCGATCAGATGCGAGGCCTCGGCGTCGTCGAGGCCGCCGCCGAAGCGGAAGGTTTTCGCACCGTAGTCGAACGCTATTGTGCCTCCTCCGAAGGACTGTGCCGGAATGGTCAAATTGGTATTCGCGAGCGTGAAGAATGATGCGAAGATTCTTTACACTTGGGAGGTCATATTCGCGCGATCGTCCGAAGCCCAATATATCTCGCCGGATCGTGAGGCTGGTTGGAGTCAGCGATATAATTTCATGGCCTGCTATATTCCACAGCCAGATGTAGATGGCGACGCAGCCGCCGACCGTCCATCCTCCCAGCCATACCCCCATGAAGAGACTTATCGCCGACCCCGTCTTGCCGGTCGCAAGCTGACGGATTGTTGAGAACTCGCCGAAAAACCATCCGCACAACCAGAATCCCAGGAATAAGATCAGTCCAAAGTTCTTCGTGGAGGGGATGTTGATGACAAGCCCTGCGGGAGTATCGAATACCGAAGCTTTGGCAGCCGGAACGGCTACTCTTGCCATCCGCGTTCCCCCTTTTCCTGTTCCCGATGCTACTGGGAGTTAGCGGACGAGCACAGCAGGCAACGCGCCGAAGAAACGGCGAGATATTATGAGTCGACAAATGCCATCACTTAAGAAGCAAACAGCGGCGCGTCCGGCG
>Ga0210393_10000576_pt1 | contig 32808 bp, 29 predicted proteins | sample IncBWC27OmetaG_FD_160068 | JGI IMG/M metagenome (GOLD analysis project Ga0210393, IMG submission 160068) | Forest soil microbial communities from Barre Woods Harvard Forest LTER site, Petersham, Massachusetts, United States - Inc-BW-C-27-O ...
ACATGACTCCGCTCGGTGAACCGCCCAAGCCGGGTTGGTTCATGATCGAGATTTACGACCCAACGACCAGGACCAGCATCCACCTACAGCCATCGACTAAGGCTGCTTCGATGGGCCATTTCCCAGCACCCAACGAGAAACCGCAACAGGTCTGCAAGGATTCCGATTTTCCCAAGATCGATCCAAAAGACTTGGCACAGGTGGCTATTCCACAGGTTTCTCAGGAAGAACTCGCGCACGACGTGGTAGATGGCATGGCGGTACGGCATGGGCGTGAGTCCGTAAGGCTCGCTCCCGGCTCTTCCGGGAAGAGCTCGTCCCATGCAAGGGTGACGGATTACTGGTTCTCGCAGGAACTTCAGGCCTTCGTTCTCGTCAAACGTAGCGGACCCGGCAAGTCCCAGCACATAGTTAAGCTTTCGGATATCAGCCGAGGCGAACCTGACCCTTCGCTCTTCACCGTTCCCCCGGGCTACACGGTTTCTGAGCCGGAGCCGTGGGCCGGAGATTGCTCCCCGAAGTTTAAGCTCTGAGCAGAGGGCAGAGGGCAGCGGACCGCGTGCGAAGTGTTGTTAGCGAAGGAAGCCATCGTGCGGTTCCCGAGCGAATTTGGTCTTGTCAGCTAACTCCTGGCAAGTCGGGTGATCAGGACTTGAGGGCTGTGTTCGGAATTCCGCTAATGAGGTTGGTGAGCCTTTTGAGGAATTGTCGGAGATTGCTGGGCTGAGCCCTTCTCTTCATTGTGACAGTTTCCCGCTTTCCCAAGCACTCCTATGAAATCAGTGAGGGTCATCTCCTTCACTGGAACTACTCGGATTTCACCTCCGGGCGGGATCGGTGAACCGCTAAACCCTCGATGGATGTTTACATATCGGCCTCCCAGAAGACCCTCTGTAACTAAGGAAGCTGCGGAATCATTACGAATCAAATCCTCGAAGCGCTTCTCGATTCGTAGCACCACTTCAATTCTACGATTTGAATCTGCCGAGTTTCCTGCGAGGCTCACCGCGCTCACACTTCCAACTGGCAGGCCATCTAATCTGACTGGGGCACCCACCCGAACTCCTGCGGACTCAGGAACGAACATCTGATTCTGATATTTGGGTCGGAGGACACCCGACGCCCAAAGTTGGGAGAAGCCCCACAAAAGAAAAACCGCTCCTAACAGAACCCCAGCAGCCTTGACCGCCTTAACTGGAATGCAGATTGTAATATCGGCCATCCGAGTGCTTCCTTCTTTTTCCGTTGAGGACGATAGAATCACATTCTGCACCCCGAGGACAATACACAAAACTTTTAACTGATTAGCAGTTTGTTGAAAAAGGCTCCTGAACTCGCCATTACGAGCGCAGCGAGGAATTCCTCATCGCTAAAACCCCACAAAAAGAGAGATTCCATGCCGCAGCGCACGTCGAAATGACGACCCGAAAGAGTTTTTCAACAAACTGAGATTCGACGTTCCCCGCGGTTAGGCCTGCGTCTCGCCCATTCGCCGAGCTTGCTGAACCGCTGACACCCCGAGAACGCGAGGTCTTGCAAATGCTCGCGAGCGGACTGGGGAATAAAGAGATTGCGGCGCGACTGGCGATTTCCGAGCACACTGTAAAATTCCACGTTGCATCCATTCTCGGCAAGCTCGGCGCTGCGAGCAGAACCGAAGCGGTCACTCTGGGGATCCGCCATGGCCTAGTCCTTCTATGACATAACCTTCTTCAGCGCCCGATGCGGTTCACTAGATCTCGGAGGATTGGAGCCCCTGTCGCTTGAGCGGCCTCCACGATACGTCCCCCCGGAAGTATTGCCAAAGCCCTTGCAGACGCCAGAACAAGTGAATTTGGCGATAAGGAAAATGCTCGAGGAAACAAAAGCTTACCAGCTTGAAGACGTCGAGCCAGTCGTTGTAGCGCTTGTAAGTGATCTCCTCCTGAAGGACCGATCCGATGGAAATCATGGTTGCGAACGCATAGCCGTAAAGCATGAATTGAATGAAGAAATGTCCGCTGAGCACGCCGAGCCAGGCGGCGAGCAGGATCGTCACCATGCCCCCGAGCTCAATCACCGGTGCCAACAATTCGAACACCCAGAGATACGGCAGCGCGAGCCATCCGATTCTTCCGTAGCGAGGGCGGAACAGCATGTCTCGATTGGGCCAAAGCGCGTCCAGCAGGCCCTTTTGCCAGCGCGCACGCTGGCGTGCGAGTGACCGCATATCCGAAGGCACCTCCGTCCAGCAGACTGGGTCGGGCACAAACACTATCCGGTAATCCATGCCCTTGTCCCGGAGATGGCGGTGGAGCCGGAGTACGAGATCGAAATCTTCTCCGAGAGCCCTCGAGCGGTAACCTCCAATCGCGCGTATCAGATCCGTTCGAAAGAGCCCGAATGCTCCGGAGATAATCATCAGCATGTTTCCCTGAGCCCAACCTTCGCGGCCGATCAAGAAAGCGCGCAGATATTCGATGACCTGAAGGATTTCGATCCCTTTTCGCGGAAGCCGCACGCGTCGAAGTTGCCTGCCCTCAATCTCCGAGCCGTTCAGAACTCTCACGATTCCGCCGACGCCGACCACGTGTTCCGGGTCGCTCATCACCGGCAACATGATGCGCAAGAGCGAATCTTTCTCGAGGACGGAGTCCGAGTCCACGATGCAGACGTAGGGCGAAGTAGCGGCATTGAGGCCGGCATTCACAGCGTCCGCCTTGCTGCCTCCCGCTTCCTTGTCAATCACCAGGAGCCGCGGGTCGCGCCCGCTGCGGTAAAGCCCACGTACCGGCGCGCTACAGACTTCCTGAACATACACGGCGCGCGCGGGACGCAAGTCGAATTCCTCCTGGAGTACCGCGAGAGTGCGGTCTTCGGAGCCGTCGTTGATGACGATCACTTCAAATTCGGGGTAGTCGAGGTCAAGGAGGTTGTTGACCCCGACTCGGATGGAGCTTTCCTCATTGTGAGCAGGCACGAGGATGCTGATCGGCGCCGTGAGTGGGGATTGTTGGATCCATCGCAGCCGCCAGCTCTCGAGCCGCCGCTGGTGCGCCGCGCTGGTCTTGAAGGCCACGATGAGTGTGACCAGATAGATGAGATTGCACACCAAGTAGTAGATGAAGAGAGCGTGATTTGTGGCGTCGAGGAAGGGAATCATCCGCGAGCCACCGGCTGGATTCCGTCGGCGAAATCCGTTGCGGTCGGCAGGTCCGAAAGTTTTCCGTTCGCGAGCGCTTGCAAGAGCTCGGTTCTTTCGGGCCCAGTCATGGTGCGGTCCTGTTGCAGTTCGGCTTCGAGCTTCGGGCGCAAGCCGGCATTTTCGAGCGCTGCTAAATAAGCGTACAAACCGTAACGGTCGCGTGTCGCCGCTGCCTGCGCGAAAGTGGGAGCCATCTCCCCCGGCTGGGCAACCAGAGCCTCGCCGGCGCGCATGCGAATTAAGCGGTTCGCGTCGGTGAGGGCTTGCAGGATCGCGGGAGTGGCAAGCGCGTTGCGGAGTTTGCCGAGCGCGACCACGGCGCGAAGGCGGACAAACCAGACCGGATCCCGCGAAAGTTCTGTGAGCACCTCCACGGCGTGGTAGGGTTGCGCGCTGGACATGGCACGCGCCGCCGCTGCGCGCAGTTCGGGCAACGCATCCCCCGCAAGCCCAATCAGATCTCCCTCGAGAGATGGCGTGGCGACCTCGCCCATGACGCGCGCCAAAATTTCGCGCACCGGCGCATCGGCCTGCCGCAAATAAGGGAGAAGGATCTGCGGGCATTCGCGGGTGCAATTGATCAAGGCGTTTTGCACCGGTAGCGAAGCCATTCGCGGTCCAGCCTCCACCATCCAGGCCAGGATTTCTTCGGCTGCCTTCGGCGAACCCATCTGGCCCAGGCCGCGCAACGCCGCTTGTCGGTTTTCCAATTTTCGATCGCGCAACGCTTCCGCCAGCGCCGGAACTCCTTCCGGAGCCCGGGTCCGGCCGAGGGCAACCAATGCACGCCAGCGGCGCCATCCATGATGGTGTCTCGCCTCGAATATTCGCTTTTCGATCAGCCCGCTCTCCCGCAAAAAACGAAGCAGGCGGGCCGACTCCTTGGGATCCCCTGTTTCAAACCGATCGAGCACAAGCTGTTCGATAATTCCCCGGTCGAAGGAATTCCATCGCCATGCTGCAAAGGGAATTTCTCCGGAGAGCAGCGATTCCCAGTTCCTGCGCACCCATGAAACCCGCTCATCCAGCTTTCTGAAGTGGCGTTTGCGATAAGCCCGGCGGACCAGAATCCAGGCCACGAACAGAATGTCCCCGACGATCGCGGCGATGATGGCTTTCGCCACGAAGGCCGACGGACCGAGCGTCAGTAACTTGTTAAAAATGGATCCCATAGCTCAATCCAAAACTTGTCTGAGTGCGGTCCTGGGTGCGTTTTTGGTAGAACCCGTAGGCGCTCACGTCCTGGCGCGGAGTGAATTGGAATCGCAGGCCGCCACCGTAGGTCTGCGCGGCAAAGCTCCCGATCTGATCGATTTCTGCAAAATCTTCCGCGCCTGCCGCGAAGAAAACGTTCCCGGAGAGAGCGCCCGAACTCCAGCGGGCCAGCGGAAATTTCAAGCGGCTAATCCCAGAGGGGCGCCAGTCTGCACTTGTTCCCGTAAAGCTGCTCCGGGCTCCCGTCAGCCCCAGGGACCAAGACCACTCGCGCGGCAAATAGACGATGGTCGTTCCCGTCAGTGTGAGGATGCGAGCCGAAGCGTACCAATACCAATGCGGACCGTAGGTGAGCTCAATACCGCGGAACCAGCCATCTTCGCTTAGACGCCAACCCCGGTCGTAATCGAAGAACGCCTCGCTTCTCGGAATCACGCCATTGTCGTGTCCGATCGCCCCGCCAACTGTGAGCGCTCCCCAGTGCGGCTGCGTTCGGGTGACGCTGCCCGCAAATTTGCCGGCATCCTGACCATCGCGCTGGTAGAAACTTCCCCCGAAGCTGGTTGTCCAGCGCGAGGACCAGCGGGTGACGAGATCGAGCCATTCATCGTGGTTGGTGCCGATGAAATTGAAGAGGTCGATGTCCTGGCCAATGCGCAGCTCGTTCTTCAAATCTTCGCGAAGAGACTGCAATCCAGCGCGGGCTTCCGCGCTTCCCGGATCCAGTTCGAGGGCTCGTTGAAACTCCGATCGCGCCGCGCGCGCTTCATTCTGTCCGCGCAAGATGCGTCCGCGCTCGGTGCGGAGGTCAGCGCGTTTCGGATCTAGCTCCAGAGCGCGGTCGATGGCTCGGAGGGCTTCGTCGAGGCGGCCTTCACGTCTATACAGGGCCGCTAGTCCCATCCAGTTGTCGGGATCACTTGAAGCGGCCTTCAGGACTTCACTCCATTCCTTTTCGGCTTGCTCCAGATTTCCGGACCATGTCAGAACCCGCGCCCGCCACTCGCGCACCTCGATATCGCCGGGTCTGCGCGCGCCTTCTTCATTGATGATTTGCATGGCGGTGGCCCAATCGTGAAGTTCCGCAAGCCTACGAACCGCGGCTACCCAATCGGGAACTTCCTGCTGTGCCTTCAACGGCGGGCAACTGCAAAGTCCGATCGCGATCAGCGCGACTGCGAATCGCAACGTGCGCCACAGCCGGATGGGTCTCGGGCCTGCAATTTGCCGGACTTTGCTTGCGTGGCTCGACGGATGCACGGACACCTCCGCTTAAACCAAGTGCATGAATAGCGCCAATGGATGGACTCTGTGTCCCTTGGTTCCCAGAAGCAACAGCCTTGGAATCAGAAGTTTGCTGCCCCGGCAAGTAACCCTGATATCATCATTGGCGAAACATGTCTCATGGCACGGCATTGTGTCTCAGTGTGAGACGAAGCGCTCCTAAACCAAGAACTCCGGCGACAGGGGGACGCTTGTGAAAGCTGCCTTTGAAATTGCAATGCATGAGTTCTGCGCACGAGCAAGCAACGGATCTACCCAGAATTATGACTGGGTTTCGAAACGGAACCTGGTGGTACTTCGCCGACGGAAGCAGCGGTCTGGGGTTGCCAGAGATCAGGAGTATGGAAGCCCGATCAAGCTCAAGGATGGATTACAACCAGGCCCAGAACTTCTTCGAAATGGTCATAGTCGCGGTCGCGGTGTAACAAGCAATGGCCATGGCGAAGGCAAAACGTGGCCATCAAACAATCGATGCTCTTGCGGACGGTGCGTCCCCGCTGACGGAGACCTCGGAAATTCCTCGCTGCCTGGATAGCTAGTTCCTTGCCGCCAGTCTCGAATACCTCCAGGCTCCTCTCGGAATGGATCTTGTTAGGGTCTGTGTGAAAGCGGCCTAACGCTCAGCGTTTTAGCCATTCGGCCACGCCGCGTCTATTCGTATCGACCGCACAGCTGGGCGAAATCATACGTAGCGGCAAGATTCGCCATTGGCGAGCGCACGGCGCCCGGGGGGCGGACAGTCCTTCCCAGCGCGAGGTTGCATTAGACGAGCGACTCCCACAAGTCGATCGCGAGTTTTTCCTGATAGGCCCTCAGTGAAAGTTTCACACTCTCCGCCGTGCACCTGAATTCGCACAAACCGAGATGCTTTTGGTCCGAGTGCCTGCGGTAATGGTCCGTTTACTTGCCATCTGAATACATCTGGTTTTAGGCTGCGTTCCAGTGTAAGACAACGCCCAGCAGTTAGGTTGCTGCGACGCCGGAGGGTTTTCCGTGAGAATTCGAGAGACCATCATTTGGAGAACGATGGCAGCGCTTTTATTCGCGGCCACTTTCCAAGTGCAAGTCGGTAGTGCTCAGACGCCCGGCACCTTTTACGGCTGCCCCCTGGAGGGCAAGACTGCCAGGACCGCATTGATGGCACTGAATCGCTTGAAGAATCGCACGGTCGCCCCGCTCAAGGCAGACGTCAACCCCGCAATCTCCCTGACGTCTGTCCTTGAGCCGGGGAACGATGTTGGACGCTGGACTGAAACCCAGGCCGCAAGCATCACTGGCTTCGTGGTGGCCGTGAAGCCTGGCGGCCCGGAATCAGTCAATTGCGCTGCAACCGATCCCGCTCATACGGACACGCATATTGAGCTAGCGCTGAGCGCGGACGATTCGCAGGGCATTCACCACATGATTGTCGAAGTGACGCCCAGAGGGCGAGCGATGATGGCAGCCAAAGGAAAGGACTGGTCGACGGCTAATTTGCGACGCACTCTCGTCGGTCGCAAAATTACGGTAGTTGGCTGGATGATGCTGGACAGGGAGCACTGCAACGCTTCGGAGAACACCAATCCGGGCCGCGCTCACAATTGGCGGGCCACCTGTTGGGAGATTCATCCAATATCCGCCCTTGGACCAGCTCAATAATGGCGGCGCATCGCGGAAGTCTAAGGACTTGTTCGACCGCTCAAAGGCACTGGCACTCGACGGCTCCCCAGCAGCAAAAGTCATGAATCGCTACGGTGCGTGCTTTTCCAAATTCGCATTGAGCTGAAGTTCCGAACCGCTCTGCACGGTGATTTCTTTCGACCAATCCGCATAGCCGGACGACTTCACGGCGACGGTGTGTTTTCCGGGTGCAAGTTTTAGCACCGCAGGGGAGTTTCCGACAAAATCGCCATCCGCGTACACATCGGCTCCAGTTGGATTGGAGAAGAGGTTCACAGTCCCTTTTGCTGGTTCCGCGGCTGCGTTTTCGGCCGGCTTACTTTCCTTTGCTGTCTCCTCGGTCGTCTTTTCTTCCTCACTCTTGGTCACTTGAGTCTGGATGCTCACGGGAACATACTCGCGGTCCTTTTCAGCGACCGACACGGGCGCGCCTGTTACGCCTTGGAGTGCAACCAGGATGGCGCGGTAGTTGTCCTTGTCACCCTGCAGCAGGATGCCTCCGGTCTTGTTGTCGGGAAGCGTGTACTGAATTCCGATGAAGTGGAGCCGAGTCTTGTGAAGCAGTCCGAACAACGCGACCGGAGAGATGAGTATGGCCAGAGCGATCATCGTTCCGACGCGCCGGTGCGCCTCTTGGCCGTAGCTCAATGAAGTGACGGTCTTGGGCGGGATTTCAAGCTTTTTGCCGTCTTTCAAAGCCAAGGTAATCATGTCGGAGGTCACGGTCAGCTGGTTGTGCCAGTCCTTCGGATCGACCTTTGAGTCCACCGATCCGCCGTTGTATCGAACCTTGTCGAACGAATTGCCCTGCGCCCAGGCTGCCACGGTCGAACACAAGAGCAGGGCAACAAGCCTTCTCTGATTTTGCATCGCGCCTCCGCAAGGCGAGTGTTGATCCGGCAAACCAGATAACTCAATGAGGACTATACCAGAGGCTAATACTCTTGTTTCTTGCTTGTGTTCAATCGGGGAGCATGACGCATTTTAAGAATCACAAGATGGATGCCTGAATCGGCTGCCCTAGTCGATACTAAAGCGCAGTCTCTGCTGTCATCGCAAGACCGCCGGACTACTCCGAATGAACCTTAAACAGCGACGGCTACCCCTCCATGCCCTTCCTGCCGCAAGACTGCGCCTAGACCGCCCGCTGCTTCTGTCAAAAGTTTCTGCTGTGGTCCAATGAACGCACCAAACGCGCTCTTGACAGCGCTCGCGGCTAGTCGCCGGGGACCGCCAGGAAGGGCATTCGCTTGGAATGCGCCGCTTCGCGGTGCCTCCAAGCAAAAAACACAACCCCTCCCGGAAGGAGCTTTCGACCCATGGAACAAACCACAAGACGGCCTCTTTTCCCTCTAGGGCAAGTCGTCGCGACGCCCGGCGCGCTCGCGGCCCTCCGAAGGGCTGGGCAAGGTCCGCCGGAGTTTCTTCGGCGCCACGCGAGCGGCGATAATGGGAAAACCTGTGCCCAAGGGACCGCGCGGAAAACCAGTTCAGCCCGGAACGCGGCTTCCAAATCTTTTCCAGCTACCGCACCGCTGCGGGCGATGAGCTTTGGGTCGTCACCGACAACCACTTCTCGATAACCACGGCTCTCTTGCCGCAAGAGTATTAGAAAAAAATTCAGATTTCCAAAAAAGAGAATGGAAATGAACGCGATAGAAACAACGAAGGTCTCGAATGAGTACAGCTACGTGGCCATAGTGGAGGTGACCGAATCCACCACCAATCCGCGCAAGACATTTGATGACGCGAACCTCAAAGAGCTGGCGCAAAGCATCCGCAACCACTGCGTGCTCTCACCGCTCCTGGTGCGCACGTCGAATGGGCACCTTGAAATCGTCTCGGGAGCGCGGCGCTACCGGGCCGCGCAGCGGGCCGGCCTCGCGGAAATTCCCGTGCGCCTGCTGGAACTCACCGATACCGAAGCGCAGGAACTGCAGATCATTGAGTTATCTGTAGTTCGCAAGAGTTTTCTTTGTTGCAATACAGCTCGGCACGTCGTCCACATGCAAACGACGTGCCGAGATTTTGCACTTATCCTCGACGAAGGCACAGTTTTCGCCTGCTGACAGGAACCAAGCATTTGCAGATTGTCAGTGACTTCGGCTCGCACAGAACCGAAGGGCATCTTTCGATCCGACACGTTACCAGAAAGCTGCAGGAGTCTGCTGTTTGTGAGGAGGTATGCGGTCGCGCACAGTAGAATTTCGTTTGAACCATTGCGCGCTTGATCGGAGGAACGGTGATTCTCGCTGCTGTTCAGGACTGGGAGGCTCAATGCAATTGAGCGCTCGGAAGAGAGGATTTCTTGGCAGGAGATTCCTCAGCCTGCCTGGTGTGACGGTACTGCTGTTCCTGACCGCTGTGCTAGCCTACGCCCAGACGCCTGGCGGCGAAAAACCGACTCTTGTCTTGCAGAGCGGTAGCACAGAAGGTTATCACCGGCTAGCGTTCAGTCCAGATGGCAAATGGCTGGCATCCAGTGCCCAGCACGGGCCCGTGATCCTGTGGGACGCAGCCACGGGAACAAAAGTGCGCGAGTTTCCACCGGTCTCAGCGACTGTCACGGAAAAGCATAGTGGCGGAGGGATCTCGACACGGCCAGTGCGCGTCTGGGAGGGGGGACTCGCCTTTAGTCCGGACGGTCGGTACGTGGCCTCGAGCTCCAAATCGAACCGCGACATCCTTAACGGCGGAAATTGGAATGGTAATCCTCCCGCGATCTGGGAAGTGGCCGCAGGGAAACCCGTTGAAGAAGGCAACTGGACGATGGCCGAAGATCACGTCGCTCACAATCCGAATTCACCGTGGGCACCGAACGAAGTGGTCGCCTGGCAGTTCGCTGCGGACGACGCCACGGCCCGGCAATTCGCGAACTACTCCGGGCCAGCCCAAACCATCAGCGGCAACGGGCGTGTTGGTGCGCGCATTACCGAACCTCGGGACAAGGCCACGATTGAAATCTACGAGGTTCCTTCCAACCGCAAACTGGCCACACTTCCCGGGCCGTTCCTGAATGCGTGGGGACTCGCTCTGAGTCCTGATGGCCGACTCCTGGCTTTGAAATATCAGGGTTACGGGATCGAAGTGTGGGACTGGTCCGCGCAGAAATTGGTCACTACGCTGAATCCGAAATCCTGGTTCATTGACGCTGAAACGTTTAGCCCAGATGGTAGGTACTTCGCCACGTCAGGAGACGGGGATAGCGTCCATATCTTCGAGACCGGAAGTTGGAAGGAGATTTTTTCCGAAAGTTACAAACAGATCTACAACATTCATGAGCTGGCATTCAGCCCAGACAGTAAACGGCTAGCAGGGGTAGACCTTAAGCTGCACGTGTGGGACGTTCAAGCTTTGCGCGAAGTGTACGAGATCGGTGGAACGCCGCTCCGGCCAATCAGCACGTTGGCTGCCAGCCCGGACGGTCAGCGCCTGGCGGTTGCACTCCAAGACGGCGAATATTCTTCCATGCAGACAGAACCAAGAACCGTAATTGAGATGTGGCCACTCCGTGGGGGAGCTCCCGAGGTCCTTCCGAAGAAAACCTTCGCAATAGAAGAAATCAGCTTCAGCCCGGATTCCACAAAGCTTGCCGCTTCCGGCCAGGAGCTCGTAACAGAGACCAACATGCACAATGGGGTCAACACTTTCTCCATTGGCGGCGATTTGCTCCTCTGGGACGTGACGCAAAAGCGGGAAATAGCAGTAAAGACTCAGGAGGGAACCTCCGTCGCTGCCTACGGGCCAAACGTGTCTTTCAGTGCAAATGGGAAGCAAATAGTGACCGGGGCCTTAGTTCCATTGCGACGGAACTCCTCAAGCGCGGAATCGGATGAAGAGCAAGCGAGCGCCAGTTACGCACGGTTGTTGATGATTGTGGATCCTCAAACGGGTCTTACCGTGGATGAGCTACGTGTCGGCCGGGGAAATGCCCTACTGCTGACACAAAGCCCCGATGGACAACACGCTATCACGGCCAACGAACAAACTTTGCTTTCCTGGGACATAGTCAATCACAAGCTGGACGCAAAGTTCCAACCAAAGCTAGATCCGGCGGGTGAGGCCGCTGGGGACGCTGGCTCGCTGGCACAGCAATCCCGCAAGTTCGGTGAGAACTATCAATACCCCGCGGTAGCCGCACTCCGCTATACTCCCGATGGGAAGTCGCTCTTGGTTGCTGAAGAACAAGGACCTGTTTTGCTGCTAGATGTGTCCACGGGTGCAGAACTAAAGCGGGAATCCCTGGCGACCACTGTCCGCGCATTCGCCTACAGTCCCGATGGAAAGCACCTCGCCTCCACCCAGTCTGGAGCAGCGCCTCGCATATGGGACCCCCAATCTCTAACTTCCCGTCAATTGGAAACAAGCGACGAAGACTGCTCGGCAATTGCCTTTTCCGCAGATGGAAGCACGATCGTGTGTGGGGGAGGTAAGGGCGTGATCTTAGTCTGCGACGCGGCGTCCCGCTCGGTTGTGGCTCGGATTTTGCGCGCTGGCGATGGCCGCTGGTTGGTGATAACACCTGAAGGACTGTTCGATGGCACCCCCTCAGGAAACGGGTTGGCGACCTGGCGCCTAGGTAATCGTTCCTTCGCCATTGACCAGTTGCCCATACCCTTCCGGCACGAAGGATTGTTACAGGAATTGTTAGCCGGTAAACGTCCGAAGCCCAAACAGGAACTGGCCGCCGCACTTAACGCCTCGGCGCACTAAGGGTCGGCGCCTAGGACGGATGATTCGGAAGTCATGTTTCAAGTGCAGACTTAGGTCTTGGCGATCAGCCCGTACGCACGCTCCAGCAGTTCCGTCAGTTCGCGGTTCTTCTCCTCAAGCGTCTTGATCGGTAGCCGCAGGCTTGCGACGAAATTCTGCCTGGACAGACGTTCGCGATCTTGTGAGGCGGACGCGGGAGGAACCATGCGACTCGTTGTTTTACGTGAACGGATGATACGAACGCGCAACTTCCCCCTGACCATACCACCACGCCGTTGACACCTTTGCTTCGGTGGCCACAGTTCGAAAATTGATTTCTCGGTCAGACGCATCCACGCGCTGTAGCGCCGCTAGAGCGCGCTCCATTGCTTGTTCGCTGCGCAGTGTCGCGCTTTGCTTAAGGCCAGTTATATTTCTACGCACGCCTTTGCTCCAAGAACGTGATGATATTGACGAGGTTATTTCGTTTGCGATCGTTCATTTCGATTTGCCGCGCCCATCGGTTCGCGGTTGCTTTGGCGATCACCCGCTCTGCGTCTCGAAGCTCTGCCTTGTGGATTTCGAGAAAGCCGACATCTGTGCGAAAGTGGGGCAGTTCAGACAAGCGTTCGGATGTGGACAGGGACCGGCGACAACGGGAATGGCGCAGTAACCGTTCGTGAGCGCCTGAGCGAGAACGTTCCTCGTGAACCATTGGAGATCGCCAGTGTCGAGCGGTCCGCTGTCGGGGGCGGTTTTCCCCGTCACGTCCACCAAGATGCCTTGGAGGTACTCAAACAGTTTCTCCTTCATCGTGGCGTCATGGATGTGCGCGTAACGAGTGGTCATCTTCGGCCCGAGATGGCCTAGATAGCGCCATGGCGAAGAACGCGGCCGCCAGCACTTTGCCGAAGCGCGAGGTACCGACGAATCGCGATCATTCCGGAAGCCGATTGTGCTTTCAGCGCAGCTCGGGGCCAGAGATTTGCTGGCGGTTATTTGTCGTGGGATGGTTCTCTTGGTTCCGGAGGCCGGTCTCCGACAATCCGCATGGCGACGCCCGTGACGCGGCCCACGATTTCCGCTTGGGATGGGTAGTCGAAGACCCGAACGTCTTGCTGCGCGTGCGAGTGAGGGATCACCATCAACCTCCCGCGGTCGATCTCGCACCAGCTGCATACGTAGCCATCGCGCAATTCGGTGAAGTAGACGGGCCGATCGAAATCGGTTTTCCACGGCGCAGGACTGATTTTTCTCTGGGCCGAGTCGATCTGCACCAGAGAACCGGGCCGAATCAACGGATAGAGCGTGAAGTCCTCAAGACCAATATAGCCGTACATCGACGTACGCAGATCGAGATGCTGCAAGAGACCCAGCGGCACGGCCTCCCACTTTTCGACGGCTCGAGCCAAAAGATTCGTTCGCTCGAACCGGAAATCGGGCTTGAATGCAACCGGCAGCGACACCGCTTCGGTTTCCGGCTCGCCCAGGCTTTCGAGCAGATGTGTGTTCGGCAGATGGATGGAAGCCATGTCGCGGCGAAGATCCCCCATTTGCAGGCCGTAAAGCGCGGCCACCTCCGTATAGTTGCGGCGGTATATTACGCTTATCGCCGCCATGCGAAACATGCCCGGACGGAACCGGCCCCTCTCGATGTCCGTGACCCAGTTGTGCGAAAGAAAGAATTCCTCATTTTGATGCTGCGTGGCGATCTGCCGGCTCATGGCTTGCACGGCGCGTGTGGATAAGCCGAGTTTCTCGCGCCACGCCTTGAGCCGGTTGCCAGCGAGCGCATTCACTCGCCTTATGTCCATGGGCGGGCATCCTACTCTCAGAGTTAATCAATGTCCAGCTACGTTACCTTCTCAACTATATTGTCCGTGGGGAGAAAACTTGCGAACCGGTCGGAAATGCGGCCAGTGGCTCGATTGTTTCCTCCGTCGGCGCAATTTTGGCTATATGGCCGCGCATGGAAAACACGTCAGGCCGCCGGGCGGAACTGGTACGGGAGATCCTCGCGACACGGGAATTGACTTTCTATCGCGTCTCGCAACGCTCGGTCGAAATGTTCGGCCGCTCCTCCCCGTTCTATCTCCCGCACAATCTCCACTCCGACCTCACCGTTTCCTCCGCCACGCCCAACTTGTACCAGTTGATGGCGCTCAGTTGCATCACGCGCTATCGACTGAGCGACTGGCTCGCCGTTTTCGGATTGGACCTCAACGTCATTCCCCAGCTTCAGGTTCTGGTTTCTCGCAGACGCACGGTAATCCTTGATTCCGCCGTGTACGACACCGAGGCCTGGGTTCCTTGGTTTGTCGAACGGCCGGGCGCCGCAGGCAAGGCTGCCATCGCTCCCCTAGGACAGCTCCTGTCTCCAGCTCGGCCCGAACGCGCCAAGAACTTGCTTCCGCGCAACGACACGCGCTTTCTCTATGCGAAGGTCGGCCGGCAGGATTCATTGGCCTTCCCGGACATTGGTCCGGGGAGCATCGTCCGTGTGGATGCCCGGCGAGCGAACGAATTTCCAGGCAAGAATTGTGCCGATCCGCGAATTTTCCTGGTGGAGCATGACTTGGGTTTCGCCTGCTCCCGTTTGTCGTCTCTCGGCAACGGCAGGGTCGCGTTCCGCTCTCCGCAGCTTCCGTTCACCGAAGGCGGTTTCTCCCTCGGAAGGGACCTGAGGGTTCTTGGCGTCGCCGATGCCGAGCTGCGCGCGCTGCCGCACCGCGACGGCCCGGTCGCGCAATTCGCGGTTAGCGCCACGCAAAGCGGTGAGCGCCTTCCCCGAAACGATCAAGAAATGAGCTTCAAGCAATTGCTCCGGCGATCGCGAGTCCGCTCAGGCCTCTCCTTCCGGGAAGCGTCGAAGATTTCGCGCTGGATTGCGCAGAAGCTTGGCGACTCGCGGTACTTCACCGCTGCAAGCACGCTCTCGGATTATGAGACGCTTTCGGCGGCGCCAAGCCAGATTCGGAAAATCATCACCTTGTGCATCCTCTATGCCACCAGCTTCGCGGACCTTCTTCGCGCCAGTAACTTTCCTCTGGCAGAAACCGGCGCCGAACCCATCCCCGACAAATTCATGGCTCGCTCGATTCCGCCGAGCGGGCGCAAAGCCAATAGCGCGAATCGAGAGGGACCTGCTCGTAAGCAAAACGGGTTCTTCGATCCTCTCCTCGAGCGGTGGCGGGAAATCCCCCTGTTCCTCCAGAGGTCCTTGAGCGAACTCACGCGTGTCGCAAACTTTTCCGTCTCCGACGTGTTCTGGGTCGGCGGAGACCCGGACCCCATCCATCCCTGGCTGCGAAACGCGGAGTTTGTGGCCATCAATCGGCGAATCCAGAAGCCCGCCTCATCGCGAAAGACAACCTTCTGGGAACAGCCGCTCTACGTTCTACTCACTCGTGACGGCCGCTATCTCTGCGGTTGTTGTACTCTCGAAAGAGGATTCGTCGTCGTGCACCCCTATCCGGACAGGCCCTTCACTCCGCGCCAATTCAAGAACGGGACCGATGCGGAAGTCGTGGGCCAGGTCACCGCGATTCTGAGACGCCTCGCCTAGCCAGTAAACCATTTCCCACAGGGACGCACTAGGTCCTCCAAGCGAACAGCGCATTTACCTTCCCGGTAAGGCACACACGTCTATCTCTCGGCGCAAGAGATGGTTGCGCAGGAGATCTTTCATCTGCGAACAGGAACTGGTTTGTCTGGAATCGCGTGCTCAGCGATGCGACATTCTCGGACACGCCGCATGATCCGCTGCGGGGAGGGAAGCGATGTTCAAGGTTTCAGGTGCTATTCGAAGCACATCGACCGAAGACGGAGCGGTGCTCCTCGATATTAACCGCGGCAGGATACTAGGCCTCAACCGGATGGGTTCAAGAGTCTTCGAGATGCTGCAAGGCGGAGTTGACCAAGACCAGATTGCAGGGGAAATCAGCAACGAGTTTGGAGTGGATGCCGCTGAAGTGCGCAACGACGTTCTTGATTTCATCCGGACCTTACAGGAGCACAACGTTCTCGAGGGTTCTTGATCGGACTGATCTTCTTGCAACAGCGAAGGAAAAAGCCTATGGATTCGGCTGACAACACCGCGCGCGACAACTACCGACTCATCGTCACCCGCTCGAACGCCTCGGAAATATTGCTCAGGCCTCACGGGAGCGCTTGGCGCCTGCCAACGGTCGAGATACCGCAGGGCCAGCGGGTCGCCGAGCAATTAACTGCTGAACTTTATGCCCAGTGGGGATCCCGGGCATACTGCTTGCTCGTTCCAAACCTCACCGCCGGGCTTCCGCACTGCAGCGTCATGGAAGCGACAGATCTCGAAAAAATCTCTCCCGCTGGAACCTGTTGGAAGGCGCTCGATGTCGCGACGTGCGCGGCGGTGGACCCGGCTGAGGATCGCACGGTTGTCGAGAAATCGATCAAAGAATGGGCCGAGTACCGGAGGGAGCCAAGTCGAGCGCCCTTTACCAAACCAGGATGGCTATCCGAACTTCTTGCATGGGCCCAGGAGCAACTGGCTCGACTGGGCGTCCGATTGACGGGCTCATTCGCCCAACTAAACGCCTCACCTCGCTTCAGCCTCATTCGTCTGGAGACCGACGATGCTTCGGCAGTCTGGTTTAAGGCCACCGGAGAACCGAACCGTCACGAGCTGCGCGTCGCCTCTTGCGTCGCACGACTCTTCCCCGGATATGTTCCCGAAGTGCTCGGAATCCACTCGGCTTGGAATGCCTGGCTCATGCGCGAGGTTCCCGGTAGAAAGCTCGATGATGTCCGGGAGCTTGCCACGTGGCGTCAAACGGCGGAAGACCTCGCACGATTGCAAATCGGATCGATCGCACGAAAAACCGAACTGTTCGCAGGCGGGTGCAGGGATCTGAGGCTTCCGAACCTTATCGCAGAGATCGATTTGTGGATCGATCGCATGCGCCCCCTGATGGCCGCGCAAGAGAGCAAGACGCCCGCGCGACTCACAGACCATGAACTCACATTTCTCCGAGACTCGCTCGAACAAACGTGCTTGCGACTCTCCGAGATTGGTTTGCCCGACACTTTGGGTCACCTCGATCTCAATCCCGGCAACATCCTGGTATCTCCCGGGCGGTCCGTTTTTCTCGACTGGGCCGAAGGCTGCGTAACCAATCCTGTTGTCACCCTTGAATACCTTCGTGAACACCTGCAGCGCAACCGCATAAATGACGCGCAGGCAATCGAAAGCATCGTCACCGCCTATGTCCGTGCATGGCAATCCATTTTCTCTGCTGATGCTTTAAAGCGAGCGACGATGATTTCCCCCCTCGTTGCCGTCTTCGCCTATGCGGTCGGCAGCAACACATTCCACACCCTAGACGCTCCCCTCAAGCCCTCGGTCGCCGGTTACTTCCGCAGCCTAACCAGACGCATGTACCGCGAAGCCGTGCGAATAGCCGAAAGGAGGGAACAATGACTGGCTCGATTTCACCGCCTCCAATTTCCGTAAGTGAGCCCGTTACCGAAATTCTTCACGGTGTGTCAGTGCCAGACCCTTACCGTTGGCTGGAAGATCAGGATTCCCCTCGCACTCGTAACTGGATCGAACAGCAGACACAGTACGCTCGCACCTATCTAGATAAGATTCCGGGGCGGGAGCGCATTCGGAAGCGCATTCGTGAATTCCTCGCTGTCGAAACCTATGACTCCGTACAAAAAACTGGCACACGCTATTTCTTCCGCAAGCGCCTTCCCGACCAGGAACAGCCCGGCATTTACATGCGCGACGGCGCAGACGGCGTAGACCAGCTTCTGTTGGACCCGGCAGACCGCAAAACGGGGAAATACACAGCCCTAAAGCCGCTTCGCGTGTCGCTCGACGGGCACCTGCTGCTTTATGAAGTGAAAGAGGGAGGAGAGCGCACGGGAGTTTTTGAATGTCTGGATATCGACAATCGCAAGACGCTCCTGGATGTGCTTCCCCGCGGATATTTGCGCGGATTTGCGTTCGCACCGGACGGCAAGAGCTTCTACTACGTTCACGAGCCATTGGATGCGCAAAGGCCCTTCTATCGAGCTGCGTACCACCACTCGCTGGGCACAGCTTTTAACGAAGACCGAGAAGTATTCTGTGCTGGAGAGGAAGAAAAGCTTCGACTCTGCCTCCTGTCAGATGGGAGGAATCTCGGTTTCCTTGTTTACAGGTTTCTGGAAAAGACGCGCACCGATTTCTATCTCCAACCGTTCGATTCTGAAGCAACACCCGAAGTTGTGGTTGCGGACGCAGACTACAGCTTTGGTCCCCGGCTAATCCGCGAAACGATCTTGGCCATCACCGACCGCAACGCGCCTAACCTCCGCATTGTAGAAGTTCGTCTCCGTAATAATGGCCAGCGGGAATGGGTTGATGTCGTCCGCGAAAACAACCATCGAATTAACGGCTGGCTCGTGGCGCAAGAGCGCATCTTTGTGTCGTACATCCGCCAGGCCGCGACCCAGATTTCCATCTTTGATTTGGCAGGTAAGCACACTGGGGAGATGTCCATTCGCAAGGACGAGACCGTTAGGCTGATTGGCGGCTCGCACGAAACAGACGAGTTACTCATCGAGGCAGAATCACTAACGGAGCCAGTCAGTATTTTTCGATATTCGGCGACCTCGGGCGAACGCACGCTCTGGGCCAAGAAACGCATTCCGTTTGATTCCGCAAGCTACAGCCACACCCAAGTCTGGTACAGCTCGAAAGACGGGACTCGAATTCCCATGTTTCTTATGGGCCGCCGAGACGTCCTCGAAAGCGGTCTGCAGCCAACAATCATGACGTCCTACGGCGGGTATGGTGTCTCAATGACGCCGCAGTTCAGCGTTTTTGTCACTTTTCTTGCCGAGCGAGGATGTCTATTTGCGTTGCCGAATATCCGTGGCGGGTCTGAGTTTGGAGTCGAATGGCACAACGCGGCCAAACGCCGCAATCGGCAGACTGCTTACGACGATTTTCTGTCTGCCGTAGAATGGCTCGTCAAGACCGAGCGAAGCAGCCCGGAAAGGCTCGCCATCTTTGGCGGATCGAATTCCGGTCTGTTGGTTGGTGCCGCACTGACGCAGCGACCGGATCTGTTTCGAGCGGCCGTCTGCATGGTTCCACTGCTGGATATGCTCCGTTATCATCTTTTCGACAACGCACATATCTGGCGAGAGGAATACGGCACAGCGGATGACCCGGAAGACTTCGCTGTCCTCGCCAGTTATTCCCCCTATCATCGGATCCGCCCGGGCGCAACCTACCCAGCAACTATGATTGTTTCCGGCGATGCCGACAAGAACTGCAATTCACTCCATGCGCGAAAAATGACGGCTCGTTTGCAGGCGGCGAATGCCTCGCCGTATCCCATTCTGCTCGATTACAACAAGTTCCGAGGGCATTCGCCGGTGCTGCCCTTAAGCGAACGGATTGCAGGCCTGACGGATCGCATGGCGTTCCTTTGCGACCAACTGCAGGTGTAAGGAGAAGAATCGATGAGCTCACTTCTCGTCATGAAGGCGTACCTGGAGCTAATCCATTTTGATTTCTATTTGGCACGCGGCAATTTTCGTGCTCTGTACGACAAAGTGCGCAGTTATCCCCTCGCGAAGAGAGCGCCATCGCCGAATACAGTCGAACAAGTCTGCGCAGCCGTGGACATGGCTTGCATCTGGTACTGGAAAGAGGCGCTTTGTCTGCAGCGGTCCGCCGCCGCGGCATGTCTACTGAAACGGAGCGGAGTGCCGGCGCAGATGGTAATCGGCGTCCAGCAAATGCCCTTCAAGGCCCATGCCTGGGTGGAGGTCGCGGGCCACGTAATAAACGACAAACCATACACACCAGAAATGTACGCAGTCCTCGACCGATGCTAAGAACCGATCGAAAACCGAAGCGAAGGAACAGGTCATGAGTGTCCAGTTCGGAAGATGGAGCTTCAAGGGCGAGCCAGTAGCGCGGGGATACATCGAGAAGGTGAACGCGGTGCTCGCTCCGTACGGGCCGGATGGGAGCCACTGCTTTTTCGACGCCGCCGTAAGCATTCTCTACCATGCATTTCACACCACCAAGGAATCCCGCAATCAGACACAGCCCCATACCTCGAAATCAGGTGCGGTCATCACCTGGGATGGTCGCCTCGACAATCGTGCAGAATTCATAGGCCTGATGAGAACCGAGCTTGCAACCGATTCCGCGGACGTTTCGATTGTCGCAGCTGCTTACGAACGATGGGGAACCGACTGCTTTGCGAGGCTCATTGGAGATTGGAGTCTCTCGATATGGAATCCCAGCGAACGCTCGCTCATTCTTGCGAAGGATCCCATCGGCGCGCGCCACCTTTATTATTCCCTCGACCAGGATCAAATCACCTGGAGCACCATCCTCGATCCGTTGGTGTTGTTCAATGGACGAACCTTGGCGCTCGCCGAAGAGTATATCGCCGGCTGGCTCTCATTCTTTCCCGCCACTCATCTCACTCCCTACGTCGGAATCGATTCGGTCCCGCCATCCTGTTGCGTCCGCATCGAGCAGGGGAGGCAATCGGTCAGTAGGTATTGGGATTTTAATCCGGACGCGAGAATCCGTTACCGCACGGATGCGGAATACGAGGATCACTTCCGCATTGTCTTCAGCCAAGCGGTGCAGCGGCGGCTCCGTTCCGATGCGCCCATCCTCGCCGAGTTGAGCGGTGGAATGGATTCTTCCTCCATCGTGTGCATGGCGGACACCATCATCGCCCGAGGCGCCGCCGCAACGCCGCGGCTCGATACGCTCTCTTACTACAACGATTCGGAACCCAATTGGAACGAGCGCCCCTATTTCACGAAGGTGGAGGAAAAACGTGGCCGCGCCGGCTGCCACATCGATGCCGGCACACCACAATCGTTCAGCTTCCAATCCGAGAGCGACCAGTTCGCGGCTACCCCAGGATCCGGCTGCGGACGGCCTACCGAGGCCAGTATGAAATTTGCCGCGTGTATCGCAGCGCAAGCAAACCGCGTCGTATTGTCCGGCATTGGCGGCGATGAAGTCATGGGCGGCGTGCCAACACCTACATCGGAACTGATGGACTTGCTCGCAACTGCGCGATTCAGGGAGCTCGCACGACAACTGAAGCGCTGGGCGTTGAACAAGAGGAGACCTTGGCTCCATCTATTCTTGGAAGCCGCGCGGGGGTTTTTGCCGATCGGACTCGTGGGCGTACCGCAACAAATTCGGCCCGTAGACTGGCTGCACGGCGGCTTTGCTAAGCGTCATCGAGCCGCACTGATTGGTTATCCGCACAGGATTACCTTTTTCGGTCCTCTACCGAGCTTCCAGGAGAACCTGTCCACGATGGATGTGTTGCGAAGGCAACTTGCGTGCTCGGTCTTGCCGTCAAAGCCGCCCTATGAGAAGCGCTATCCCTATCTAGACCGCGACCTCGTGGAATTCATCTGTGCAATTCCGCGGGAACAAGTGGTCCGTCCTGGCCAGCGCCGCTCCCTGATGCGCCGCGCACTCGTCGGCATCGTCCCCGACGAACTCCTCAACCGAAAGCGGAAGGCCTTCATCGCTCGAACACCCGCCACAGCCATCGCTGCGGAAGCGGCCACCCTGATCCAGATGAGTGAGGAGATGAGGAGCGCCTCACTTGGGATCATCGATGCAAAAGCTTTCTGCAAGGCAGTAAAAAGAACTCGCAGTGGCCAAGAAGTCAGAATCGTGGCCGTGCTGCGAACTCTAGGAATCGAATCCTGGCTCAGAGCGATCCAAGTCCGCAAAATACTGACAACAGGGACCTCAAATATCACCCCTGATTCAGCCGTGCTTGGCAAACAGAGAGTACCGAGGAGTGACATTCATACTGCCGAAAAAGTTCAGCTAGCTAACAAGCAAGCTGTGTAAGTGACCGCCACAAAGGAAAGGAGGTGAAAACAATGAAATACGATAAGCCTGAAGTCGTTTGTCTGACGGAAGCGCTAACCGTCGTTCAAGGTGGAAAGCAAGCAGGAACCCCTGTCGATTTCGACGTCGAAGGATACAAGTCCACCATGAACGCATACGAAAGCGACGAGTAGCTGCTGGACCATTTTTTCCAATGTCGAAAGACTTCAGCTGGCCAACAAGCTTTGCAAAGTGAACTCCAAAAAAGAAAGGGGGTGAAAAACAATGAAATATACCAAGCCTGAAGTTACTGTCTTGGCGCTTGCTCTCTCTGCGGTTCAGTTAGGCGGAAAACCGTTCGGGCATCCGCAAGATTCGGATATTCCCGACGTCACGACCAATGGCGCATATGAAGCCGACGAATAAGTAGTGGGGTCATGGTTGGGGCGTCCGAGATGTCCCGGACGCCCCAACACATTCACTTCGCTCCGTCGCACTCCGCGAGCCGGGTCGGTCGAGATGAAGTAGATGAACACGACGTGTTTGCAGAAGTTGAGTCTCTATAGCGCTCGGCCAGACCTGAAAAAGCATTCCGCACGGAAGCCGTCGCGAAGTCTACGCCCTCTTTCTCTTCCAAGGGTTTGCGTCATTGAGCCGACCCCTTCAGATATCGATCAAACCAAACGATCATGCGATTGCACAGGTCAACTTGGTTTGCGTAGCTCCAATAAGAGGGGCCATGTTCTTCGCCCTCGTATCTGGCATATTCGACTTTCTTCCCCAGTCTGCGCAACCCAACGAATAACTCGTCGCCAAGGAAAGGCGCAACAACTATGTCTTCCGATCCGTGGACTATCATCAGTGGCGTTTCGACCCTGTCGAGGTAGAAGATGGGAGAGTTTTCGATGTACCTGCTAAGAAACTGCCAAGGCGTCCCGCCCAGCAAACCCTGGCCTTGTTCCGTTAACGAAGTCCCAAATGCCGCACCGCTCTTTTCCATCTGGCCGTACTGGCCGATGAGATCTGCCATGCCATCAGCCTCCATGGCAGCCTTGAATCGTTTCGTTTGAACGATTAAGCCAAGGGTGCTGTAACCTCCATAGCTATGTCCCATCAGTCCGAGCCGATTCGGGTCAGCGATTCCCATCTCAATCAATTTATTTACACCTGGGAGTACGGTTTTTGCGAGGTCAGCCATAGGCGTCCCCAGTTGCTGCGGAATGTCCGGCACCAGGACTGCGTAGCCCCGAGTCGCAAACAATTGCATGTTGAACGGCCCTGATCCTTCAAGTCCGAAATGATCGAAGTCATTCGATCTTGAACTTCCGCCATAAACCCAAACGATCAGAGGATACTGTGAGCCTTCCTGATAATCGGCGGGCAGCAGCAGGGCTCCATTGATCCGCTCTCCATCGTCACTCAACCAATTAATCAGCCGTGCCCTGCCCATCTTGTATTTGTCAAACTGGGAGTTGAGATGCGTCAACCTCCGACGATCCCGAAACTGCGAGTCGCTTGTCCACAGATCGGAGTCCTCCTCCGCGTCCTCAGCGAAATAGAAGATATGCTGCTGATCTCCGCTCACCGCCGTATATTGGCTTGCTGCCGCATTTTCACATGTATAACAATGACCATTCTCCAGCAATTTGACACTCTTGCCGGTTATCAGATCGACTTTGTAGAATCCGTCTTGTTTGCCAAGATCATCGTGCGTCAAAACGATAGTCGACGTGCCCCCGTCGGGAGTCCATAACAGATTGCGGGACTTAGGGATGATGTGCGTGATTTGCCGACCGGGTATTCGGCCAACTTCGACTGCCTTGCTCTGGTCAATTCCCGCAACCCATAGAGCACCGCTGCTAACGAAAAAGACCTTTTCACCTTTCGCATCCCATAGCGGCGCTGACTTGGGCCATTGCTGATGGGCTGGCATAGCGGTGATGTTACGTTCATTTTCACCGCTGACGCCTACTACATAGCAGTCATTGGTGCTTTCTCCCACTCCATAGGCGCGATAAACAAGATGCCGACCGTCCGGTGACCAGCTGAATGGAGTGCCGTCGTAATTAAGCCTAATTTCTGAAGCCACTACTTGGTCCTCGCCAGTCGAGAGCGTCCTCATAACAAGATCGAATAGAATCTGCTGTGAACCAGGCTTTTCGAAGCGCTTGGGCACTGTATAGGCGATCCGCGAGCCGTCAGCGGAGACCAAGAACTTGGCGATCCTTTGTCCGCGAACAATCACAGTGGCCCTTCCACTGGTCACATCGATGGAGGCTAAGTCCCGCAGATAAACGTTGAGGTTCCATGGATCAGATTTCCCAGTCTGGTCGCCGGCCGCCCCGTCACTATTAGGTTGATACAAGATCACGGTCGATCCTGGCACCTTGCCGTCGGTACTCGCACTCTCGCTTTCAAAATTTGCTGTAAGCTTCTTGACATAGTCCTCGACGGATATATTTGCGGGGAAAACTGGCGCAATTAACCTCTGAGCATCCGAGCTCCACTCGATCTGACCAAACTGCCTAATGTTCAAATCCGAGACTTTTTTCACTTCGCGTCGCGCAAGGTCCCAGACCCAGAGTTTCAATTGCTGGCTTCCATCCCGATCAGACAGAAACGCTAGGTAGCGACCATCCGGCGACCAGACCGGCATGAAGTTGTCGCCGTTTCCGCTCGTCAGGCTCTTGCTGACGCCTGTCTCGACGTTCAGGATATAAATATCTGTTCCCGTGAAAACGTCGCGAATACCGGATCGAGCCCAAGTGTCGAGGCTCACTCTTCGACTGCGCTGATTGTTCTTGACCGTATAGGCCAGCCACTTGCCGTCCGGAGACAGTCCGACCGGCATTAGTTCACCGAACTCAAGCGTTCTGAGATCGTCCTCCACCAACAGAGGCTTCGCAGCCTGCGCCATTGTCGTGTGGGGTACGGTAATCGCCCACAATGCGCACGCCACAAATAAAGCAAATTTGGCTAACCTGCTCTTAATCTCGATCGGCACCATTTCCTCCGCCCAAGAAAACTCCGTTTCGTTCAAGAGTTGGGTTACTTCCTTTAAATCCATTACCAAGCTGGTCATCGGAATGCCTGCAGTTGATTCCCTGTGTACGGTCCTGACTGTGCACCAATTTTCAGAACATCAATTTCAGCGCCAGTTGGATCGAGCGCGGCCCACCAATTTGATAGAGAGGACTAAGGGCACCGCCACCCACGTTTGAACCACTGAGGCTCCGCCCGAGCATCTGGTTTGACAGGCCGAAGCCACCACCGCCGAATCCCCCGTCCGGTTGTCCAAAGTTGGGATGATTGAGAACGTTGAACATTTCTGCTCGGAACTGCAACTTGAGCGATTCGCGGATGGGGAAATCACGATGCACTGCAAAGTCCCATTGTGCGGCCCCGAATCCCCTAAGCAAGTTTCTTGGCGTGGTCCCTTGCCGAACAGGTAGTCCCGAGATCGGGTCCACGGGGGGATTTGTGAATGCATTGGGATTGAAACCTTTCCCACCAGGGCACGGTTGCCCGAAACCTAACGGTGGAGCCTGCAGACATTGCGACCCGAACAAATAAAGAGGCTGTCCCGGAACAAGGTCGGGTCTCGTATCTGCGGCGAAGCCGCTCTCAAACTCTTCAAAGAGTTCGTCAGTTATGTCGACGGGCGGAGCGGAACGAGCCATAATGAAGTTCTCCGTCGACCAGCCGCTCAGAATCGCATTCGCGAAAGCATTGACTTTCGGCGTGGGAACGTCATAAGTCAATCCTGCCGAGAACGCGTTCCGAATATCGAAATCTGACGGTCCTCGGTTTGCGCTTGCGCCTAGCCCCGGCACAAAGGCATTCGCCGAGATTTGGTTTGACCCTGCCGACGCGTCATCGATCGAATGCGACCACGTATAGGAAGCAAGAGCCTGCAACCCGTTCGAGAGGCGGCGCTGGAACTGGACCTGCAGTGCGTTGTAATCAGACATCGCCGTATTGCCTACCAGCATCGCCGCGTACAAGTTCGGGTTCGGTGCGTACATAAACCCGGTCTGAAGCAATCGCCTCCCTGAAGATCCGATATACGAAGCAGACAGTGATTGTTGCCTGCCCAAACCCTGCTCAATCGCAACATTCCATTGAAGGGTGTAGGGAAGCTGAAGATGCGGATCGATTCCCACCAATGGACTGCAGCAATTCGACAGGCTTCCGGGAGTGATGGGCGGTGGCATGGCCGCTGCTGCCGTCAACGGGAATGCGCCAAATTCGAGATTTAGACCGTTGAAGGGGTACCCCGCGTTTACAATGAGGCTCCCGACCTGGGAACTTGCCAAATCATAGAAAACCCCAAATCCACCGCGGACCACAGTTTGCAATTCCTGATTCTGCGAAAGTTGATACGCGACGCCTAAACGCGGAGCGACATTGCCGTATGGTGTGTGGTAGGGAGGCGTTCCAGGCGGCGCGAGTGCCAAATTCGAGAGGTTGTTCAGGTCATATCCCGTCACACCCGGAATATTCGGACCATCGACTGAGGAAGGCGCAAAGTCCACATCCCATCGCAATCCATACGTTACAGTTAGCCGAGAGCCCACGCGCCAGGTGTCTTGCCCGTAGACACTGAGGTTGTGGAACAAAATCGTCGAACCTTCGCCGGACTGCACCTGCGTCTCGAAAGGGTTTCCGGTCCCGGCGGACGGTACACTGAAAAAAAGCGGATTCTGTCCATACGCTCGAGGAACATAGACCGGCGATAAACGCCGAGCGTCGACTCCGAACTTGAGGCTATGTTGTCCTTTTTGTACCACTAGGCCGTCAATTACGTTGTACTGTCTCTGTACAACCTGTTGAACTCTGCCCACAGGCAGTTCTCCGCCCTTCAACGAAAAGATGAGAAGCAAAAACGATGAATCTTGAGCCGTAAAGGGACTCGGCAGTGGCAAGGACGCGAGGGGAACGGCGCCTCCAAAGTTGTCCAAATACGTGCGACTCGACGCGTTCGTCCTGCTGTAGTTGAATCGCAGATCGTTCGTCACCGCGGGACTCACGCTCCAGGTTGCGCCGACCGTACCTGTCTGAGTCGTGATGCGCTCCGGCTCAACGACGCTCAAAGCAGCTGCTCCGCTTCCGCGGTCAGAAATGTCGGACGGGGAGTAGTTGTAGCGCCCAAACAGAGTCCAGTTGTTATTCAATTTATGATCAATCCGAAGGCTGTACGCATCGAGTGTGGCAGCATTGGAAAATGACGCCGCCGACTGCGCTACACCAGTCGTTAGGTCGTCGGGCGCGCCACGGGTTGGCAGCGGGAAAGCGTTCAAATAAGGCTGCATGGCGCTTATCGCATTCTGCCGCGCGGTAAGATCAGGCACGGTGTCAAGCCCCACTTGCGGCAGCCGAAGGCGAAGGCCCTCATACGAGAAGAAGAAAAACGTCCGGTTCTTCAGAATCGGCCCGCTAAAGGTACCTCCGAAATCGTTTTGCCGCTCCTCTGGCTTGGGCAGTCCCACGCTGCGAGCGAACCAGTCGTTTGCATCCAAAACGTCATTCCGGAAATAATCGAACAATGTGCCGTGAAGCTGATTTGCGCCCGACCGCGTCGCGATGGATATCTGTGCTCCCGGTGTGCGGCCGAACTCCGGTGCGTAGGTGGAAGTTTCGATACGGAACTCTTGCATCGCATCTACAGATACCAGGCTATTCGTGCCACCAAGTGCGCTGAAGGAGCCGAGTGTTCCCCCGAATCCATTCCCGGGGTTAAAACTTGCGCTGACTCCGATGTTGGCGCTAACGCCGTCTACCATCCAATAGTTGGAACTGGTGCGTTGGCCGTTTACACTGAATTGCCCACCATCGTACGCGTTGCTCGGAGTAACGACGACTCCCGGCGTAAGATAGATCAATGTCTGAAAGCTCCTGCCATTCATCGGTAGGTTTTCCGCAAATTGCCGGTCGACGACTGTGCTCACGGCCGCGGACTCGGTATTCACCAGCGGCGCACCACCCTGGACGGTCACGACTTCCGATGCGGCACCAACCAGGAGGGTGAAATTGATAGCCAGCGAGTCTTGAACGTTGAGGATAATGTCGGGTTTGATCAGTGTCTTGAATCCGATCTTTGAAACTTGCAGCCGGTACGGACCGGGCGGCAGATTTGTAATGACGTAAATGCCCTCTTCGTTCGTTTTGCCCGTGTACTGCACGCCCGTCGCGTCATTCGCGATGCGGATCTCAGCCCCGACAATCACACCACCGGTCGGATCGAGCACCAGTCCGTTCATCGTTCCGTTTGGCGACTGGCCGGACAGGCAGCCACCTGAGACGAGCGTGACGAATCCCAAAAAAACGATCCTGCGCAACCACATGGAGCTTCTCCTCCGCCGAATGAACTGGCTTGTATTCCTTCGGTCTACGAAAGAGAAAACGAAAATGTACCAGGGCGCTGTCATCGCGGGGCGAAACGACGATACCAAAGAAGCAAGTAACTAGGGGTGATTTGGTTCGATCTTCAGGTAGGTGAACAGAAGAGGACTGCCGCTGGGTTTGTTACTTCCTCCTTTTGGTTCGACCGTAACGAAGACCGCGTCAATTTGTTCGAGAGTCTTCGCGTTATCGAACTTAACGACCCAGCGCTTTTTTGCGGTGTCGTCCTGATAGAAGATCCCGAGGTTCAGCGCTTGGCTCCGATCTGGTCCGCGCCGTCCCCAGGCCTGGAACGTGCGCGCGTTTCGGATGCCCGCCTGTTGGTCAAGATCGTAGGCATAGAACACCAGAGATTTTCCCTTGGTGTAGAAGACGCGACCATAGGGTTTCTGCGTGACGCCGTCGCCGGCGACGTTATAAATGTCCTCGATGTGAAGATCCCGCGCCCCCATCAGTTCCCGCACATCGCGGTCGTGTGCCAGCAAGTCCTCTTCCTTATCGAGGGCCTGCTCGCGATCCCGCAGCTGCGCGTGGAGATCCTTGACTTGCGCTTCCAGGCTTTCGGCGCGCGCCTGATCGTCGGAGCGCCGCTGTTCGAGTGAGTCTAGCTTCGCTTCGGTCCTTTGTAGAGACGCCCGGGCGGTGTCGAGTTTTTGCGCGAGAGTGCTGCGGTCCTGAGCGGTCTGTTGTTTTTCCCCTTCATCGTTCTGGATTGTTTTTTCCAGATTGGCTTCGGCGCTCTTCATTTCGTCGAGCGATGCCGATTGCATTTGTATCTGGTGCCGAAGATCGGAAATAACGCGGTCGCGTTGCGCAAGCTGCATTCGCAAATCATAGCGCTCATGTCCAGCGTCGCTCATCTGCTGTTCCAGAGCCTCGATTTGTGTGTCGGGCGTAGGCGAGGTCTTCTGAGTTAGCTCGACGCTCCGGCTCTTGCCCATTCGGTATGAGGAGATTCCCAGGGCAACGATAAGCAGGATGCAAGCCGCGAACGGCAACCACACGTAGTTCCAATTGACCTTCGTGTGCCCGTGGCCGTTTCTTTGAGCGAAGGCAAAACCTCTCTCAACAACGCCAGGCACAGCCGCGCTATCGCTTGAATCCCGCTGCAAGGAAGCCGCGCCGTCGAGCGAGTTAGGCTGTTCGGACTTCGCCGAGTGCGACGCGAATGCCTCGGAGGAATCCAGTGACAGTGCGGGGGACAACTTCAAAGCGAACAATGGGACCCCCACATCGACGGTCGCCTCGAACTCTTGCAAGGCTTGGCGGCACTCCGCGCAGCCGGCAAGGTGCGCTTCGAGCTTTCTTCGTTCATGTTCGCTTAACTCGCCCGACGTGGATACGGCACACAGCTCGAGGAATTCGTCATGAGGCGCCATCTTGAACCGCTTCCCGATCCCTGAATCTCACTATCTATTTAGCACACCCTTCGGTGGGTTGCCGATCATTTGCGAACATTTCCTTGCGCAGCCTATCGAGCGCTCGATAGTAGTGATGCCGCACGTTCCCGAGCGGCTGCCCCAGTTTCAAACTGATCTCGAGGAGGGTGTAGCCCTCAAAAAAATGCAGGCGCAGCGTTTCTCGCTGATCAACCGAGAGCGCATTCACGATTTTATCTAGACCGTTACGCCCAAATACAGCTTCCGCGGAATAATCGCTTTCCGCGGTCGGTTTTCCGACCGCTTGCACGCCGTCCGATTGAAAGAACGGTTGTGCATAGAACTCTCGGGACTTCAGGTAGCGCCGCCGGTCGAGCGCCCGGTGGTACGCCATCTGGACAATCCAGGACCGGGCCGTGCTTTTCGAACTGTCAAATATTCCACATTTCCGTTGGATATAGAGAAACAAGTCCTGGACTAGGTCTTCTGCTTCGGTAGCATCACGCAAAATGCGTGATGCGACGGTTTGTGTCAGGCGTGCATAACGTTCGAAGAGAGCGGCTAGAGCTTCCCCGTTTCCGACGCAAATCTGATTCATCAACGATTCATCGGAGACATTTCGGACATCAGGCAGACTGTTCTCAGCGATTGCTAGTGAAGTGGCTTGCGCAGGCACCAACACGGAATAACGACTCGAAGTCGCGGAGCTCAATCTCCACTTTCCGCCCCCCGAAATACGCGACTGCTCGCCGAGCTTGGGACCTTCCGCCATCTGCCTGCGTCGTAGTCTAGTCCATGTACAGCTATTCTGCACGTGGTATTTCTGCTCGTGGTGTTTTTGCTGGTGAGGCGACTAAATGGAATATGTGGTCGATCACATCATATTCTACAAAGCTCTGGCGCAAAGGGTTCGCCGCATGCGCCTTCGAAAGAATTACACGGTCGAAGACATGGGGTACTTCGGATTTTCAACCAGGCACTGGCAACAAATTGAGAAGGGACGGCCTATCACGGGCCGTACGATCCTCCGCATCTGCGACGCGTTCCGGACGTCCATGCCTAGTCTTTTGCGGGGCCTCGACCGAGGAATCTATAAACACGAAGCGATATCGCCATTTCTCCTAAAAAAGTTGGCTGCCCGCGCCACACTAAAACGCACGCGGCTGTCTTTCCCTCGGACCTCCGCATGGGAACGATCATAAACAGCTATTCCGCTCGTGGTGTTTCTGCGCGTCCCCACTTATAAGCTCAAGAATGGTTGACGAACGCACATTCTTCCGCGCTCTCGGAGCCAGGATAAAGGGTCTCCGGAAGGGCCGGCGATACACACAAGAAGACATGATTTCTCTGGGTTTTTCTGCTCGCCACTGGCAGCAGATCGAAGCGGGCCGACCGATTACTCTCAGAACCCTCCTGAAAATTTGCGACACTTTTCGTGTTCCGGCAGGACGCCTCATCGAGGGCCTTGATCGCGGCATCTACAAAAAATAAAAACCCCTGCTTCTATGCCTGTCTGATCCAACGTGCGAAGGAACTCAGCTCGCGCTGAGGCCTGGTGTTATCTGAGGCACCGCCATGACCCTGGCAGCGCGTCCGACGAGGACGGCGCAGCCGGGTATCCTCGGGAGGTTTGCCGGCCACTCGCCGAATGAGACTTGTCAGCGCCGGAGTTTTGCGGTATCAAGCGCTGCGCTCTCTTTTCTGACATCTCTGATCGATTGGGAAACAAGCTCTGGTCGATCACGCTGAATGTAATGGCCGCTCGTCTTTGCCGCTCGCAGCTGTCCATGTTTCGATCGGCCGGCCAAGTCTTTTTGCAAAACATGAAATACTGCCTGCGATTGTTTAGCCATTGGGTCGGAAGCCACTGGCAGCGGCATCTTTCCATGCTCAATCACCACGAGCGGTTTAGCAAAATGCCAGGCCAACGGCTGATTTTCCAGTAGGAATGCTCGGGAGCGCTGCTCGTCCGCCGGGAACTGGCTGCTAAAGCGATATTTCTTTTGCCTGACGTGGATTCGTCACTCTAAACCCGTTGACCGTGAAGCGAAGATTGATTGTGGGCTGTTTCCAGGCGCCCTACTAACGATGCGTGTTTGGCCGCTCCGTCTCCTCCGACCGTAAGACGAGCACCGGCACCAGCGGAGTCAAAAACGGCTGGCGCATTTCAAGCGCCCACGAAGGATAGGACGGACGCGTGATCTTGAACGCGAAGCGCGACCGGGGTAAGTTATTCAACTCCAGTCGAAGAGGCCCCGAGGTTCGCACAATGGCGGATGAGCACGTGCAAAAGACAGTCGAAGAGTTGTCACGAAACCTTCAGGAAAGTAAGGCCATGCTGGAAGAAGCTCAACGCGTGGCCCACGTTGGCCATTGGGAATGGGATCTCGAGACCGACGTTATCGTCTGGTCGGACGAAACCTATCGTATCTTTGGCCTAAGCCCGCAAGAACGTCCCATGGATCTAGCGACGGTACAGTCGTTGGTCCACCCTGAGGACCGCGAGGCCCTATATGGGGGAGTTGATGAGGACCTTGTTGCAGGAATTCGCCCCGATGCTGAATTTCGAATCGTTCGTGCTAACGGAGAGGTGCGCACGATCCACGCTTTAACGTCGAGGCGGTGGAGTTTCCTGCCGGGTGATGCGAAGCGCGACGCGACGGGACGGTCCTACAAACTGTTTGGCACCGTGCAGGACATCACTGATCGCAAACGGGCAGAGGAAACCTTGCAGTTGACGCAAGCTCATTTTCGAGAAGGACAGCGTCTAGCTCGCATGGGGAGTTGGACATCCGATGGGACGAAGTGCCAGTGGTCCGATGAACTGTTCCAAATTTACGGTCTCGACTCGAGAAAGGGCGTACCTAGCACTGAGGAGTTTTTGACGATCATCCACGCGCAGGACCGACCGTCGATGGCGGAAGCGATCCGGTTGATGCTGGAAGAGGAACGCGGGTGCGACGTCACAACACGCGTAATGCGTCCCGACGGCAAGATGCGCTACGTTCGCTGCGTGGGCATCCGGGTTGTCGAACAGGGAGTCTTCAAAGGCTTTCTCGGTACCGGTATGGATGTAACCGAGCAAGAACTGCTGACTCAGGAACTGCGCAGGGAGCGCGCCTACC
>Ga0210393_10000577_pt1 | contig 32804 bp, 24 predicted proteins | sample IncBWC27OmetaG_FD_160068 | JGI IMG/M metagenome (GOLD analysis project Ga0210393, IMG submission 160068) | Forest soil microbial communities from Barre Woods Harvard Forest LTER site, Petersham, Massachusetts, United States - Inc-BW-C-27-O ...
GCAGTGAAGTCGGCAGCTTTGCAACGTTTGCCTTATAAGGCTCGCCACGCAGCGGTCCAGGATCGGCCTTAGTCTCGATGCCGTCGAGTCCGGCGATCAGTTGCGAGGCCATGTACAAGTAGGGATTCGCCGTCGGCTCCCCGCTCCGATTCTCGATGTGACTGCCGGGGTCGCCGACTCTTCCCTGTACTCTGATCATTGCCGCGCGATTGTCGATCGCCCAGGTCGCTCCCGTCGGCGCCAACGAGTGCGGCTTGACGCGGCGATATCCGTTGACCGAAGGAGTGGTAAATACCGACGCTCCTCTAGCGTGCTTGAGGAGTCCTCCGACGTAGTGTTTTCCGAGATCCGACAGCGGTCCCGGAGGACCATCTGCCGCGAAGAGATTGGTTCCCGATTCTGCGCTCGCGAGCGATTGATGCAAATGCCAACCGCTCGAGTAGGCGCCGGGCAGCTTGGGCTTGCACATGAACGACGCATGAAACCCGAGGCGGCGGCATACCTGCTTGGTCGCAGCGCGAAACAGGATCATCGCATCGGCACTGTGAATGCCATCGATCGGGTCGAAGCTCATCTCGACCTGGCCCGGTCCCCATTCATCCTCGAGCGAACGAATCGGCAGACCGAGATCGTTCATCGTACGCAGGAGCGCCTGCAGCACATCGTCGATCTCGTCGCTATGATCTTCCAAAAGATACTGAAATCCATGCGCCGCTGGAGTTACGATCGGCGCCGGCGCCGGGTTTCCGGGACCGCCCATCTCTTGCCCGCCCAGCATGTTGTCGACCATTCGCGTCAGGTACCACTCGACCTCGAGACCCGTAACGTAGGTGAAGCCCGCCGTCTTTGCCTGGCTTAGCGCGTTGCGGAAAACTCGCCGGGTGTCGAAGGGAAATGGCTGACCGTTGGCAAAGAACATCTCGCAAATGATCCAGCCGGTCTTGGGAGTCCACGGCAGAACGGTGAAGGTCGTCGGATCGGGCACCAACACGCAGTTCGGATCGCCCGTCATTTCTTCCATGCCGAAGCCGCCGCCTTCGATGAAGGGATCGAAGACGATCGCGTTGGCAGTATCGAAGATCCATGGGGCCACGGGAAAATCGATTCCATTCGCGAGTGCTTGCGGAAAGAGCCTCGCGGCCAAGGTCTTGCCCCGGATGATCCCGTGCTGATCTATTACGGCGAAGCGAACCGTGGTCAGCTCTTCCGCCGCAGCGCGCTTGACGGCCGCCGCTGCGGCGTGACGTTCAGCGTCACCCCACAGGCCATGTTTGTCGATAAATCCCTTACGTCCAACACTCAGGCGCGGTGATTTGTCGGGCACTTTTTGTCAGCCTCCTCGAATCTGTGTCCGTATATCGATGCTCAGATGACGAACGTCATATTGCGCAGCGGGACGTCTGCCTGAACCAGGTCGATCTGTTTGCGGACGACCCGCAGGTCGCCTGGTTTGGCGAGCTTGGCCGTCGATCCCGCGGAGTGCCGCAAGACGTAGCAATACCAGCCGGGGATGACACGCATCTCGCCTACGCGCCACTCGTGGATTACCACCACGCATCGAGCTCGGATCTCTCCGGGCGTCTCGCTCTCCCAGATCTCGATATTGGAAAGCGCGCGACAGGTCCTCGACGGCGGGACCTGCGAGTAAGCGGTCCCTGTGCGCAAGCGCACTATACGATCCTCGAGCCGGCGATGGTCGTCGAAGGCGGTGCACAGTTGAGTCGTGGGATCCGCGCCCGCAGCCACGGTCGGCACCCAGTAGAGACAGTCCTCGGTGAAAAGCTCGAGCCACTCCTCGAAGCGATCGCTATCGACCAGCCGGTTTTCGAGAAACAAAAACTGCTCAACAATCGATGCCGCCGGCTCGCCGATCATTGGACCGGGATTTTTCCATGCTTCGACGTCGCCCTTCACGATGTCGTAGAAGTGCGGGTCGACGTACATGAACCGCGGCTGATAGGTCATCAGGGCCGGGTCAGTGCTCATTCCGCGTTACCTCGGCTTTCCGACCAGCCGGTCGTCGCACCTGTCATCAATCGCGCCCACTCCTGGAAATAGCCGCGGATGTGATGCTCGTGGGTAACAGGGCCTGTCACCACTCCCCTGTGATCGGTCTTTTCGCTGCCTGTCCCCGCGCCACGGGAAATGTCGATCCATTCCATCTCGGGAATGACCATCCCGCGTTGCGCCTCTTCGAAGTTGGCCAGGTCGTCCGGTTCTCCGAACGCAGGAAAGTCCTCCTGCATGCGCATACGCATCGTGTTGATGTCGTCCGGCACGCCTTCGATCGTCGTCCCGTACCAGCTGAGCGCCGTCGAATCGACGGTCAACGGCTCGACGATCTGTAGATGATTCCCGATGATCAGCAGGTTCGGAAAGATATTCAGGTTCAAGCCGGCTCCCGGACCCATGTCGAGGAAACGTTCCGCTTCCGCATCGCCGTAGCGCTGGCGCAGCGAGGCTTCGAAGGCTTCCATCCCGGGGAACGGCCGGATCCACTTCCAGTATCCTTCATTCATCCCCGGCCGCTGATCGACAACGGTATGCCCGTTGCCGAGGTACTTTACGTACAGTGGGCCGTCGTCCGGCCGCTTTGCGAAGTACTGCATGTCGCGATCGTCGCCGTAGCGGGATGCGACCTTCAACAGCGACCTATGCGAGAACGCCGGATGATACCCATCCGCGGCGTTGTCATATGACAGCTTCCAGTTCGCGCGGTACATCATTTTCTGCGCACTGCTGCGCACGATGACGTTGCCGGTGGGATAGCGGTCGAGCCACGCGTCGAAATACTCAGTCGCCGCTCCGAGATGTTCCGCCAGTGGCGGCAGATCGTGATTGAAGGTCGCAAAAATGAATTGGCGGTAAGTCTCCACCCGCGGAAGAGCTCCGAGGCGGTACGCGTCGTAAGTAAAATTGGGGCCATAGCCCTTCGGCCATGGCACCGATTCCAGCCGGCCATCATTGGAGAACGTCCACGCATGGTACGGACACTGGAACCGCTTGGCGCTTCCGCTTGGTTCGCGGCAAACTGTCGATCCTCGGTGGGTACAACGGTTCAGGAGGACGTTGATTTTCCCGCGACCATCGCGCGTGACGATGATCGGACGAACGCCCAGTTGCGTGGTGAAAAAGTCGTCGTTTTTGGGAATCTGACTCTCATGCGCCACGTAGGTCCAGGTCCCGCCGAACACCCGAACCATCTCCTTGTCGAATATGGAGGCGTCGGTGTACAGCGTGCGATGAACAGAGTCACCGCGGACGAGCCGCCGAAGCTCCTCGTCAGGCTGACTGTCCTGTCGCACACCATTAGGCTTGACGACTGATAGTTGGGTGCTCATTGTTCCCACTCTCCCCGGGTTCTTTTTTTCACCGTATCACGCGCTGGCAGCAATCGAGGTGCCTGAAGTAAAATAGCAAATTGAGGTCTTACTGCAAGTTCTGCATACTTTTTCTGCCGATACAGCCAATTTTGTAGGCAGTTTTGCTGGCTGTCTCAGTACTCTCGTCTGTGCCGCACCCCATCGACAATCGCCGCCAGCACGATAACCACGCCGGTCACCAGCGTTTGCACGAAAGACGAGATGCCGATCATATCAAGCGAGTTGGAGAGAGTTCCGAGCATCAGCACTCCCCAGAATGCATCCAGCATACTTCCGACGCCGCCCGTTAATGCAACTCCGCCCAATACTACAGCTGCCAGGGATTGAAGCTCCTGTCCCGATGCCGCATTCGGTTGCGCTGAACTCACCCACGCGGTGAGGACGACCGCAGCGATGCCGGCCGTTATTCCGCTGAGAGCGTAGATAAGCGTCCTGGTTAACGCGACATCGACGCCGCTGTACATCGCGGCGGGCTCGCTCGATCCGATCGCCACGACGTGGCGGCCAAAGACCGTGTACTTGAGCATTACGTGGCCGGCGATCAATGTCAGCACGGCGATTATCGGCGGCCACGGAATCCCGAAGACGGAGCCAAACCCAATTGTGTTGACGTAGCGATCAGGCAAGTCATAAATCGGCAGCCCGCCGGTGGCAGTCAGCGCCAGCCCGCGCGCGATCGAAAGCGCGCCGAGCGTGACGATAAACGGCGAAGCCCGAAACCATGAGATGATCAATCCATTGAGAGTCCCGAACAACGCGCCGGCAAGGATCATCACTGCGATACCTGAAGCCGTGCCGAGGTGGGACATGGTGAGCACGCCATAGACACCGCACAGGGCCAGAACTGCGGCGACCGAAAGATCGAGCCCGCCGCCAATCACCGCGAAAGTCTCGCCCACTGAAATGATCATCAAGGGAGAAAGCTGACGGCTCAGGTTGAGAAGATTCTCGACCGAGCAGAAGCGCGGCTCGAACAGGGTAGTTACGATACCGAGCAGCAGAATCAGCGCGGGAAAGATCAACGTCGTTCGGTTCGCGCGCACTCGCGTGAGCGCGGTCGGTACGGTGCTCTCGGCGGTGCCGGGAGACGTCAATTGCCAATCACCACCGCCGGCGTTTCAGCGTCGGCGAGAGATTTGACCTGCCGTCCCATCATCGCGTCGAGGATCGGAGCCTCGCCTCCGTGATACGGAGCATCGAAGGTGGCGCTGATTTTTCCGCCGCGGAGCACGTGTATCTTGCCGCAGAGCGAGAGCGTTTCGCGGATGTCGTTGGAAACGAGCAACACGCCGATTCCGCGCTCCGCCAGCGCAACAATCTGCCGATGAATCTGGGCGCGGGCTTGCACGTCGATACCCGCGGTCGGATCTTCCAGGATCGCCAACCGGACGCTGTCGCGCAGCACCCTGCCGAACAGGATTTTCTGCTGATTGCCGCCGCTCAGCCAGCTGATTTGATCTTCCATAGATCGAAAATCAACGGTGAGGTGCCTGAGGCGTTCTTCTACCAGCCGGCGTTCCGCGTTCGGCAAAACGAATCCGCCACGGCTGACGCCCGCCAGTTGGCCCAAAGTCAGGTTCTCGCGGATCGGGCGGCGCGCGAGAATTCCGCGCTCCTTTCTGCCTGACGGAAGATAAACGATGCCGGATCGAGCCGCCTGCTGTGGGTTGCGCGGACGCCGGCGGCCACCGTGCTCGATTGAACCGCTGCGAATCCTTGCCAGCCCCAGTAGCGATCGCACAACGGTCTCGCGGCCGCAGCCCGGTAATCCGTAGAGACCTACAATTTCGCCGGCACTGACCTCGAGGCTGACGCCATGGCAATCGCGCCCGGCGCTCAGATCGCAGACTTTTACGACCGATGCGCCGCCGTTACGAATCGGCACCGACACGGCGCCCGGATGCTCACGCGCCAGTACGCGAATTAGATCCTGCTCGGTAGAACTCCCGTCTAAATCTCTCGTTTCAACTATATGCCCCTGGCGCATCAGGCTTACGCGCGAACCCACCAAAATCGTCTCGTGCAACCGGTGAGTAACATAGAGAGCGGCTCCGCCCCGCGCGGTGAAGCGCCGCAAAGCCGCGAAGATCAGCGGCTCCTCGCGCGCCGTCAGAAGAGAGCTGGGCTCATCCATGATCAGGATGCGAGGCTGCTGAATCATCGCTTTCGCGATCTCGACAATTTGACGCTCGACCTGGGTCAGATCGGCAACTCGCGCTCGCGGCGAAACGTCGAAACCGATTGCGGTCAACAACGCGCCCGCCGCTTCGACATCTTCGCGTGATTTGAGCCATCGGAAGGGCGAAGCGATCGGGTTGCGAACGAGACCGAGATTTTCCGCGACGCTCAACGCGGGAACCAACGAGAGCTCCTGGAATACGGTCGCGATACCGAAGCTCCGTGCGGCCTGCACGCTGGACAGGTGTACCGGTTGCCCGTCGATCCAGATGCGATCGCGGCGATCAGGATGAATTCCGGAGAGTACTTTGGCCAGTGTGGACTTGCCCGCTCCGTTTTCGCCGAGAAGGACATGCACCTCGCCCTGCAGCAGCGTTATATCTGCTGATGCAAGCGCCTGAACGGGGCCGAAGCGCCGACTGATACCCTCGGCTCTGAGCAGCTCCTTCGGAGTGTTCTGCATCGCGCCGCCGGGGCCTGCGAGCGCGTCTACTGTTGGATTGAGCTCGGCGACCATTCAGGTGGCGGGCGGTCGTACTTGGTTACATCGTAGATGTTCAGTTGCTCGGCGGTGATTGGATAGAGCGGCACTAATAACTGCGGATAAGGAACGGGCTGCTTTTCGACCATGCCAGTCAGCGGCTGATGGTCGAGCAGGCGCACGGTATTCTCGAGTGCAAGTCGCCCGATCAGAATTCCGGGTTCCGAAACTATCATCGCGATGTTGCCGGAACGCATCAGGTCCAGGCTCTTTGACGTAATGGTAGCGGTGACGACCCGCGTGCTGCGGTTCATCCGGCGGACAGCAATCGCGGCGCCGGTCCCGAGGTTGGCGGCTGCGGCGTAGATGAATTCCGCTTGCGGATATTTGATCAGAAGATCGGAAGCTTGCGCTTCGCCGTCTTCGATCTGCGTGTTGCCCTTGAACACGTTGCCCACCAACGTCATCCCGGTGCAGGCGTGAGCGCCGGCCTCGACCCCGTCGAAGCGGAGCTTGTTCCAGGTCGAACCGCTTGGACCGGGAATCGTGATCACCTGCGGCGGCGACGAGTCGGCCCTGCACATGTAAGCGGCGATCGTCTTGCCGATCGCCTCTTCGTTCATGGTGACGCCGAAGCTGACCGTGTGCGCGTTCACCGGAACCCCAACCGCCACTACCTTGATACCGCGGCGGGTCAAGTTCGCGATCTGACGATCGTAGCCGTCGTAGTTCGCGGCTCCCAGAATGACAGCGTCGACTTGCAGCGTGGCAAGCTGGTCCAGCTGGTCGAGTTGCTGCTCGACGTTTCCGTACCCGCCGGCGCTCAGAACTCGAACGATCTTTACGCCGGATCGCGCAGCTTCGTCGGAGATGCCGAAGGCAACGCCCTTCCAATAGTCGTCGACGAAATGAACGAGGCTCACACCAATTCGATACGGCCGCTGCGCTTTGACCGGATGCAACAAGGCGGCGCGATCGTCAACCGACTCGGTTGCGCCTGGCGCGCGCAAGCTGACGCAGGTGAGTATCGCCGCTACGAACAGCGCCGCCATCCAGATTCCGACCGCGCTGCGCGTGCCGGTGAGTAGTCTCTCTTGCGGGCCTTTGCTGGACCGCACCGCGGTTAATGATCCGCGACGGCGGCGGGCACCGCGATATTGTAAACGCGGGCGGCGTTCCTCAGCGTCAGGTCGCCTTTCATCTCAGGCTTGAGCTTGCTGAAGACGCGATCGATGACCTCGAGGGTTTTCGGATAAGTACAGCGCGCATGAGGAAAGTCGGATCCCCACAGGATGGTCTTCGGATCGACTACATCGAGGACCCGGTCGAGAAATTCGTCGTCGATAGTGCCGTGATAGATCTGGCCCAGGTACTCGGTCACCGGGCGCTTAACTTTCGGGATCCCCAAGGCAGGACCGAAATCGCGCTGTACCTGCTTGATGCGAAAAAGCCAGTACGGCAGCCATGAGACTTCGAACTCGGAGCACATCACCTTGAGCTTCGGAAAGCGATCGAAGATTCCGCCGAAGATGAACTCATTGGCGAGTACGTCGCCCGCCTCGCGAAATACTCCCAAGGCGCTGCGGGGTACGTTGATGCGATCAGCGCCATGGAGTGTAAAGAGGTCAACTTCGTTGCCGGTGATAATATGCAGCGTCACCGGCATGTCGAGCTCCTGCGCACACGCCCAGAAAGGATCGTACTGACTGTCCTGGTAGTGTTTCCAGTTCGGCCTCGCGTCGCAGTTGATAATGACGCTGCGCAAGCCGTTCTTCGCTGCGCGTTGCAATTCCTGAACGGCCCATCCCACGTTCTCCATGTGGACCATGGCGGTACCGAAAAGCCGCCCGCGTGCGCCGGCACAGTATTCGCCGAGCCAATCGTTGAAGACCGTGCAGCAGGCGCGCACCATGTCGTCGTTCTTCGCGCGCATCGCGTAGAGCATCCAGGTCGAATTGACTATTTCGGCGAAAATATTGTCGCGATCCATGCATGCGACGCGTACCGCCGGATCCTTGCCGGCTTGAATCATGGTGTCCTGAGTTTCACCTTCGCCTTCGACAACCTCTTCCAGGCGCACGTATTCGATTCCGGTAAAGAAGAAGTTGCCCTTCTCGCCGTTCAATTCGTGGACCATTTGGGGCAGCGCGTCGCCGTACTTTTGCCCGATCGCCTTGGTCCACAAATCAGGTGGTTCCAGAACATGCGAATCTGCGGATATGACCATCCTCATAATTTTTGACCCTTCGCCAAACCTGAAATCGCTTGTTTCAGCCGAAACGTATTCAATAACTACATCTGGAAGGTAGGAGAGCAAAGAAAATGCCGTCCGTCAATCCTCGACTCTGAGAGGGGCCGCGGAAGCCATCGAGATGGCGACCGTCACGGATGATGTTCGAGTGTGTTCTTATTTTCCTTGTGATTTTCCTCGAAATTAAGTACAAAACACTTCGAAGCAGGAGGTGCGATCATTTGGTCGTTGGGAGTGGATCCATCAGTTTCGAAGGTAGTTCAGTTAAAAGTCGGTGCCTTCTAAAATGGCGCCGGCCGCACATTTCGTATACAGATCCGGCTACGTCACTCAAAGAACAACTGCGATCATGAGAGGTCACTGCAAGACAACGAGTCACCGCGATTCTCGGCCAAATCTGTTCCGCGACGGCGACGAACGTATTCACTAGCCAATTTATAAGGCGTCATTTGTATACAAATGAATCGTTGCTATCAGTCGCTCCTCCGTTTGTCGGATCTCACTTGCGAGAAAGAGTTGTCGATAAAGCGGCGAACGCGAACTTTTCCCGCTCGGGCATGGGGCTTGCTCATTGGGCGCGACGTGGGATCAAGAAGGCTGTCTTCAGAGAGAAGAGTTATGCAGCCAGGAGTGAATCGGTGACGAGCCGAACGCCGATTCCTGTGTCAGATAGACTCGGTGCTTGGTGCTCGATTGGACTTGACGAAATTGACTAGAAACGTTAATGGCTTCCCTGCGCTAGATCGTCGACAAGGTAGTTTGATACGGCTGTAGAAACGTTTCTGTTCCGGAGATAAGAGACCTTCCGAATGAACGAGAGGAACTCACCGATGAACAAAAAGGCTATAACCTCGGCATTAGCGGGATTGCTGCTGATGGCGCTCATCGCTCCCCGCGCGGTGCGGGCGCAGACTGCCGCGCCGACTGTTCCCAAGACTATCGCGGGCAAGCCCTACAGTATCACGCCCGGTGCGTCACCGGGGACGTGGACCGTCAAGTGGGGAGACGACACCTTCAACTGGAAGCCGTCTCCCTGGACAGAGGATCCGCTCAAGCAGCAGGGTCCTGCCTACTACGCGCAATGGACTATACCGGGCATGCCGTTTCCGTTCGAAGTTCCGCTCGACCAACGCGACAAGCTCAGCGCTACCGACATGATAGACCGCTGTGTCGCTTACAATTACTACGGGCCCTATGTGGAGGGGGCGGCGGACATCTGGAACAACCACATCATCAAGCCAGATGGCAGCTCGCGCGAAGATGAACGCTTCATCGAAATTTACCAATCCTATTACGGCAGCAAGAATCAGCAGTTCCTGAGCCCGAGTGAGAAGGACGATGTTTCGCGCAAGTACCTGTGGATAGCGCTTGAGCCGGAAGAAGTACGCGGACAAAGCGGAGTCACCACGGACTTCTACTCGCACGATAAACATCCGGAGGACACCTGGTATACGCCGACGGTGCGCAAGGTGCGCCGCCTCGCAGGCGCCGTTTCCAAGCAATTCTTCCCAGGCACGCTGGCGCGCTACGAGGATGTCTCCCACGTCCGTGCGCTGCCCGATCTCGACTACAAGCTAGTCGGCTTTGAACTGTTCAAGCCGGACCCGACCATCTATGGGTTTGGACCCAACGATGAACCTGAAGTGAAACGGGCCGAAGGCGGCGGCGACGTTACAGCGATCATCGAGATCACACCCAAGCCGGGCGTTTCGTGGTGGTACGCCAAGCGTCGCCTGTGGTGCGGAATGCAAACGATGGCTTTTTATCAGTCCCAGGAATTTGATGCCTCGGGCAAGCGGATACGTACCTACACTCGCCAGATCATCTCCGGAAGCCTGACCAAGACGGTGGACGGGACGCCGGCGCCCGATTGGTGGGTGCAGTGGGGCACCAACTTCGCCGAAGACTTCGACACCGGATTCAAGGCTGCAATGTGGGCCAGCAATATCGAGTACAACCCCGATTGGCCTGACAGCATTTTTACCAACGATACGCTGGTGCGCGAGCCGCATCAGTTGAACTTCTGGGGCAAGTAACCAGGGTTGGGCAGTTTGGAGTAGTTGCCGATGGAAAGCGCGCGCAAGCCCGACCGACCGTACACCGGATTAGACCTGCGACTGGCGAATCTCGCGAAGTTCCTGATCCGTCATCGACGCAGCGCGATGGTGCTGCAGGTGCTGATCTTCGTGGCCTGTATACTGGCGACCCTCTCGCTCAGGCTCCACGACGATCCTAATGCCTGGCCGCCGCGCAGTGACCGTTTCGTCCAGCTCAACGATCGCATCACGCAGCACTTCGGCGGCGGCAACTCCGTCAGCATCGAGATCAGTGTTGATAACGGCACCGTCTTCACGCTGCAGAACCTGCACACGATCAAGGATGTGACCGACGCTATCTATGCGATCCACGGCGTCATTCCTTATACGGTGCGTTCACTCTCGGCGTTGGAGGCGAAGCGCTTCGACCTGGAGAACAAGGGAACTCCTGACGAAACGCTGGTGATGGCGCCGCTGATGCCCGACTATCCTCGGACCGAAGACGAGGTGCGCAAGATCGACGCCGCGGCGATGGACAATCCGCTGGTCGCCGGTGTGCTCGTCTCCAAGGATAAAAAATCTGCGCTGATTCTCGCCGATTTCCGATCGGGCCCGGTGGGTGGCCGACTGGAGACCACGGAACCGGTCGCGATCTACAAGGCGATCAATCAGATACTGCTTCAGTACAAACGCCCCGGGATCGAACTACGTGCTGCCGGCACTCCGATCATAATCGGATGGGTCAACAGCTACGGACTGCGCTACGTAGCCGCGGCGTTCGCCTTCTTCATCCTGATTATCGCGGTGATCCTGTGGTACGGATTCCGCCGGCTAAGTGGAGTGCTGTTACCGCTGCGAGTATCGCTCCTCGGCGCGTTGATGGGCTTCGGGCTCTATCGTCTGTTCTTCGGCCCGGTACTCTATTCGGCGTCGGCGCTGCTCGCGCCGTTTATCGTCGTCGCCGCGGGCGCGTGCCACTCAGTTCAGTTCCTTTCCCGATTTTTCTATGAGGAATATCCGCGGCTGGGCGATAGCGAGCAGGCGATTATCAGCACCTTCGTTTCGCGGTTGCGGCCGATGCTCGTGTCGCTGCTATGCGACGTGGTGCCGTTCGCCATCATGGCTATCATACCGTTCGAGAACATCCGTGCTCTCGGTCTGGTGACGGGCCTGGGTCTCATCTCGCTGACGATCGACGAATTCGTTCTCATGATTCCCGCGCTCAGCGCGGTTGCGATTCGAGAACTTCAAAATCCGCATGTAACTGTCCAAAAGAAGGGTCCCGGCCGACTCGACATCTGGCTCGAGCGGGTGGCACGGCGGATCATCGACCGTCCCTCGATCGGAATCGGCATCATCGCCGTCAGTGTGATTTTGACCGCGTTCCTCGGGCGCAGCATTCTGAACGCGCCGGTGGGCCAGGACAACACCTACGCGATTCACAACTACCTGACGCGGTCATGGACCCGAAATCCGATTTTCCTGATGGAGCGCGAGATCAGTGCCCGCTTCGGCGGCGTGTACACCATGACCGTCCTGATTAATGGGCTAGACCCGCACGGTAAGGCGCTCGAAAACCCCAAGGTGCTGAGCGCACTCGATCAACTGGCTATTTTCATGCGCAAGCAGCCGTCGGTCGGATACGTCGCCGATGTCGGCTTCTATATAAAGACCGGCCGCGAATTCGTTCACAGTGACGATCATGCTTTCTTCGCCATTCCGGATAATCGAAGAGAGATCGGAGAGCAGCTCGAGGCTTACACGGCTGTTACTCCGGGAGGATACGACTGGCTATTCGATCAGAGCTACAACTCCGCTGTCATCGAGGCTTACACGTCGAGCACCGCGCCGGAAAAAGTGCGGCAGTTGATCGCGGCCACTCAGCAGGAGGCCGACCTTTTGTTCAAGGGTCTGCCGGTTGAGATCGGCGTTGCTGGAGGGACCGTCGGAATAGCAGAAGCCTTCAACCGCAATATCGGCTACTGGCTGGTGATGGGCGCCCTACTCGGGTTCCTCGGCACATTCCTGCTTTCGATTCCATTCATCCGCTCGATTGCGCTGCCCGCGCTACTGATAATCCCGCTGGCGTTGGGCACCATCGCCGCGCTCGGGGTGATGATCCTCGCTGGCATCCAGCTCAACTCGAACGCGACCGCCGCACTGGCTATCGCGTCCGGGGTCGGCATCGACTCCGAGGTGTATCTGCTCTATCGCGTGCGCGAAGAATACGCGCGGCTCGGCGACTTCAAGGAGGCGCTGATCCAGGGCTTCGTTAAAATCCGTCGAGCCCTGATGGTATCGAACGGCGCTCTCATCTTTGGATGCTGGGTATTGTCTCCGATTCCGCTCTACGTCGGTTATGTCGGCTTCGGCATGGGCCTGGTGCTGGCGTTCTGCTTCGTACTTTCGGGACTCCTATCGCCGATTCTCTGGTCATGGTTCGGTAAACGCGCGATCGTCGGAAATGTCACCGTTTCGAGGCAGGCTGAATACGAATTGGAGCCGGCTGCTAACGGCTAGGTTTGAGGCAGGCGTGTTGGTTCAAAACGGAAAGGTTTCCTCCATACCCTACGTGATGAAGGACGATCCTTATCAAAACGCGGTCGACTCCATGCCTGCGCTTCGTGCACCTACCTCACGAACGGTGGCAGGTACAGAAGGACTACTGCTCGAGATCGCCAATATGCTGGCGACGAAGTTGAATCCGGAGTCGTTGTTCGAGACGATTGCCGAGGTCTTGGGCCGGCTGCTCAAAATCGACCGGGCTAGTTTAGCGATCTACGATCCAAAACGCGATCAGTTTGAAATTGTTGCGCTAGCTCTCCAGCAAGGAAGCCAGCTGGGCAAGGGATGGTCTATCCCCCATCGCGGCAGCAGAGTGGGACTGGTTTTCGACTCTGGCCAGGCGTGTTCCACCAAGTTGGAGCCTACCAGCGCGTTCTTCGAGGACAAGCCGCTGGTTGAGGAAGGGATGCGCATGAGTTCTATCATCCCACTCATAATCGAAGGAAAGCCGATCGGCTGTTTCAATGTGAACCGCAAACACGAAGCGCCATTCGACCGCGAGGAAATGGCGCTGCTGGTCAGGATCGCGGATCAAATCGCGATTGCAGTCACCAATTCCCGCAAGTTCGACGAAATGAGAATTCAGAAAGAAGAGCTGGGTCGTCAAAATGAGTATCTGTTGGAACTGACTAAAGAATCCTCGAAGACCGACCTTCTGCTCCTCTGTCCTTCACTGAGATCTATCCGCGACCGCTTGATCACTACTGCCAAGGTCGATGCGACGGTAATGATTACGGGCGAGACTGGCACGGGCAAAGGAGTTCTCGCCCGTGCTCTGCACGACTGGAGCGGCCGTCGCGATCGTCCGTTCGTCGTCTGTGATTGTGCGGCACTGAGCACGAGCCTGATCGAAACCGAGTTGTTTGGCCATGAAAAGGGAGCCTTCACCGGCGCGAATTCCCGGCGAATGGGACGCTTCGAGCTCGCGCATACCGGGACATTGCTGCTGGATGAGGTGGCCGAAATGCCGCTCGAGATCCAGTCCAAGCTGCTGGGGGCGCTACAGGATCGCCAGATCTACCGGGTCGGCGGGACCAGTCCGGTCAAGATCGACATTCGTGTGATCGCTGCGACCAACCGCGATCTGCAGGCTGAAGTTGCAGCCGGGCGATTTCGACAGGATTTGTTTTACCGGCTCAACGTCGTGAGTCTGCGGCTGCCGCCTCTGCGCGAGCGGGTGCAGGACATACTAGCACTCGCCGAGCATCTCATTCAATTTTATGCGCAGAAATTCGCTCGCAACATTTGCTCTCTGAGTCCGGCAGCTTGCGCAATGATCCAGCACTATTCGTGGCCCGGCAACATTCGGGAACTGGAGAACGTTATTGAGCGAGCCGTGCTTTTGAGTAGCGGTCCCGTGCTGGAGATGAGCAGCGAATTGGACGCTGGTTTGAAATCGAGCAATCCAGCGGCCGAGAGTTGTAATCGTGGCTTTCAGCCGGGCAAGTTCACCCTCGATCAAATGCAACAGCTCTACATCCGCGAGACTCTGGAGGTGACCGGATGGCGGATTTCAGGACGAAAAGGAGCGGCTGAGATCCTGGGACTGCATCCGAACACGCTGCGCAGCAAGATGGAACGGCTCGGGATCAGGCATCCACCGCGTTACCTGAGTTGAGCCCCCATTCACGAGATTTCGTGACTGACTCGGCTGGGGAGAAAGCATCCGTAACGAAGACAAAGGATTTGTCGCGACAACTTTGGTGGCACGCATGTTGCGGATACGGCGCGGGATAATTCTAGTTCTATAGAGGATAGCTTAGTCGTTATCGAGTTCCGCGGGAGGGAGGATCGCCTTGAATAACCTGACTCGATTAGCATTGGCCGGAGCCCTGACTTTGGTGATAGCAGGCTGCTCGGCCACCCCTAGCAACCAAAATCCCGCTGGGCTTGCGACCGATTCGTCGGCCGAGCACACGACGCCTGACCTGGATTTCGCCAAAAAGTGTCCGGCCATTCACTACGAGAAGTTACAGGCTTGGACTGACATCCAGATCATGCAGCAGGAGAAGGTCAAGGAAGGCGACATACCTGTCTGCGAGCAATGGATAGCCAAGCAACCTCCAGGCTATGTTCCACCTGTGCCTAACGCCCTTGTTCCCGGAGCCACCGCGAATGCTCCTTACGAAGGCCGCGGTAACGCCGGCGCTGGACCGGGTGTAGGTCCGCCTCCCGCCCAAGTGGCACCTTAGCTGGCGGCAACCGCGGCCCGCATTTCGAGGCGAATGAGGATGGAATCCTTTGCGCCGTCGAGAAGAAGGCGATTCGATCGTTGGCTCGCCGGCCTATACTTGCTCGCTGTCTTTGCGATTGGCTGCTCGACGCAAGAAACTACGACGCCCGCGAGTTCCGCACCAACGGCTGCTGCGCCCCCGAGCGATGTTGCCGAGGGTAACCTGTCCGGTCTGTGGACTGGAACGACCTCCACCGGTGGCTACCTCGGGATGGCCGGTAAGACCCGGAAAATCACGCTCGTAATTCGACAGGTCGGTGACAAGCTCACCGGTTCGTATCGATGCTCCGCAGGCAATTCGCTCTGCCGCAATGGCGACAACAAAGGATCGATCGAGGGAACCGCCAACGGAACCCAGGTGAACCTGAATATAACGTTGCTGCCCGATGCCTCGAACTGCAGATATGTGGGCACGTTGGATTACAACGGAAATGGGAGCTACACCTGCTATGGGCAAGGGCAGATCGTCGAGCAAGGCAATTGGGAAGCAACTCGTTGATTCGGCGGGTCCTTCGCGCGACGTGATGACCAAGTCGCCTGTCCCTATCGAAATCTATATCTGAACCAGAATCTCTGACTGTCCCCACCAAAAGACTCGGAAAGAGTTGAACCGATTCCAGATTGCAACTTACTGAAAACGTTAAACCGCGTTCTTTTTAGCAGTCGTCCTGGCTGTCCGGCACTATTTAGACATCCAATCTGAACCGGTCTTTTAAGAGACCAGGGGAAGATTGATCCAGTTTGGAGCGATTCCTATGCGTAGAAGTCTGGCTAGCGCAGGAAGAATGATTCTCCCTGCGCTGATCATGGTCGCGATAGCGATCGATTCGGCGCACGCCGGAAGTATAGCCGCGCGGGTCCTCGGTCAGCCTGACTTCGCTCACAAATCCGCAAATGGCGTCGATGCGCAATCGCTGACAATCAACAACTCGCACGGTGGAGTCGCGGTCGATTCGGCGGGGCATCTGTACGTCACCGATTTGAACAACAACCGCGTGTTGGGATGGCATAGCGTTGCCGCGCTGGTGAACGATGAGCCCGCCGATCTCGTGATAGGCCAGCCGGATTTTTTTACTGGCGCCGCGCCCAGCAGCGCGTCCGCGAGCAATCTGTCGAATCCGCAGGGAGTCGCGGTGGATAACGCCGGCAACGTGTACGTGGCGGATACGAGCCACTCGCGCGTTCTTATTTTCCCCAACCCGTTCACGACGATGTCGCAGACGGGTCAGACCGCCGGCTTCATCGCGACCGCCGCGCTGGGACAGGTGGGCGACTTCACCTCGGGCGCCTGCAACATCGGCGTAAGCGGAGCCGCGTCGCCCGACACGCTTTGCTTGCCCGACGATGTTGCGGTGGACGCGTCCAACAATGTTTACGTCGCCGACAGCGCCAACAATCGGGTGGTCGAGTACGACGCCCCGGTCAACGGCGCAACTATCGGGGCGAATCGCGTCTTCGGACAGCTCGGCAGCTTCATCACGAACAGCGCCAACGCCGGCGGCAGCGTCTCGAAGGACAACTTGAAATTGCCCAGCGGCGTCGCCGTCGACAAGAACAACAACCTTTACGTAGTCGATTTCGGCAACAATCGCGTGTTGGAGTACAACACTCCGCGAACCACAACGATTGTGACCGGAAGTGGCGACTCCAGCGCCGACGAAGTATGGGGACAGGGCAACAATTTTACCAATAGCACCTGCAACAACGGCGGAGTGTCTGCGAGCTCGCTCTGTTTCCCCATCAAAGTGGCGCTCGACAGTTCGGCGAATCTATACGTCTCGGACACCAGCTCCAACCGGGTGCTCGAGTATGATGAAGGCGCCAACCCTCCAACGAATCAGACCGCTACGCGGGCATTCGGGCAGAGCAATTTCACCTCCTCCAGTTGCAACAAGGGCGCCGTGAGTCCGACCAGCGCAACTCTCTGCCCGGCGACCGGGCTGGCGCTCGACAGCAGCGGCGATCTTTTTGCACTGGACGGAAACAACAACCGCGTGCTCGAGTACAAAACTCCGCTCACCACCGATACGACTGCCGATATAGTTCTGGGCGAGCCTGACTTCGTCCATACCTTCGACACCATCAACCCCTCCTCTCTCAGCGCGCCGAAACAGGTGGCGATCGATCCGAGCAGCGGCGGGATTGCGGTCGCCGACAACGGCAACAACCGGGTGCTCGGATGGCGCCATGCGGCGAGCTTCGTCAACGGGGCTCCCGCCGATCTCGTGATCGGCCAGGCGGATTTCTTTTCCGGCCAGCTGAATCGCACCGGGAGCTCGCCTGCCGCGAATACGCTGTGGAGCCCGTCCGGAGTGGCGTTCGACTCCGCCGGCAACCTCTATATCGGGGATACGCTCAACAGCCGCGTGGTTGAATACAACACGCCGTTCGCCGCATGCGCGGGAGTTTTTCCGTGCGTCGGCGGTTCCGCGAATCTGATCATCGGGCAATCCTCTGCTACCGTCTCGAGCTGCAACGGAGGTAGCAACCCAAGCTCGACGACCCTGTGCCAGCCGACGCAAGTTAATGTCGACAGTCTCGGAAATTTGTATGTCGCCGACTTCGGCAACAACCGCGTGCTGGAATACAACACGCCGTTAACGGTCGTGTCGGCAGTCGCCGGCAGCGGCGACACCACTGCCGACCTCGTGTTCGGGCAGGGCGCGACCGGCACGGGAACTGATTTTACCACCAGCGATTGCAATCAGAGTCTTAGCGCGCTGACTGCCACCAGCATGTGTGACCCGCAAGGCGTGAGTATCGACCCAACGGGGAATGTCTACATATCGGATACGAAGAACGACCGGATCCTCGAATTCAATGAGAGCGTCAATGCCACCACGGCGCCGGTCAACGTTACCGCGAACGCAGTCTTCGGCCAGAACGGCTCCTTCACGAACAATCTTCTGCTGGCGACCGGGGCCGACGCGCTCGACATGCCATACGGCTTGAGCTTCGACGCGACCGGAAACCTGTATGCGGCCGACGAGGTTAACAACCGCGTGCTCGAGTTCTTCACCCCGCTGACTTCGACAGCGATCCTTGGGAGCGGCGACACTATCGCCGACGTATTGTGGGGACAGGGCGGCAACATGGTCAGCAGCGGCTGCAACGTCGGCGGGCCAGTGCCGAGTGCCGCAACTCTCTGCGGTCCGTTTTCGGTTGCGGTCGATTCAGCTGACAACGTCTATATCTCGGATACGAGTAACAATCGCATCACCGCATACTCGCTGCCGTTCACGCCGCCGGGAGCCGATGTTCAAAGCGATTCGTCGGGCGTCCTGGAAATCAAGCCGGCTTCGATCCGATTCGCTGCGACTAGGGTCGGCAAGCGACGCTTCCGCCAAGTGACGCTGACTAACCGCGGCCCCGTGCCTGTACAGATTGAAAACTTGAACGCGCTCGGCGACTTCACCTACTTGAACGGCTGCCCATCGCAACTGCTGCCCGGGTCCAACTGCGAGATTCGAGTGACCTTCGCGCCGGTGGCAGCCGGCCGACGAGGCGGAGTAGTCGCAATCGGCGACGACGCCCACTTCAGCCCTCATCGCATCGAATTGTCTGGCCACGCGAAGAAGCGGCGAGGTGCGCGATGAGCACCAGCAGACTGACGACGAATTCTCGCGCGAATTCGGCGCGTGGACTGGTCACAATGCTGACGGCATTGGCCACGCTTGCGCTGGTGACGATCCTGCCGGCGGCGACGGGAGATACCGTTGCCGACCAGGTGCTGGGTCAGCAGGATTTTATCCATCTGTCGCCCAACACAGTGGATGGCGGTTCGCTCAACGCTCCGAATTTCGTCGCCGTCGATCGGCCCGGGAACCATCTCTACCTGAGCGACACGAAAAACAATCGCGTGCTCGGATGGCGCGACCTGGCGACCTTCGTCAACGGCGAGCCGGCCGACCTCGTACTTGGTCAACCGGACTTTTTCTCGGATCTCGCCAACGGGAACGGCGGGCCGAATGTCGGACCGCTGACCTACAGCTCACCTGAGGGGGTAGCTGTCGACAGCAACGGCAATTTGTACGTCGCCGATACGGGCAACAACCGCGTCCTCGAATACAACGCGCCGTTCAGTTCGTGCGCCGGTTTTCCGTGTGTCGGCGCCGCTCCGAACGCTATCTTCGGGCAGATCGGCAACTACACTTCAGACGGATGTAACCTCGGCGGTTTCACCGTCGCCGCAAGTGCTGACAGTCTATGCACGCCGCAGGGAATTGCGGTCGACGCCCACAATAATCTGTATGTCGCCGATGCCAGCAACGATCGGGTGCTCGAATTCAACACTCCGCTGACGACGACCGCAGTTGCGGGCAGTGGCGATACCACGGCTGACTTCGTTTTCGGGCAAGGCTCCGCAGGCACAGACTTCTCCGACCAGAAGTGCGACGGCGGCGCCGGTGTCACCGCTGACTTCCTATGCAATCCGGGCGCGGTCGGAGTTGACCCGTCGGGCAACGTGTTCATCAGCGATACGAACAATAGCCGTGTGTTCGAATACAATGAAGGAGCGACGCCGCCGGCTAACGCCGTACCCAGTCTGGTATTCGGACAAACGTCCTTTACCGCCGGAACCTGCAGCGGAGGCAGTTCGACCAACACGAGCCTGTGCTTTCCCCTTCAGCTTTCCTTCGACAGCTCGGGCGATCTTTACATCGCCGATGCCCGCGACAGTCGCGTGCTCGAGTACAACACTCCGCTGACGACGACTGTGACCCCCGGCAGTGGCGATGCGGCCGCGGACCTGCCGCTCGGAGTGCCGACCGTCGCGTCGATTGGCAATTGCACTACGGGACATCCGGTGTCGTCGAGCACGATGTGTTCGCCGGCAGGCGTCGATCTGGACAGCAACGGCGACGTGATTGTCGCGGACACGCAGGACAATCGCGTCATGGTGTTCGACAACCCTCTTGCCACCGATACCGCTGCCGACATTGTGCTCGGCCAGCCCGATTTCGCGCACATAGCGGCCAACTCGGTTGACCCTGCGGGTGTGTTCAATCCGAGCCAGACGGCGATCGACAGAAATTCAAACCCTCAACACCTGTATGTTGCGGATACATCTAACAGCCGCGTGCTCGGATGGAACAACGCGACTTCTTTCGAGGACGGTGCTCCGGCCGACCTGGTTTTAGGCCAGCCTGACTTCTACACGGGCACGTCGAACACCGGCGGCGAAAGTCTGAGTTCGATGAAAGGACCTATCGGCGTGGCGGTCGATAGCAGCGGCAACCTCTACGTCTCCGACGCCTCCAACAATCGGGTGTTGGAATTTAACGCGCCGTTCGCAGCGTGCGGCAATACCTTTCCTTGCGTAGGCGGCGCGGCCGCCATGGTCTTCGGCCTGACCGGAACATCCACGCAGAGTTGCGTCGCGGCCAGCTCGACCAGTCTGTGCAACCCGAAGGGCGTGGCGGTTGATGCTAACAACAATCTTTTCGTGGCCGACGCCACCAACAACCGCGTGTTGGAATACATCAGTCCGCTCGCAACGACCGCAACGCCGGGCAGCGGCGATACGACGCCCGACCTTGTGTTCGGACAGGCGGGAGCCTTCACCACCGGCGATTGCAACCATCCGTCGAGCACCGTTAGTGCGTCGAGTTTATGCAACCCCAGCGCTGTTACATCGGATGCGTCGGCCAACATCTATATAGCCGACAACAGCAACGACCGCGTGCTCGAATTCAATGAGACGAACCCGCCCTCGAATGTCACCGCCAACATAGTCTTTGGCCAGCGCGGGAGTATGACCACCAAGGTCTGTGTCACCAGCGGTTTGACCGCCGCTGACCTTTGCAATCCCGCCCAAATGGCGTTCGATACGAACGGCAATCTATATATCGCCGACCCGGGTCACGATCGCGTGCTGGAGTTCAACACTCCCCTTACGACGACTGCGATTGCCGGCAGCGGCGATACCACAGCCGACCGTGTATTCGGCCAAGCCGACAGCATGGCATCGATGGCGTGCAACTTCGGCAGTTCCGCATCACCGGCGGCGGCTACGTTGTGCAGCCCGCAAGGCGTCGCGCTGGACATCGTCGGCGACTTGTTCGTCGTGGATTCCGGCAACGACCGCATCTTGAAATACGATCAACCCTTGTTGGTGCCTGCAACCCCGACGCCCACTGCCACTTCGACCGTTGCGACCCCGACGCCAACCGCGACTCATACGGCAACGCCGACTGCGACTTCGACCGCAACCGCCACCGCGACATCGACTTCGACGGCAACGGCATCCTCCGGAACTCCTACGCCCACTGCTACGGCGACGGCAACCGCGACTCGGACTGCGACGGCTACGGCGACCACCACTCCAAGCGCGACTCCTACCGCCACCCCAGCGCCGTTACCGCCTAGCCTCAATCCCCCTGTGTTGGCATTCGGAACGAAGACGACAGTCGGGAAGACCAGCAAACCAAAGACGCTGGTTATCAAGAACCTGGGCAAGAAAAAGACTGGCCTGCCTCTGACCATCCAAATGGAAACCGTGACGCCGGGAGCGTTCGCGATAAAATCGCAATGCCGAAAGAAACTTAAGCCGGGCAAGAGTTGCAAGGTGTCGGTGACCTTCAAGCCGCCGAACACGACCCCGCAAGTCGGCACTCTAACGATTATAGACAATGCTACTGGAGGCCCGCAGACGGTGGAGCTATCCGGAACCGGCCTGCCGCCCAAGAGCAAATAGCTCACCGCCACGTGAACGGTTGACGCTGGCGATCCAGCGGGCTATCCAGTCACCATCCTTTTGACGATCGACCGGAGGGCTTCGCGAGATGAACATCCTCGTTGCCGTTGTCGTCACGGCGGTCGTCGCGATCGTCGCTTCTGCGGCGGCGTGGTTCATCCTGCGCAGCTATGCGCGTAAGCACAATCTCAGAATCAGGGACATGATCAAGCCCGGCGTCTAGAGGACCTTCAACCCACGGCCGCGCTCCCGCGATTTGCCGTGCTCTGGTCGCGGCTATTGGGAGAGAAATATGAAAATCGATAAGAGTGATACCGCGGTAGTCTTTATCGACCCGCAAAATGAGGTGCTCAGCGAGAAAGGACTCGCGTGGTCGTCGGTCCACGAGAGTCTGCGGGAGATAGGTACCATCGCCAACATGGAGCTCATCTTCAAAGCCGCGAAGACTCACGGCTTCGAAGTTTTCATCTCGCCGCACTATTTCTATCCCACCGACAAAGGATGGAAATTCAACGGGCCGCTCGAAACGGATGAAGCTGTCGCGGGGTATTTCGCGCGCAAAGGTCCTTACACTATCGATGGCCTGAAAGGGTCGGGCGCCGACTGGCTGGAGCGCTTCAAGCCGTTTATCGAGGATGGCAAAACCGTCGTGGTCGCACCGCATCGCGTGTGGGGTCCGGAGACCAACGACCTCGTGTTACAACTTCGCAAGCGCAAGATCAGCAAGATCATTCTCGGCGGCATGCTAGCCAACATGTGCGTCGAATCCCACCTGCGCGAATTGCTGGAACAAGGATTCGAGGTAGCCGTGGCGAAGGACGCGACTGCCGGGCCCAAGCATCCCGAATGGGGCTACGGCTATACAGCGGCGCTCATCAACTATGCTTTTCTCGCGCATGCCGTGTGGACGACGACCGAAGTCGTCAAGGCGATGGAACACACTCAGTAGCGCGCGGGAGGTTTCCAATTAGTACATGCCTAAGTCCCAGCGCAAGATAGTCGAGCCGGTTCGCGAGATTGACGTAGTCCATGAAGCCGATGTGGTTGTTGTCGGTGCTGGACCCGGCGGGCTAGCTGCAGCAATTGGCGCGGCTCGTGCAGGTGCGAGCGTAGCACTGGTTGAACGCTTCGGCTGCTTCGGTGGCAACATTACCGTGGTGGGTGTCGAGGGCATGGCATGGTACCGCCATCAAATGACCATAGAGGCCAACGGCTTGGGCCGTGAGATGGAGGAAAGGGCGAAGGCGATGGGTGCGGCAGTGCCGGAATCCCAGTCGCTATCCTACGAACTCGATTCAGAAGGCTTTAAGGTGGTCGCTGATCGCATGGTGGAGGAAGCCGGAATATATCCCATGCTGCACCGGCTGTTCGTCGCGCCCATCATGGACGGCGATGCGATCACTGGCATCGTTACCGAGTCTAAGGCTGGTCGCGAGGCAATACTGGCAAAACGGATTATCGATGCTACCGGCGACGCTGATGTCGCCGAGCGCGCGGGTGCTCCCGTTTTCAAGACACCTAAGGAAAAGATGATGGCAGCTTCCGTCATGTTTCACCTGGCCGGTGTTAACAAGCAGAAGTTCATGGAAGGTGTGAGAGCCGATCCCCAGACCTATGAGGACTGGGGCGGTGGTGGTGAATGGAATATCGAAACCGCCGGCAAGGAAGATCACTTGTTCTCCCCCTTTATTAAGAGCCCCTTTGAAAAGGCCATTAAGGAAGGGCTATTGCCCTCGAATCTTAATACTATTGCCGGAACATGGGGTGCTATACACGACTCAGGCGAATTGACCTATATGAACCTTATCCACTTGGACAACTGCGATGGCACTGATCCCGACGACCTTACCAAGTTCGAGATTGAAGGCCGACGTCAGACCATGATGGCTATAGAAGCACTGCGCCGTTACATGCCGGGATGTGAATCTGCAAGGTTACGAAATTTCGGCATGACTATAGGTATTCGCGACACACGCAAGATCGATGCATCCTATAACATGACCGAAACCGATGTGCGCGAGCAGGGACGATTCGAGGATTCCATCGGCATCTATCCGGAATTTATCGACGGCTATGGAATCCTCATCCTGCCAACCACGGGCCGCTATTTCCAGATTCCCTATCGCAGTCTTCTTCCGAAGAAAGTAAAAAACCTGTTAGTCGCGGGTCGTGCTATCGGCGGTGATCGTGTCAGTCACGCGGCTGTACGCAACATGAGCTGCTGTGCGGTCACTGGACAGGGTGCAGGTATAGCAGCGGCCCTGTCTGTGAAATCGAAAACCGACCTTCATCAAATCGACATTGGCCAAGTGCAGGCAGAACTTGTCCGGCAAGGTGTTCGGATCTTCTGACTACCTAAGGGCGTTTCAATGCCGAGGGCGGCAGGTGGCGCGCGATTTTCTTGAGATCCTCGACGAAGCGCCGCGTCTCTTCGTGATGGGCTTCGTCGTCAGGTGCGCGCAATATCGATGAAGGATGGACCGTTGCAGTGATCCACAGGGCCATCGTCGATTTCATCATCTCGCCTCGCTGAATCGAGACGCGGAAGTCTCGCGAAATCAGGGCCTGCGCGGCGGTCGCGCCAAGACAAACAATCACCTTCGGCCGGACGCGTTCGATCTCAGCCTCAAGCCATGGGCGGCAGGCGGCGATTTCTTCCGCGTTCGGCTTCTTGTGAATTCGGAGTTTGCCGCGCGCGGTGGACTTGAAGTGCTTGACGACATTCGTGATGTAGACGCGCTTGCGCTCAATTCCGGCCTGGGCCAGAGCTTCGTCCAGCAACTTTCCAGCCGGGCCCACGAACGGCCGCCCTTCGAGGTCTTCGCGATTGCCGGGTTGCTCACCTACGAACATAACTTCGGCTCCTGCTGCGCCTTCACCCGGCACCGCCTGCGTGGCGCGCTCCCACAAATCGCAGCCGCGACACTGCTGTACGAGGTCAGACAAATCTTTGAGTGAAGCGTCGGACTCGATCAGATCCTTGGGCGCCGGTAAAGGTGGTTTCTTTCGAGGCATGGCGACGGCCGCTACCGTTTCAACCGGCAATTGATGTGCCAGCTCCTGCGAGCCGAATAGCCCTGCCACTGACGGTCCTGAAGATGCGCGATGATATTCGGTTGCACATTTTTTCACAGGTCCGGCTCACTTCGATCTTTTTTTCCGAAATCATTCGACCAATCGGTCTGTGTCCTGCTCTTTTGATTGGCAGATTCATTGCAATCGAATCTCCTGCGCTCAAAGCAAAATCTAAATCATCCGGGAGTTAGAGCAATGAAAAGTCTCTCGACCTTGGTACTCGGCGCGGCGTTGTCCGTTGCAGTCGCCGCATTCAGTTCAAATGCCTTCGCGCAAGCTGGCGGCGGTGGTGGCGGAGCCGGCGCGAGCGGCGGCGCGGCAGGGGCTGCCGGGGCTGCGGGAGTAAGCGGAGGCGCCGCGGGCGGCAACGGAGGAACCGGCTTCAGCGGAGGAGCAAGTGCCGGCAGCATGGGAGCCGCCGGTAACGGCAGCATGGGATCGAGCGCGGAAGGTTCGGGCAGTACTGGTCCGGGGGCTTCCAGTGGCTCTGGAGTCGGCGCGACTAATCCGTCGATCGGCACGAGCGGCAGCAATAACGGCAGTCCAATGAACCCGACGACTTCGAACTCGGGAGAGCCGGGCTCTGAGAATGCGAACGGAACCTCGAATAACTAGCCCACAGATAGGAGCATTTTATCGAGGGCATGCGTTATCGAGCATGCCCCTCTTCATCACGAGTATGCGGATCGATGCGACCTATGACTGCTGTCGCAAGCCTGGCGCGTGGTTTCGCGCCCGATCCCGAAGCGATTCTCGCAGCGAAATCAGCGAAACTGCACTACGTAAGCGATGGTCACGCAGGATTCGAGCGCGTAAAGCTGCGGACTCATTTCCGGTATCGAGACGCGAAAGGAAATGAAATCAAGGATGCCGAGGTGCTCGCCCGGATTAAGTCATTGGCGATTCCACCGGCGTGGACCAACGTATGGATCTGCGCGTCGGTCAACGGCCACATACAGGCGACTGGTCGCGACGCTCGCGGACGCAAGCAGTATCGATATCACTCTCGATGGCGAGCTGTGCGCGATGAAAATAAGTATGAGCACCTGCTGGAGTTCGGCCGGGCACTGCCAGCCATCAGGCGCCTCGTTAACCGGGACCTCGCACTGGCGGGGTTGCCGCGCGAGAAGGTTCTAGCCGCGGTAGTACGTTTGATGGAAAGGACGCTGGCACGCGTCGGCAATACCGAGTACGTGCGCGAGAACAATAGCTTTGGCCTTACCACCCTGAAGAATCGTCATATCACGATCAAGCGTGACAAAATTGAACTGGATTTTCTGGCGAAGAGCCACGTCCAGTATCATCGCGTAGTGAGCGACGGCAAGTTGGCGCGCATCCTCAAGAACTGCCGCGACCTTCCAGGTTCGGAATTGTTTCACTATGTCGATGAAAACGGTCAGCGTCATAGCATCGATTCGAGCGACGTCAATGATTACTTGCGGAAAATTTCGGGGCGGGAAATCAGTGCCAAGGATTTTCGGACCTGGGCGGGAACCAACCTGGCTATCCTCGCGTTCTGTGCCTTGAAAGAAGAAAAGCCTTCAAAGAAAAGTGAATTGCTCGTTATCAAAAGGGTCGCGGAGCAACTGGGCAATACCGTCGGAGTATGTCGTAAGTGTTATATTCATCCGGTGGTAATCACCCGCTACTATGACGGCTCAATTCAAAACATTTTGCGTAGCGCTAGTCGGCGCCGTCCTGGACTCTCGGGTGCAGAGACAACGGTTCAGCGTTTGTTGGCATCGGCGAGATCGACCCGGCGCGTATCGGTGATAGCGTAGGGAGTGTGAATCTTCCCGTGAAACCGCCCGTGCTGCCGATGCTCGCGAAGCGGATTGACGAGCTGCCGGCGGGCCAAGCCTGGATCTTCGAACCGAAGTGGGATGGGTTTCGCGCGCTGATCTTTCGCGATGGAGACGAAATCCTAATTCAGAGCCGCGATGCGAAATCGCTGAATCGATACTTCCCGGAGTTGATCGAACCGCTCGGCTCGCAGCTGCCTGCCCGATGTGTTCTCGACGGCGAAATCGTGCTCGCAAAGAACGAGGGGCTCGACTTCGAGGAATTGCAGCTTAGAATTCATCCGGCTGCCTCGCGGGTGAAACTGCTGTCGCAACAGAGTCCCGTCTCGATCGTCTTTTTCGATCTGCTGTGCGAAGGCGATCGCGATTGGCGGAGCGAACCGTTCGAGCTGCGGCGCGAAAAGTTGGAGTCGTTGCTGACACGCGCGACGCCGCCAATCCATCTGACTCCGGCGACTCGTGAAGCAAGTGTCGCGTCGGATTGGTTCAGGCGTTTTGAAGGCGCGGGCCTCGACGGGGTGATGGCCAAGCCGATTTCCGGCAGCTATCAACCTGACAAACGCGTGATGTTCAAGGTTAAGCATGAGCGAGACTGCGATTGCGTCGTGGCCGGCTTTCGATGGCACAAAGGAGGCGAAGGCACTGCGGTGGGCTCGCTTCTGCTCGGCCTGTATGACGATGCGGGCGCGCTGCAACACGTCGGCGTTTGCGCGAGCTTCACGCAAGCCAGGCGCCAGGAACTTGTGCGATTTCTGGCTCCCTATCGGCGCGACGCTCTCGCCGATCATCCGTGGAAGTCGTGGGCGGACGCGACTTCAAATGACGCATCGCGTCGGATGCCGGGAGGTCAGAGCCGTTGGAGCCACGGCAAAGATCTGTCCTGGGAGCCGCTCCGACCCGAGCTGGTAGTCGAGGTTGCGTACGAGCATATGCAGGGCACGCGATTCCGTCATATGGCGCAGTTCCGGAAGTGGCGTACTGACAAGCAGCCGCGCGATTGCACTTACGCGCAGCTTGAAGTCGTCCCGCCGCACGAGCTGAAAGCAATTTTCGCGGGAGACATGGGCGGCACTCTGCTCAAGTAGATTTCTTCGACGCATGCATCTTGCGCCATTCGCGAGTTGGATCGTCATCAGGTTCGGGCGGTTCATTCAGCGGCCGTAGTTCTTCGGGCACATGGCGGAGGTTGATTCGAATTCGCGTCCAGCTGGACGATCTGCCCCGCATCGAATCGACCAGCACGTCATCTTCGGCGAGCAGCCTCGCGACCTCGGGATGTTTGTCGCGCCATCTTTCCATACCCGAAAGCGCGGCCGCCTTGCTTGGTGAGTTCGCAACGACGATCAAAGGCATTTTCGTTCGTGGCGGCTTCGCGGTTCGCTGCGGCTTCGCGACGGGCTTGGCGCGCGAAGGCGCCACTCGCCGAGGTTCGTTCTCAGTCTTGCGGAAGTGCGGCGGCCACGGCGCATCGCCAAGGCCCGCGGCCTCGTCTCGTGCAGCAAGCTCGAGTAGTTGGTCGAGCGATCCCGCCGCCGCGTCGATACCTTCATGCGGATCGCCAATCTCAGCGAACCGTTTCGGAATCGTGAGCACCGTGAAGTCAGCCGCCTCGCAGTCAGGAACTTCGTGCCAGTGAAGCGGCGCAGAGACGCGAGCGTCCGGGACCGGCCGCACAGAATAGGCAGAGCAAGTCGTCCGGTCCTTCGCGTTCTGATTGTAGTCGAGGAACACGCCGTGCCGCTCTTCTTTCCACCACTTCGATGTGGCCAACGTGGGCGCGCGCCGTTCGACCGCTCGCGACAGCGCCAGCGCCGCGCGACGCACCTCGCCGAAGGTCCATCGTGGAAATATCCGCACATTGATGTGCATTCCGCGCGAGCCGCTGGTTTTGGGCCAGCCGCGAAGGCCCATCTCGTCCAGCAGAGATTTCACTTCGAGCGCGACCGAGCGCACGTCCGCCCAACTGACGCCGGGACCAGGATCGAGGTCAACCCTCAACTCGTCAGGATGATCGAGATCGGCAGAGCGCACAGGATGCGGATGCAACTCGATGCAACCAAGATTTACGATCCATGAGAGCCCTGCAGCATTATCGACAACGATTTCTTCCGCGGTGCGGCCTGAAGGGAACGCGAGCGTTATCGTTCGCAGCCACTCGGGGCGTTGCGCTGGCGCGCGCTTCTGATAGAAGGCCTCGCCTTCGGCGCCGTTCACGTATCGCTTGAGGACGACCGGACGATCGCGGATTCCAGCAAGTGCGCCCGGCGCAACCGACAAGTAGTAGCGAACCAGATCCAGTTTTGAAAACTTGGTCTCCTTCGAGAAGTACAACTTGTCCGGATTGCTGACACGGACCTCGTGTCCGTTGATCGAGAGCAACTCTGTAGCGTCTTGCTTGGGCACCAGCCAAGTCTACAAACCATTTGCGCGATGTGACAGGTTTGATCCGATGTCTTCAGAGCGCCCCAGAAGACTCATCAGAGCGATCTTTTGAACTGGGAGAAACTACGATGACGGCAGAGGAACGACGAGAATTTGTCCGTGCGCATCGCACGTGCGTGTTTGGGTATGGCCGCAAGCACGACGGGCCATCGATGACGATCGTCTACTACGTGATGGACGGCGAAGACATTTTGGTCTCGACGATGGCTGAGCGCGGAAAGGCGAAAGCCGTCGGAAGAAATCCCAAGGTCTCGCTTTGCGTGATGGATGAAAAGTGGCCGCCGACCTACCTGCAGGTGTATTGCGACGCGTCGGTGGAAACTGAGCTTGAGGCCGCGACCGATCTGATGATGAGAATTGCCGGAGTGATGGCGGGCCAGCCGATGCCGGAGTCGGTGCGAGGACAAGTTCGCCAGGGTGCAGTGGCAGAGAAGCGCGTGGTGTTGCGCCTTCGGCCGTATGAAACATTCGAGACGCCGCCTCGGCATGTACACGCTGCCAAGGACATCGAGGGTCTAACACATAGTCTTGGCCAACGCCTGCCGTGGAAATGATCGGGAGGTTGCTAGCGCGGTAGCGAGGGTGTGAGTTGCGACCTGAGGATGTCGTCGGTCTTAAACTTTTTCGGATGAATCGCGCCGCGTTGACGTTTGCGGCTGTGTATCTTGATCCAATCTGAAGATCGCGATGCTTTCGGGATGAACTGATTCGAGAACGGCGTGAACGGTGGGCTTGGTTTCTTCATCGAGGACTGCGAAATCAACTTTGATTCTCGAGGTGGGTTCGGGAGCGTCGCCGCCGGCCGTAGCGGGCGGTTGGTGTCGCCGACGCCTCGTTCGGTCCTCGGATAAGTCAAATCCGAAGATTCCAAGCTGGCTGGCGCATCGGTGAAAATCATCCAGGGCGGAGAGCTTCACTACTGCTTCGATTCTTTTCATAGGGCTTTAGGTAGCCTCCTCAGAAATACGCAGCAGGAACCATGCCGGCGGGAAGCTGAAGGCGGATCGGGGTGTTTTTCGCCTGTGCACTTGCCAAACTTTTAGGCTTGAAAAGTCTGCCATTTCATTTTGAAATGTCTCGCCATCTGGGTTTGGAGATTAGGTTTACGGCGATCCGTGAAGCAGCGGTCCCAGCGGAATTTTTATCCCTGCATAGAGAGTGCGGCGCGGGCCGTAGGTCGGCGAGAAAACCCCGATCCCGCTGCCGTTGCGAATCTGATAGGTGTGGTCGAACACGTTGATCAAGCTGATTCGCCCCTCGACATTGCCGACGCCCGGCATCCGAAAGTTGCGCACGACGGCCGCGTTGAATTGGAGTATCGGCGGCAACTCTCCGCTGTTCGCAAAGCCCCGCCGATAACCGCTGGCCCAGATCCCGTCAGCCGTCAGCAGGAATCCCCCCAGGTTGTATGACGTACCGCCCGACCCGACGAACATCTGATCGTCGTCGAGCGTGACCCAATGATTCGCGATGTAACTGATTTCGTCGGCGTCGTCCGCAAGGAACGCCCCCGCGCTGATGTGCTGCGCCTGCAGGACTGCGTAAGAAAAATTCAAATATGCCGACAGGCCGTAGCGTTCAAACGTTAAGCTGAAATCAGATCCCCACCCGCGGCTCTCGCGATAGTTCAGCGGCGCCGTCACGACGCTGCCCGCAAGCTGCGCCAGGTCGAGCTGGTCGTGCCCGAATTTGTAAAAGCTGTCGACCCCGACATTGACGAATTCAAGGATGCGCTGTCGAATCCCGGCGTCGAAATAGTCGTCAGTCTCCGCTTCGATCTTGTCGTTGCCGCTGTTGACTGGCGCAGCATTGGTCGTGTCCTTGAACTTCTGCACCGTCTCGAGCGCGACCTGATCGAACGGCGGCACCTTGAAGTAGCGCGCGTAGCCGGCATGCAGAGTCGTGCTATGCGTCAGCGCGTATTCGATCGCGAATCGTGGGCTCCACTGATTCTGCGTCACGAACGCGCTCATCCAGTCCCATCGCAACCCGGCATTTATCGTCAGTTTCTCAGTCGGATGCCATTCGTCCTGCCCATAAAATCCCAGCAGCCACGCGATCTGATTGTTGTCGTCGACGATCGAAAATGGATGCTCGCTAGTCTGCATGCCATCCATCGCGTGAAACGTCTGCGCATGATCGTCCAGCTCGATCGCCTCGCCGCTCATGTAGAACCCGGCGCGCAACGTGTGCTGCGAGTCGAGCTTGTAGCTGGTATCTTCCTGCACGCCGTTGATGAACCCCGTGTGCAGAATCTTCGCCGCGACGCCGTTGTAAATGAGATCTCCGATTGGATCCGGACTGTACTTCAGCTCGTAGTACCGGCTGAAGGCCGCTACCTGATAGTTGATGCGGTCGCCGATCGCGCCCTGCAGCGACAGGATGCCGTAGTAGTTCTGCTCGAGCTCGTTTTCTTTAACTTCCGCCGACGGATAATTCGGTACGCCTGCGAGCATGTACTGCTGCGGCAGGCCCGGCTCCGGCGGAATCTCAAACGAATTCACCGCCACGCCAGTCACCAGCGACAGCCGCGTAGCGTCGTTGAAAAGATACGACAGGTAGCCGAAGCCCTGGCCCTGGTCCGAGTAATCGTGATTTGGATCGGGGCTGTCGGTCGGCGCCTGCAGCCCGAGGCTGGTATGCTCGTAGTAGCCGCTCAAGTAGTAGCTGAACTTCCCCTTGCATCCGCCGACCTCGAAGCTCGGCTGGACAGTCTCGCGCTGCCCGCCGTACATCTCGACGTTGTCGTTATCGGGCCCGCCGTCGGTGCATCCGTCCTTGGTGTGGATGTCGATGATGCCCTCGGAGCGATAGCCGATCTCCGCCGGCAGAACTCCAGTCAGCAGCGTGATGCTATGGACGAAGCGCGGGCTGAAAATCTCGCCGAAGCTCGTCACTGCCTCCGGCATGAAGATGTCGTTGATGCGGTACTGAATACCGCCGCCGTTCTCGCCGTGAATATGAATCTGTTCCTGCCCTTGCGCAAACGCGTCCTGGCTCACGCCCGGCGCCTGCTGCAGCACTTGCGCAAGATTGGTGTTCTGTCCCTCGGGCAGCTTGTGAATCGCCTCTTGATCGAACCGATACGCCGTAGCACCGATCTGCGGAGCCAAATCGTTGCGCGCCTTGTTCAGCCGTTCGGTGATCACCTTGAGCGTCAGTGGCGCCGTCGCCTCCATCGCGAGCACCATCGGCTCGTGAAGTTTTCCGCCATTCACCACGATGATCGCGACCGTCGGCTTGAACCCTTGCTTGTTCACGCTGATGGTGTAGGTCCCGGGCGCGATCGTCTTGAACTGAAACGCTCCCGCCGAATCAGTATGCGTGTGCGCTATCGCTTGGCCGGCCGCTTGTATGCGCACCTGCGCGCCGGCGACCGGCCGTCCCAGGGCGTCTCTGATTGTGCCGTTCAATGACGGCTGACTGGCGACGCCTTTGCGGACGTCGCCTGCAATACAGACCCTCGACGAGAAAAGAACGGCGAGCGCACCTGAAATCAGGACGATACAGGCGAAGGCTGCGCACCGTTTGTAGCGAATCAGAAACATCGCACGGTCCCGACGGTACTGAGGGGCCCGAACGCAAGTCAACGTCCTTTCGCCAACGTCGCCGAGTACGGCGTGGGAGCGTCAGATGGCTGCATCAACGGGCAATTACCCAC